>Ga0180120_10001142_pt1 | contig 13580 bp, 23 predicted proteins | sample CPBDNA_3_FD_129677 | JGI IMG/M metagenome (GOLD analysis project Ga0180120, IMG submission 129677) | Freshwater to marine salinity gradient microbial communities from Chesapeake Bay, USA - CPBay_Spr_31_0.2_DNA (version 2) (version 2) | ecosystem: Environmental > Aquatic > Marine > Coastal ... | reverse complement strand
TATAAATCATTTTATCTTTACCTGCTGCTAGTGAAACGGTTGCCGCTCCAGTACCAGTAGTTAAAGTAAGAGTTGAGTTTGAATCGTTTAATACGTGATATGTTTTTTCAATGTTTGGAAACGTAATAGCTTGTGTGCCCCCAGCTGTGCCAGTGAATACTAAAACTTTATTACGACCATTCTCATCAGCATAAGAAGTTGGTTGCGGTGTAAAAGTTAAAGTGGTTGCACCAGTTACAGCAACAGTTGCTAAACCGTCAGCTGCATCTTCCAGTCTTTCCCAGTTCTGATTAGTTTGATCACCCCAAGCGTTTGCGTTCTCGCCTGTTGTCATTAGTCTTATTCCAAGACTGGACCATGTTGATGCCATATTATGTTTCCTTTAAATATTTATTATGTTATTCTTAAAATTGCGTTTGATTCATCTGCAGTTGGGAACTGAATAGTAAATGTTCCTCCTGCTACAGAATAATCTGCACCAAAATCAATCACCATTACTGCTGGATCTCCAGATGCTGAGTCATTATAAATAACGCAACCTCTTGTAGTAAATGTAGCAGAAGTCCAAGACGTGTCTGCAAAATCTGTCAAAGCAGTTGTAGTAGTACTTGTACCATTTGTAGGTGTTACATTTGTTAATGTATTACCTCCTGTAGTATAACCATTACCATTTGCTAACTCGTCTGAGTTACCTGTGATTGTTGTATATGAAGTCGTGCCCGCATTGTAAGTGCCCGTTTGTGAAGCATTTGCTTTAATCAAAGCCACTTTCATAGTGTTTCCACTAGTAGTAGTAAAATTATGCGTAGCAGTCATTAGCTCTTTTTTAAATGTTGAGCATATTGCTGATGTAATTGCCATTATCTATTTTCCTTTGTTCTTGATACTTCGTTAAGTTCGCCTTGTACCAGTGTAGAATTTCTCATTCTTAATTGTTCCTCAGCAGCTAGCACTTGTGCCGCTCTCTGATATAATTGTTGATACTTGGCTAACTCTTGATCTGCTTTCATAAATGTAGCAGCCTCGATTAAACAAGCATATAATAAAGCATCTCCACAATAATCACTCAAATATGTATTTGACTGAGAGGAAGATAACCCTGTTGGTCTTATATTATAACTGATCTCTAAGGTTTTGTCAACCGATGAAGTGGGGGCAAATAGTATATTTGTTTGCCTATCTGATGATGAGTAAGCTGATCCATCATTTGTAAATGCCCAGTAATATGGTTGATCTGTTTGTGTTGCGTTAGTTCCAGCTCGCCAGTATTCACGAATGAATGATTCATCTTTCTGATAAATCCAATCACCATTAGCTACTCTGACCCATCTCATTGCTACCAAATCTTGTGGTACAGCTATAATATTAGTATTAGCTGATAGAGTTGCGCTAGTTGTTTTTTGACCAGATGTAAAATCAATGTCTTTGTACATACGTTGTTCTGCCAACTGTATGCATAAATCCAATGGTGCTACACCAGATCCTGTTGCTGCAGTAAATTCTGCCGCGTCGTTTTCCATCCAATCTTGAATGGCTTGTTTTAAAGTTGTATATGTAAACATTATAATGCTCCTCCTTGTTGTCCATATCCCCAAGCTCCTTGACCGTAAGCACCTTGAGACCATCCACTGACTACTGGAGTTACTGAGCCTAAAGCTGAACCAGCTGCTATTCCAGTAGGTAATGCATTTGCATTAACAATAACTGTTCCAAGAGCTGTACCGGCTGCAATGCCTGGTGGTATTTCTGTTGATCCAAAAAATAATCCAGAACCACCTTGAGCTGTTCCTGCAGCAATACCAGATGGTTGATCTGCAAGATTTTGTACTAATGTACCTAAGCCAGTGCCAGATGCAATTCCAGTAGGTTGATCTGCAAGATTAAATACAGGAGAACCTTGTGCAGTACCTGCTTCTTGCCCTGGTACGTTTTCAATAAAATCAAGACCGCCTGTATGTAATATACCATTGTAAGCTTTCATTGTTCCAGAGTATGCCTGATTCAATGGACCTAATCTTACAATAACACTATCATTTGAATTATCAGGACGAGGATTTTCTAATACGTTGCTTCCAGTATTTTTAAAATATTTAGAAGGATCAAGCTGTGCTTGTTTAGATTCCCAATCACTTTTGTGAACCATCATACCAGTCCATTCTTTTCTAAGGTCTTTATGTTTTACCTTAAAACCAGAACGGTCATCAATTGCTACTGCATGTTTGCCTTTAGTGTATCTTGCCATCTCTAATAATATACTGCTGGTTGAACATAGAAACTTACTCGTTCTCTATCTTCTTCCTTAGCTTTCTCCCATTCATCTCTATAGACTGCAGTAAGTTCAGATCTTCTATTTATATCTACAGTACCAGGATGTTTGTGTGCTAGCTTAACAGTCAATCCACTAATCATAGCAGGTAACATACGTTTAGGTATTTGCACATTTTGAGTGTAATCAATATATGGAGCTGTTACTTGTCCGCCAGCTGTACTAGTCCAAGCTACATCATCTGGATATTTAATCATCCATGCTTTTAATTTGTAGTAAGTTTGATCAGGTACAGGCCACAAATAAACTTTGTGTGTAGCTACACCACTGCTATCATATTGAGCATTACGCTCAACCGCAAACTGTGATGGTTTGCCTGCAGATGTTTTAGTTGGAAGTTGTAAATAATCAGTAAGACTAATACGTTCTATTTCCTGATCTGAATCTGGATCAGCATTAGTATCTGTTATAACTGCATCTAATACATCTGAATAAGTATTAGAACTAAATGTGATGTGTCCTTGATCTTTGGTCATAGTATGTTCGATTAGATCAAGCGTAAATAAATTTACACCTTCATTAATCCATTCTACCATTAATAAATTAAGAGAACGTCTAGCTGTAATTAGATCATAGCCGCCCTTAGAACTTACGCCAAGTCTTTCATAAGCTTCTTGTATTACATCATCAATCGTTAGATTGAATGTATGTGTGCCTGATGTGGCCATATTTTGTCCTTCCTATATTAAGGTACGAACAATTAAATAACACATTTGTGCAAATACAGTTCCGCCAATTACCCATATAAATTTAGAAAGTTTATCAATATCTTGAGACATGTGAGCCAGATGATTGTCTTTTATTAAATCTATTTTTTGGTTGAGTAATTTGAGGTCGCCTTTAATTTCTATAATTGCTTCTTTGTTAGTTTGCTCGCTCATTTATTACTCCACGTATGTCTTAGTACATTCCATTACAACTGTAAACATGGAGCCTGCAACTGCTGTGCTAGGTACTACCAGGTTGATGTCATCTTGGTTTGTGTTTGCGGATTGATTTCCAGGAATTCCTCCGAATTCTCTAAAATCCCAATAGCCTGTGCCAACTAATCCAACGATAGGAATATCTCCATCATCATCTTCATAATCTAAACGAGCGTATGCTGGTGAGGAGTTGTCAGTTGCAAACCATAATCGTTGTATGTTTAAAGATTTACAAGCTCTACCATCTGGTAATGCGTCCATTGCTGAAACATCTCCAAATACAGTAGCACTTCCTGAGCCATCTGATTGTACTATTAATTTAATAGTAACTCGTTTTTCGTTTTGTTGTAATATAGTTGGACCTGTTACTGTGTCTGCCATATTGTTCTTCCCTTCTTAATCAAGAATATGAGGGGCCGAAGCCCCCCATTAGTTATATTATTGGTCTGCGAATGCAGGTGCGTCTACGCCTTCTGCATAACCCCAAATGTAATAATTAGTGCTATCTTTAGCCATAATATTAACCTCAAATAAACCACTGTCTGTAAGAGTTAAACTTGAGTTAGAGTTTCCGTCAGAATAAACAGATACGTTATCTGCATTAGAATCTAAATGTACGATACCACCTAGGAAAAAATTAGCATTTCCCGGTGTTAAAATAATTAGATTTTCTGTTTCTTCTGCTGCGCCGCCATAAATAAGTTTATAGCTTTGACCAGCAACTGGTGCTGGTAGAGTGATAGTTCTATTAGCTGCTAGTGCAGGAACTACGAGAGTTCTTCCACTGTGTGTTGCAGCGTCAAGAGTTTTATTTTCATCGCCTAATGCAACAGGTGCGTCACCCATAGTTACGATTTCAGTAATCGTTCCTGTAGTTGCATTTTTGCTTATAGTTTTTACTGTGCTTTCCGATCTAATCGGACCGCTAAAAGTTGAATTTGCCATTCTTTAATCCTTCTGGGAGTATAGTCCCAAGTTATTTTCTTACTGTCTCTATAACGTCTGCTTGGCCAGTCAAGTAAGATTTGTTAAATCCAAGTAGTAAAGGGGACATTTCTGCCCCCTCTACAAAGTGTGTTATACGCCTTCGTTTCCGTATACACCTCTCCAGTCAGAAAAGCCGAAGCTGTATCTTTCTCGAGATTTGTATCTTACGTTTCCAGTTTCAAAGTCGCCTTCCATAGAAGTTGCGATAGGTGCTCTATTGAACATTTTCATTCCGTTAGGAACATCAGTTCTAATAAAGAAAGCATCTGGATCACTAAATCTGTGATTCACATGATAGCCACCTGGTAGCATTCCTGTAGACTTAATCGCATTCACATCATTGTCTGATGATCCTGGTTTGTACGGAGATGCCAGCAGTCTTTCCGCTACGAATACCAATTGTCTTGGTATGTGTAGGGTACGACCTTGAGCTGCAATCGGGATGTCTTTATCGTCAGTAAATCCTGCGATATCAATTAATGCTGTTTCAAGAGAAGCCTCTGAAAGGTCAGCATAAGTTGAAGGTCTGTTAGAACCTGTTGATCCTGAAGCTAATGGGTGAGCGTTAGATACTAACTCTTGTCCATCGCCGCCTGTGAAAGAACTGTTGAAAGCTCTGTTATAGACGTTTGCCGCTTTAGTTTGTTTAGCAGAAGCCATTGAACGTGCTAATGCTTTTGTTAATCGAGTAGATAACTTGTCATACAAATTGTCTTCCATAGCTTCCTCAGTAATTGAGAATGCCATAGCGACAGTTTCGTTTGTATAACGAGAAACATACCCCTCACCAGTGTTGCCATATGCAACAGCTTGACCTTCGAATTTAGTTTGAGCTGCCTCAAAACCTGGGAATAATACTTCCTCTTCGAAAGCTCTATTTGATGATTCCTCATCGAATAGTACTGCGTGCTCATTTTCGTAACGTGAATATTCTGTTCCGAAAATTGCGTTCAAACCAGGTACTAATTCTTTGAGTATTTGACCTCTAGTAATTGCCATATTCTATATCCTCCTAGATATTATATACCTGTAACGCCAGTAGCGCCATTTAGGTGTTGGTGTGAGTTAATTTTAACTACTATATCCATAGTAGTACCAGTTGCAGTGTACGTTCCGTCAGCTTCTGCACTACCATAAACTGATAGTGGGAAAGTGTTAGTAGTTGCTACTGTAGAAGCATCAGCTACCATTCCTGATTTATGCGTAATTGCCGAACCTGTTGGTGAAGCTACAATTTGTACTAGCTTTCCAGTTGAGTTCGCTGCAGTTAAGCCTGTGCCTGCTTGATCTGATTGAATCTTAAAGATTGTAAACGGATCGTCGTAAACATATGCTTTATATTGTGCTTTCGCTACAGTTCCGTTCGCAATTGAACGTACGAATTTTACGTCGCCTGTAGAGTTATCTTGATATTCTGCTCCCCAGAAAACACCGACAACAGAACCCGGAGATGCTGCGCCGACATCAGTTACAAGTAAGCCTGAGCTATATGTAACAAGGTCGCCTTCAAAATATGCCGATGGTGCAGTAGCAGCAATTCGATAACCATTCGCATCCGTATAGTTATTTAATCGCACAGTACCGCCAGCAGCATGCCTTATTGGTGATAGACCGTATCCAGCCATATAATTTCCTCCTTTAGAAAATTAATTGTTATTATTAAAAGAAAACTAGATAACTAGATATGTCTAATTACTTAGTCTTCAAACTTTGTTTCTTTTGGACTTCCGCCTGTAACTGTAGTCTTCGATTCGTCCATGCCACGCATATCACCTTGACCTGCATTCTTTAGATCTTGTGCATAGGCTTGTCCCATTAACTCAGCTTGAGTATTATAGTGTTCAGTTCTTTGGTCTGCAATTTCTTGCGGAACTTTCATGAGAATTAAATCTCCTGATCGAACTGTGCCTGCGTGTTTACCTGTATCGAGAACATCTGGATAGGCATCTTCGCCTAACTCATCTGGTGTTACAGGTTCATAACCTTGTCGAACTCTACCATTTACATTTGCATCATCAGAGTTGTTAAACAGTTCATGTCTAACCCAACGATAGTGCATACCTTCAGGTGGTGATTCCACCGAAAGTTTGCTAGGTGCTGTCCAAACCTTTTTACGAGATGTCGAAGCCCGTGTCTTCTTTTTTCGACTGCTTTGAGTTGCTTTTGTCATATTATCCTCCCGCCTTTAACTGGCGTTGTTTTTGGCGTGCATATTCTTTTAGGTCTACTCCAAGTCTAGTAGCCATCTCAACTTCCGTTTTTGATAACTTAATCTTAGAACTGCCAGGGTTTGCACGTGATCCCCCTACGACTGTTGGAACCTTATTAACATTCTTCTGCTTAAATTTCTCAGGAAATTCTGAGCGTATTCTTGCATCAAGTTCATTATAATATTCATCAGAATCTTCGTTAGGTACAATACCATCATCTACTAATTCTTTATGAATAACTAATGCTGCCTGAGACATGATTCTGTCTGAAGTATCCGTACCACCAAACCATCTATTTCTTTTTTGCCATTCTACTGCCTTACGGTCAGGAGTTGGCTCATACTGGTTTTGTTGTCTTGGAGTATCAATAACAGGATCAGGAGAAGATTGTTCGTTGGGTTTTTTGATTTGAGATTGTGCTCTAGCTCGATATTGTTGAGCTACAAGAGTCTCAGCTTTTACGCTTGCGAGTGTATCCTGTGCAGTAATCTCTTCGTCAATGTTGCCATTTTCTTTAGCAATCTTCAAAGCAGATAGGGCTTGTTTTTCTTGACTCTCGAGTTTATCAATATAATTGGTAATCGCACTTAACTCATTATCTTTATTTTTAGATTCGAGTTTTTGTGCTTGAGTATGCCATGAAGCTTTATCTTGCTCTGCAGCTTTTAACTTTTCTTCAAGTTCCTTCTTTTGTGCAACAAGCCGCTTTATCCGTTTTTCAGCGCGCTTGCCAAATACTTTCTTAGAATCATCAGTATCTTCTTCCTCAGTTTCGGATTCAGTTTCAGCAGTCTCTTCAGATTTCTCTTCTTCTTCTACTTCAATTGTATCTTCAGCTACGGTTTCTATGCCTGTGACTGGAGCCTCAGTATTATTCGGCTCTTCAGGAGTATCTCCTTCATTTTCAGATAAGTCTATTATAACCTCATCGGCTTCTTCAACTGTATCTTCTATTCTTTCGTCTATCATATCAGACCTTTCCTTGGGTGCGACCCACGTTTAACGCTATCTACTATTTATTAGTATGCTGTAATTTTACAACATATTACTTAATAATGCAAGGGTTAATTTTATTTTAATGAAATTTTGTCAGGATCTCCGACAAGTCCAATTACTTCATCATCATTAATGATTGTATAATCTTCTCCATCGTATCTAAGTTTACTACCAACATACTTGCCAGTAAGCACCCAGTCTCCTACACTGCACCATTTTTGAGACTTATCCTCATAACAATCAGGACCCATAGCTACAACTTGTGATATGTTAGTAGCTAGTTTCTGGTGATGTTTAGTTTCGTCAACTAATATAATGCCCCCTGCTGTCTTCTCCTGCAGTTCTCTAGGCTTAAGTAATATCCTAAAACCTGCTGGAACTGGTAAATCGTTTTTCTTTTTTGTCATGTTACTCTCCTGTTTCTTGTTTAATCATCTTCACATACTCTTGATGGAAGCGGTCTTTCATATCAGCCAGTGTTTGTCCAACACCAACTAAGTATCTGTAAGTGGCAAAGTCTTCTGCAGCTCCGCCAACTATTTGCTGTTGGTTTACTTCGATAGCTTCAGTTAAAACTTTATCAATTTTTTCTTTAAATGTACTTGCGTTCATATATTCTCCTGTAAGGGGGGCAAGTTAGAGTTATTTTATTTTAATTGTCTTGGGTTTTTTCTCTTCTGGTACAATCTTTTCTAGTTGTATGGTTAACATACCGTTAATAAGTTCTGCACCATTTACAACCACATCATCAGCAAGGCAAAAGCTACGAGTAAAAGCACGTTGAGATATACCTTTATGTGTAAGCTCTTTAGCTTTCTCTTTATTTTTTGTAATGACTCTGTCATGAATTGATTTGATGGTTAAAGAATTATCAGCATAAGATATATCAATGTCTTTTTTATCAAAGCCAGCTAATGCCAACTCAATTGAATATTTAAAGTCATCTATCTTTCTGATATTATAAGGTGGGTAACTCGGAGCATCCATTTGTATGGCTGTGAGTTTATCCAAGAAAGAATCGAAACCAACCGTAAACGGTCTATATGGTTCCCAATTCATCAAGTTAAGTGTTTTGATCATATTAATTTCCTTTCAAGCAAAATTAAATTTAGACCCCATTTGGCGATCTACTTAATTATACATAAATTATTCTATATTGTCAAGTGAGTCTGGATCAAGTATTTTAGGTTGTATATCTTTACATTTCTCACGTACTGTTGCAAATTGTTCACCTAATTCAAGATTTTTGTAACGACCACATAGCTTCAGTAATTCTAACTCTATACGTAAAGCATTAAGTTCTTTAGCATGTTTTTTAAATTGTTTGTTACAAGTAGAGCCTAGATCAAACCTAAAACGTATACCACCACGCCATTCATCAGATACATTTGGACCATTAGGGTAAAAGAAAGTAGTAACCTCATTATCATTATTGGTAAAGTAAGTACCATTATGGCTTTCGCTATCTCTTAGAGAATAATCGAAATAAGGCTCAATACTACCGGTACTGCAATGACCAACACCATTGTTGAGATACTCATTGGCGGCTTGTGATTGGCTTGCCGATAATAGGTATCCAGCGATAAGTAATAAACCAATAACATAAATTTTAATTTCTTTCATTACCACCCTCCATTAAGCTGTCGAGTAAGTTCCTTAATATCATAAGAGTTTTGTCTAACTGTGTCTGCAGTTTTGTATGAGCTATCTCTACTAGCGTCAACAAACGCAGAAGCTTCTGCTAACTCAGTAGCCATACGTGTCATTTCTCTAGTAAAGTCTTCTTTGGTTCTAGTCATTTCTTGATCCCAATAACTTAGATCTTTACGTATTAATTCAATATCTTTAGTAGCTCTTTCAATAGATTGGATAGTACTATTAAAGGTTGTTATTGCGTAGTATAGTGAGGATAGTATAGCTGCAACTACAGGTATATATACAAAGTATTTTTTTATATCATCTATTTGCATGATAAGTTCTCCAAGATTATTTGGCTATTATAAATCTATTGCTTAGTTTTGTCAAGGATCTGAAAGTATTTCTCCTGGTAATCATTAAGATCTGTAAAGTTTTTTATGCGTTCATCATTATTGCATAAATTTTTATACATAGTTTTATCACTTAACCATTCTCTACCAGTCCAGAATTCGAAGCCATCATATTTAGATTTGTACATACTACTATTTTCGTAAGCATATGATAGATAGTATTTGTTATACCCATTATCTAAAGCCCATTTTATTTCATAGAGTGTGGCATATGATCCCATGCCTAGTTTAGGATCTTCATAGTCCCAAGCAAACTGCCCAGTAACTAAATGTTTATTAAATGTAATAAGCTCAGTAAAAGCTATAGGTTTATTATCTTGATAATAAACAAAGTATTTCCAATCAATTGGGTCATCACGATAGAACTCTTCGCTTTCAGCTTCGTTATTAGTTTCATGAAAGTTTTTATGTCTTATATATTTTCGATAAATAATAGCTAGAGTATCTTCTAACTCATCAGTTAGTTTATCAAATACTTTTACAGTTATGTCTTTTCGTTTTAGTTTATATCTTTTGCTTTTGTTAAACTTAAACTTATCTAAATCTAATCGTGCCCCTCTGGCATTAATCCAAGTCTGTCCATCTAGCTTAGTGTGATACCAAGATAAAGGAATCCATCCATTATCTAAAGCATAATCATATTCATCTAAGTCAAACTTAGCTAGTATTAAAGAATAAAGTAAATCATAATTAGTTAATTTGCCCGCAATATGGTCAAAGAATATTTTCACTTTTCACGTTCAAATTGCGTCATGTAAGAATCATCAGTCCATGAATCTTCACGAGTGTTCTCCACTGTGTAAAAGTTTTGATCAATTAAATACCCAGGATTTTCATCAATCCTTTTTTCCATAAATGCATCATCATACCATATGATTCTATTGTTTGGATATGCAAAGAAGTTTCCTTCATCCATTCTAAACATGTGAGCACATTTGTGTTCTGGGTCCTCTGAGAAGTTTGTATCTAAAAAAGAAGCTTTATCTTCCCAAGCCCAATCAATAGTATACATGTAAGTACCTTTGCGTTTAACTCCTTTACAGTCAATTAACTCTGCTCTGCAGTTCGCTAATCTATTTCTACGTTGCACGTTTACGTATGAAGAAAAACAATCCCAGTATTGATGAATGTTTAATTCATGTTTAGGCGCATCTTTCTTCCATACAAATGCATGGATAGGTCTACGAGTCCAGTTAACACCATTAGGTAGTAAGCATTCAAATAGTAAAGCTCTACGTTCTAAAGAAGCTACACAATGTACATCACAGAATGTATGCTCACCGTGCCCTTTAGTGTGGTCAAAAAGATATTCGTTTTTAATGTATGCCGAGAACGGCGGGATGTTATGATTTAAATATGCCATGGTTCTCTCTTACCACTTTACTTTATCAGCCCAATAGGCTGCTGACATTTTACCTTTTGATATATTACGACCATGTCTAGCTTTAAAAGACTTACGTTTAGCTTTCATTCTAGCAGACTCACCAGCTTTAGGTTTACCCGCAGTACTAGCTCCTTGCTCTCCAAATCGTATTGTTTTAATCTTAGAACCTTCTTTAGCAACCACTACATGTGATTTCTTTGGATGGCTAGGAGTTCTTTTAGGTTTATTAAAACCTGACACCCCTGCTCTAGTTAATCTTGAATCTTTACTCATCTGTATCTCCTTGTTTTCTTTGCAATAGTCTTTGGTTGTTTAACAAACTGTTTACCTTTTTTAGTACCTTTTCTTTTAGCTGCGGTAGTTGCTGCATACTCTTTAGCAGATAAAGATTCAATAGCTTTCTTAGGTAGATAACGCTCTCCAGTCTTGGAAGATTTCTTTCCAGACTTAGTTTGCCACTTTTGTTTGCCCCAATCTTTAAGACTTTTCTGTGACTTTTTCAAAACCATTACTTGTAGCCACCGCCTGCTTTTTTATAAGCTTTAGCTAATGCTTGTGCTTTACGAGCAGACCATTGTCCAGCTCCAGTACCGTGAGATGCTTGAGCTTTAATTCTATTAAATATTTTTTTACGCATACCAGGCTTAGTGTAGTTACCTGCTTTGTTAACCGTTGATTTAGATTTAGTTGCTGGTTTTCTTTTTGTAGTCATGCTTGTTTGTGCCCTTGTTATCATATTAATCTTTAATTATTTTATCACAGTGTTTAACACCTGTTTGATCTGTTGTCATTATACATTGTTCTAAGCTACAAGTATACTGTACTTGATTACCGGAGTTACGCTCAGCCAAACGCTTGGCTGCAAGACATGTACTGATATTATCCTGGTGGTACCAGCCTTCTATGGTTTTATTACCGCCATCATAAACATACAAACTAAGTATAATAACTGTTTCAATGATTCCCATTTTTCCTATTTTCCAAGTCTATGATACGATCTTCATGAAATTGAATAGTCATATCATTTTTTTCAATATTAGGTACGTTGTTTTCAATAATTTCTTTTAGCTTTTCTACATCACCTGCAAGAAATTCTGTCAACATATAGAGCTCTTGAATCTGTGGACTGACCATCTCACCTTTAGGAACCCCTGCAATAAACTCATTTGCAGCTTCTATATCTTTTTCTATAAGTTGTAGTTGTGTTTCAATAGAGTTAAGTCTCTCTATAACACCAAAAGCAAACCAGGCACCTACAGTAACTGCAGCGATAATAGAAATTAAATTTCTAGCTGGCATACTTATAGATGTATTTTCAGATACTTTCATCAAACTTCCTGTAAAGTTTCGCCTTGACAATAAAATTCAAAACTTATTAATTCATTACCGTTTGCGTTTCTAAATTTTTCTAGTAAACCATCTACTAATAAAACTTTATTATCGTAAACAAACTTGTGACATTCTTGATCATCTTTGAATATATGAGCTTGCCATTTAGTAAATTGGGATTCATCCAGTCCAGCATATGTTAACATCACTGTTAAATACCAAATCATTAGATATCTCCACTAATTTTTATAGCACTAGCTCCTGTCTGTGTAGCAACGTCCATAGCTTTTTCAACTAACTCTTGTTTCATTTCACTCTCTTTATTCATTTGATCTATCATAATTTTTTCTTTACGTAGTTCACGATCTTCATCGGTATTCTCATCTTTAATTATTGTTTGAGCTTCTTCTAATGCCATCTTATCTTCATGCACTTTTAAATCGTTCATCATTTTTTGTGCACGTAAAGCAAGATCTTTTTCTTGTAATTCAATCTGTGGATCTTTCTTTTCACCTGCCATAATCTTAGCTTTTTCTTCATCAAGCTGTAATACTTTATCTGAAGCTTCAGCTGACATCATTGCTATTTGATTTTCTAACTCAGGTGGTAGTTGTTGTGGTGGCATTTGACCAGGTTGTCCAGGCTGACCAGGTTGAGGTTCTGGTGGCGGAGACATAATAATTTGTTGCATCTGCGGATCTGGAATCATCTGCGCCATTTCTTGTCTATACTTCATAGATAGATGTTCTTGAATATGTGCCATTAGTATCTGTGCCATTTGTCTATTTTCATTGTATGCTGGGTTCTGTAGCATAGTTCCATGTACAATAATATGTGCATCATGATTTTGATCCATTCTAGCTTTTAAAGGCATCCCTTTCATAGCCATCATGTTTTCAGTAATAGGATCACCAGTAAACGGTGGCTGTGATTGAGCTAAATATCTTTTAGGATCTTCTACACCCATGGCAGAAAATAATTCTTGACCAATTAATTGCATATTATATTGTCCAGGATTCTGTTGAGCTATAGACATAATTGCATTTATCTTGGCGATACGATGCGCTTCAGTAGGCATGTTAGGATCTGATACAGGTATTACATCAATACTTTTTAAATTAAAGTCTTGACTAAATACTTGTTGTGCCCCACCTGCTACTTCGTAAGGATATACACTTGGTAAATATTCTTGATCAAGTCTGCAAAGAATTCTTAAGTCTTTAGTTTGTGCTTCATGCATACGCTTATGTACTGCAGCAAATAGCTTACTAGATTGTTCTAGTAAAGCCATAGTGGTTCCGACTGGTCCGTAGTTGCTTCCAGATTCTACTACATTATCTGTAGCGTCTGCAAACTCACGAGCGGCATTGGTAACAT
>Ga0180120_10001140_pt1 | contig 13615 bp, 14 predicted proteins | sample CPBDNA_3_FD_129677 | JGI IMG/M metagenome (GOLD analysis project Ga0180120, IMG submission 129677) | Freshwater to marine salinity gradient microbial communities from Chesapeake Bay, USA - CPBay_Spr_31_0.2_DNA (version 2) (version 2) | ecosystem: Environmental > Aquatic > Marine > Coastal ... | reverse complement strand
GGTGGTTGAGACACCAGGGACTTACGGTCCTGATGGTCACGAGATAACACCACCAGTTTATTACCCAGGGTGGGCGTATGATGTAATGTCTAGCGACCTACTTGATTTCGGAACATACGAAGTGTTCCCAGGGGATGTAGCGGCACATAGTTTTATGGGTTGGCCAAGAGGCGCAGAAGTACCCCCGGCAGAGTAAAGCGTTAAATAAAATTATTGCACGTAATAATATAACCATGCTAAAGTAGCATACCCAATTAAGTTAAATTAAATAAAATAAAATGGAATTCAATTTACCAAGCCAGATTGTAAAAGATCTAAGTTTCGGAGACGAAGCACGTAATAAAATATTGTCAGGTGTTTATAAATTATCAAACGCAGTCAAGTCCACATTAGGGGCTTCAGGAAAGTGCGTGATATATGAGGACGCAATGGGCAGACCGGTGATAACAAAAGACGGGGTAACCGTTGCAGAAAGCGTAGTCTTAATGGACCCGGTCGAGAATATAGGTGCTACCTTAATAAAGGAGGCAGCTAATAATACAGTGAAAGAAGCAGGAGACGGTACTACTACAGCTACCGTCCTTGCTACTTCATTATTAACAGGATTAAACAATTACCAGGGTGAAGAAAAGATTAGAAGTATTAAAGACGGCATTTCTGAATGTTATAAAGAAGTTGTGGATTACCTTGACAATGCCAGCATACCAGTTGAAGGCGAAATGCTTAGGCAAGTTGCTTATATTAGTTGCAATAACGACAGTAGTCTTGGAGACAAAATTGGAGAAGCTTTTGAAAAAGTTGGCAAAAATGGAGTCGTTCTAATGGAAGACTCTGAAACAAATGATACTTATGTTGATTTTGTTGAGGGGACACAATTTGAAGCGGGTATAAAATCTCCGCATTTACTAACTGACAAAGACAAAGGTACGGCAGTGTTGGAAAACCCGTATGTATTAATAGTTAGTTCGAACATACCAAGTGTACGACGTATACAGAGCATATTGGAGCATGTAGTTAAAACCAAAAGAGCATTGCTTATTGTTGCACCTATGGATCAACAGCCGTATGCTACTTTATTAGCTAACAAGGTTAAGGGCAATATTAAAGTCAATATTGTTGACCTACCCGGTTTTGGCCCAACTAAGCAAGACACTATAGAAGACCTGGCCATATTAACCGGCGCTACAGTCGTTAACGAGGAGTTAGGGGACGATTTAGATTTAATTAGCCCTGATGTATTAGGAGAAGCAATTAAGTCCGTTACAGACGCTAAAAACACTACGCTGCAAATTAAAGAAGCAACCGAAGATCTATCAGATAGAATAGCAGAAGTAGAAAACAAAATTGACAAAGAAACAAACGGCTATATTAAAAAGAAATTAGAGCAGCGTTTATCAATGCTAACCGGTAAGGTTGGTGTTATATACGTGGGAGCTGATTCTGCCGTAGAATTAAAAGAAAAGAAAGACAGAGTAGAAGACGCTATTCACGCGACTAAAGCCGCTTTGCAAGAAGGTATTATACCAGGTGGTGGAACTGCTTTATTAAATGCGTCTCAACTTATAGAACCCAAGAATGACGGGTACAAAATATTGCTAGAAGCAATACAATCACCTTATAACATTATATTAGATAACGCAGGTTACTCTGATTATATATCACCCAAAGAAAAATCTATAGAAGCCGGTAGCGGTGAAGAAGACGATTGGGTTGGTGTAGGTGTTGACGTCACTTGTGGGTGTTATAAAAGAATGGTTCATAACGGTATTATAGATCCGGTACTGGTAACTAAGTCTGCATTAAAGAATGCGATAAGTGTTGCTACTACTATTATCTCAGCCGATTGTATAATCTCAAATGTAAGATCTCTTGAAAGCAATTAATTATTATATCGTAATAGATAAGATAAAGGAAGCGCCGAAAACGGTTGCTGGCCTAGAATTAACTGAAACACAGAACACAGACATTAGGTATTTAAAAGCCGAGGTTATAAGCGCTGGAGACAAGGTTGATTATATAAAAGAAGGTAGTGTTGTTAGATATGATAAACACGCTGGTCACGGGATAGAATGGAATGACAGGATGTACCATGTTATTACTATAAACGATATTGTTTTAGTTGAATGAGACTAAGCGCACAAGATTTAAGGAATAAGAACATATTTAAGTATTACAGGCTTGTCAGAAGATGGGCTTGTAAAACTTACGATTTGAAAGATGCAGATTTAGAGTTACTTATTTATTTAGATTGTAAAAACCATTTTATACGTAATGATTTTATTAAGGGTGCATACACCTATTCTTGGGATAAAGCAAGGTGGGAAAGATTACGTAAGAACGATTGGATAACTGTTTTTAGCAAAAGAAACAGAACAACAATGAAGTACAATACGTATACAACTTCTTTTAAATGTAAGCAGCTTATAACTAGAATATATAGAATACTGCTAGGCGAAGAAGATCTGCCTACATCAGAAAGAAGTACTTTCTATAAAAATAAAACATATACCGATAAGGTTTTCAATCATGCGATTGACAATATGATTAAAGATAACGAACGATAAAACAAGCACTATGGCATTTAAAATGACACCTAAATCCCCTGTATTAATGGCAACGGGTAAATTCGGATCTCCGACAAAAAACATGAACAAGGGTTACGGCCCAGCTAAGACCTCTTCTCCAGCGAAACAGACTAAAGAAGGGGAAAGTATCTCCAATACACGAGGCAGTGATAGCAGCGAGCTAACAAAAAAAGGAGCGACTAAGCCTCTAACTGCATTGCAACAAGCGCAAAAAGAGGCGAACGCAGCTCAAATGAATAATAAGGTAGCGCAGATAAAAAGAAACACCGCGGGAACTAAAAAAGAAAACGCGAGATTAAGGAAAAGAACAGCAAGAGACAATAGCGGAGCAGAAAGAAAAAATAAAAACGCTGCTAAAACACAGGCTAGAGTTGACGAAAGAGAAAAATCTGGTAAAACTAGAGTAGGTAAAGTAGTAGCTAAAATAAAAAAAGCGGTATCCCCGGCTAAGCAAGCAATGCAATCTGGTAGCAGCATGACAGCGGCACAAAAAAAAGCAATGAAAGACAAGTCTGTATTTGGGCCAGGCGGAAAAAAGGTCGCAAAGCCGCCAAAAAATAAAAAGTCTTTAGACAAAACTGGGTTGACAGCAGGTAAAGATATGACTGCTGCGCAAAAAGCAAAATTAAAAAAATACGGCAAATCTTAGGTATAAATGGCATTTAGGTTAAAACCACATTCTGAAATATTTGGGTTGCATGACGCTACGTCAGAGTTTGGCACACCTGTTATTATAAAAGACGATTTGGAAGAAGGAGTACAAGCGGAAGCTAATAGAGATGGAACGATCTTTGTTAGCTCAGACTTGCCTGAAAGCAAAGTGCAAGATGCTGTAAACCATGAAAAAGTTCATTTGGATCAAATGGCTTCTGGTAGATTGCAATACTCAGACGATTCTGTTACTTGGAAACGAGATACTAGATCTCCTGCTAGAAAATACGACAGAGCTACAATGAATGAGGGGCACCCTGATTTTGAGTGGGAAAACGAAGCATACAAACAATCATAATTATGGGATTAAATTTTAGAGGAGAAGCTAATAGGCTAGGCAAAAGAAACCAACACGGGTTTCAAGAAAAATCGGCGCCAGGTCCAAGGCAAGGCCAAGGTGGTGATCAGCCAGGCAGTTTAGCCAGAGCAGAAAAAAGGTTTGGCAACATAACTAGTCCTGCTAAAATAAAGAAAAACTTTTACGGAGGTGAAGCTTATTTCCAAGACGGATATAGTGGAGACTTAGGAAAGAGCAGGCCTATAACCCAAAAGTCAAGATCGCCTTTAAAAATAAATGAGGCATTGGTTACAGGAGCAGGTAGAGCAGCAAAAAAGTTTGTGGATATTGGTTCTTCTATGTCAGAAGGCTTTAGCCCACCAGAAGCTATTACTCCAGTAGATCCCGGAGGCCCGGAGCCATTAGCCGCGGATTTAGATCCTAACGTTAATGACGGAACAAAACCACCAGCAAATACAGAAACAACAAAAACAGATAAAGATGAATAACAAACCAATTACAGCCAGGGTTAAAAGCGGCATGTTTAAAACAAAAGAGCCTTTATTAAATGTAGGACCGGCTGGAGTTGACGGAAACAATAAGACCCGCACTATGCCTTCTCCCAGTAAAATGAAAGGCTACGCAATGAAGTCTTCACCTTTTAAGCAAGCAAATGCTGCAGATAACGCGTTACAGGAACTTCAAGTAAACCAAGCAGGTAACGTGCAGGTAGCAAAAACAACTACCAAGCAAGAGCCGGATACTGTCGAAAAGGGGTCTGAAAAAAGGCGAACCATACTATACACTGATTTAGACCCAAGTCAAAGAGAAGCCGCAAAAGCTTTCAATCAGGAAACGTATGGTACAGACAATCCTACAGCAGAAGGTTTAACAGATAACACTACAGGCACTGGTGAATTTAATGAAGATAAAATAGTTAAAGGTAAAGAAACTAAAAAGACAACCCTTTCAGATCTTAAGCGAAAAAACGAAGGAGATGCGCAATCTGCTTACGACAGACGACAGACTATAAGAGCTAGTAAAGTCACTGGTAGACAGAAAAAACGTCAAACAATAAAGGAAGGAAGGTTAACCGACAAATTAGCGGGTATAGACAAAGAAAAAAATCCTGGCAAATACAGAAGAGTAAAAGCTAAATTGCAACAAGCCACCGATAGATTAGGAGTGGCCACTAGCGAGGCTGAAAATGTCGCAAATCAATCCAAGCAAAATATAAAAGCCGGAAGTACCAGAAGCACTAGAGGTAAAGCTCTTGATGTTGGCGTAGAGGAATTTAATTTACCTACAGGCAACCAAGGAGACATCACCACTCCCGCTGCCACTCCCGCTGAAATGAAAAACACAGGCTTCTTTAAAAAGAAATCACCCATGAAAATGAAGTACTTTAAAAAGTGAAAGCAAAAGGATTAGGAGATACAATAGAAAAAATTACAACCGTAACCGGAATTAAGAAAGCTGTTAAGGCTTTGCCATGGGATTGCGGTTGTGATAAAAGACAGAAAGCATTAAATAAGATGTTCCCGTATAAATAATAATTAAATTTAATTAAATGAAAAAAGATTACACTGAATTCGAGGTTGTCAAAGACAATCAGCTTAGCGAATCCGAATTAAAAGAATTGCAAACAGCTGTTGACAGGGTCAACGAGGTACAAATGCAAATAGGCGGCATTGAAGCCCACAAGGCTAAGCTGCTAATTGACATCGCTTTGTTTACTAAAGAAGTTGAAAGCACCCAAAAAATACTTGCGGCAAAATACGGCGACGTAAGTATTAATCTTAACACTGGAGAATTTACAGACAATGCAGCTGATAAGAAAGATTAGTGTCGGCAAAGACTATAAGAATGATGCCATGCACTACACTGTTGGACAGGAAGTGTACGGTGGTCATACTATAGAGAACATTATAGAAGAGGAAACAAAGTACTCAATCTATATATCAAAAGGGGATGTTACCATGCCATGGAAGGACTTCAATAAGAATATGTCTATATCCGTGGAATACAATATTGCATGGTAGAATGCAGAGTGTATTTAATTACCTAGTATCGCCAAAAGGTGCTAGGACGACAGGACAAACAACTATCGACGGACAAGAGCTATTGCTTAATACTGAATTACAAAACCATGAATACTCAAATAGAGTTGGTGTTGTTTTAAGTTTACCATTAGCGGAGAAATATAAAGAAATAAAAGAAGGTGATGAGGTTATAGTGCATCACAATGTATTCAGAAGATTTAGAGACGTAAGAGGTAAAGAGAAAAATAGTAAAAGCTATTTGACTGAAGATACTTACTTAGCGCAACCAGATCAAATATACGCTTACAGAAGGAACGGTGAGTGGAAAGCGTTGGAAGGATTTTGCTTTGTAATGCCGGTTAAAGAAACTAAAATGTTTTCAATGGATTTTGAAAAGCCTTTAATAGGGCTTATTAAGTACAGCGAAGAAATAAGCCTTGACACATTAATAGGTTTTATACCTACATCAGAATACGAGTTTATTATAGACGGGCAGAGGTTATACCGAGTACCCAACAATTCAATTACAATCAATTATGGACATAAAGGAAACGAAGAGGAATATAATCCGAGCTGGGCACAGAGCAGTAGAGGAACTCATTAAAGTAGCTAAAGAAGACATCGTGGATTCAGACGATGACATTTCAGCAGACAGACTCAAGAATGCAGCAGCTACAAAAAAGCTAGCTATATTTGACGCGTTTGAAATACTTAACCGTATTGAAGAGGAGGAAAGAATCCTCGAGAATAAACCTAGGCAAGAAGTTGAAACTACTAGCTTCGGTGGATTTGCTGAAAATAGATCCAAATAATGTATACCCAAGAACTATATCAAATAATAGAACCTATAAGACGCACCACAATTACGCGGCTTAATAAAGGTAAAAAATGGGAATATGGCTATAACAAGGAACATGATGTTGTTGTTATAAGCAAGACTGGACAAATAGGCGAAATCTATAATATACAAAATCTAAAGATAGCGCTGCCTAAATCTCCAGGCAAATTAAGTAAAGCTACTAACAAATGGACTCCAGAGGAATACCCAAAAGAATTGAAAGGCATAAAAAGCATTTTTGATTGGAGGGATTACCCTGAGGGATTCAAAACAAAATGGGGGGAATATATAGATGAAAATTTCAACAAAAGAGAAAACGGTCATTGGTTCAATAATAAAGGCGTGGATACTTACCTTACTGGTACTCACTTTATGTACTTGCAGTGGACCAAGATTGACGTTGGGCAACCTGACTTTAGAGAGTCAAACAGATTATTCTTTATATTCTGGGAAGCTTGTAAAGCCGACAGAAGATGTTATGGTATGTGTTATCTTAAGAACAGACGTTCGGGTTTTTCGTTCATGGGGTCAGGGGAGACAGTTAACCTCGCAACCATATCAAGCGATGCACGGATTGGAATATTGTCCAAATCTGGGGCCGATGCGAAGAAAATGTTCACCGATAAGGTTGTACCCATATCTGTTAACTACCCATTTTTTTTCAAACCAATACAAGACGGAATGGACCGTCCCAAGACAGAACTCGCATACAGAGTACCAGCATCCAAATTCACACGACGCAGACTCGATTCGAATGACAAGACGGAATCACTCACGGGCCTCGATACCACCATTGACTGGAAGAACACCGGGGACAATGCGTACGATGGGGAGAAACTTAAACTCCTCGTCCACGATGAGAGCGGTAAATGGGAAAGGCCGAACAACATCCTCAACAACTGGAGGGTCACGAAGACAACATTAAGATTAGGTAGTCGTATTATTGGCAAGTGCATGATGGGATCAACATCAAACGCATTAGATAAAGGAGGAGAGAATTTTAAAAAGCTATATAATAGCTCAGACGTAACTAAAAGAAATGCCAACGGTCAAACTAGATCCGGACTGTATTCCTTGTTTATTCCCATGGAATGGAATTACGAAGGCTTTATAGATGAATACGGGCACGCTGTATTTAATACGCCACCAGAAGGCACTGTGGACCCGCACGGAGACGTTATAGACGTCGGGGTTATAGAGCACTGGAATAATGAGGTTGAAGGATTAAAAGGCGACCAGGATGCTCTAAATGAGTTTTACCGACAATTCCCTAGAACAGAGGAACACGCTTTTAGAGATGAAACAAAAAACAGTATATTTAATTTAGCAAAAATATACGAACAAATAGATTACAACGAAGACCTAAGAAACAGTAATGTATTAACTAAAGGTAGTTTTCATTGGGAAAACGGTGTTAAAGATACCAAGGTAATATTTACACCAAACCCTCAAGGAAGATTTTTAATTTCTTGGACACCTGAATATAATATACAAAACAGACAAGTAATTAAGAACGGCGTTAAACATCCTGGCAATGAACACATGGGTGCTTTTGGTTGTGATAGTTACGATATATCAGGTACAACCGACGGTAGAGGATCCAAGGGAGCTTTGCACGGTTTAACCAAGTTTAGTATGGAAGATGCTCCACCAAGTACTTTCTTTTTAGAGTATGTGGCAAGGCCTCAAACCGCTGAAATATTTTTTGAAGATGTTCTTATGGCCTGTGTATTTTATGGAATGCCCTTGTTGTGCGAAAATAACAAGCCAAGGCTTTTGTATTATTTTAAAAGAAGAGGTTATAGAGGTTACTCTATGAATAGACCAGATAAGTTATGGAACAAGTTATCTGTGACTGAGAAAGAAATAGGTGGAATACCAAATTCAAGTGAGGATATAAAACAAGCACACGCTGCTGCTATTGAAATGTATATAGACAGACACGTAGGGCTTAATGACGAAGGAGAGTACGGGACAATGTATTTTAATGAGACGTTAAACGATTGGTCTAAATTTGATATAAATAATAGGACGAAGTTTGATGCAGCTATTAGCTCTGGGCTTGCCATAATGGCTTGTAATAAAGATCTATATAGGCCTAGTAATGTTAGGCAGAAGCAAGTTGTTAATTTAAGATTTGCGAAATATACCCACGAAGGTAACGCATCAAAAATAATAAAAAGATAATATGGCGATAAATGCAGTAAATAGTTTTTTCCCTAGCCAGGTGGTAAGTGACCAAGAAAAAGTTTCTGAGAGTTACGGATTACAGGTTGGTAGAGCGATTCAAAACGAATGGTTTTCCAGTAATACAGGGACAACTCGCTATAGAAGTAATCAAAATACTTTTCATAATTTAAGGCTATATGCAAGAGGTGAACAGCCTGTGCAGAAGTATAAAGACGAACTTTCTATTAATGGGGATTTATCTTACTTGAATTTAGACTGGAAACCCGTTCCTATACTATCAAAGTTTGTTGATATAGTTGTAAACGGTATTGCTGATAGGTCTTTTGATATTACTACTTATTCACAAGATCCGTACGGTATAAGTAAAAGATCTGCTTATATGGAATCCGTAATAAGAGATAAGCAAACGGAAGAGCTTAACAATTTTGCGCAAGAAAACTTTGGTATTAATCTTTTTGAAAACCCCCCAGAAACATTACCCGATTCACAAGAAGAGCTTGACATACACATGCAGCTTACTTACAAGCAAGGTATTGAAATAGCGGAGGAAACTGCCCTTAATACATTACTTGACGAAAACAGATATGATTTAACAAAAAGGAGAACTTATTTGGATCTTGCTACTTTAGGTATTGGAGCTGTTAAAAATAACTTTTCAGAATCAGAAGGAGTAACTATTGATTACGTTGATCCAGCTTATTTAGTATATTCTTATACTGAGGACCCTTATTTTCAAGACATATATTATGCGGGAGAAGTTAAGTTCGTGCCAATAAACGAGCTTAAAAAGCAATTCCCAAATTTAACGCAGGATCAATTAGAAAGAATCCAGCAACAAGGAACACAAAATTACGGCGTCTTTGATACTAACGTCAGCAACGAATATAACAACAATAGAGATTCAAACGTCATACAGGTTTTATACTTTAATTATAAAACTTACATGAATGAAGTATACAAAGTTAAAGAAACTTCCACAGGAGCAACTAAGATAATAGTAAGAGACGATCAGTTTGATCCACCAGTAGAAATGCTTGAGGAGCAATTTGGCAAAATGTCAAGATCACTTGAGGTACTTTACGAAGGGGTAATGATTGTTGGTACTGATATTATGCTTAAATGGGAAATGGCGAAAAACATGATGCGCCCCAAAAGCGATGTGTCTAAGGTTAAAATGAATTACGCTATTACTGCCCCTAGAATGTATAAGGGTAGAATAGAATCATTAGTAAGCAAGTGTACAGGATTTGCTGATATGGTACAGTTAACTCACTTGAAATTACAACAAGTGTTACAAAGAATGATACCTGATGGGGTTTATCTTGACGCTGATGGAATCAACGAGGTTGATTTAGGTAATGGCACAAATTACAATCCACAGGAAGCACTGAATATGTTTTTTCAAACAGGTTCTATAATAGGTAGATCATTTACGCAAGAAGGAGACATGAATCCTGGTAAAGTACCTATACAAGAAGTACCTACTGGTAGTGGTGGTCAAAAGCTACAAACATTAATATCTACGTACAACTATTATCTTCAAATGATAAGAGATGTAACTGGATTAAATGAAGCAAGAGACGGGTCTACACCTGATTCTAGAGCATTAGTAGGTGTACAAAAATTAGCAGCAGCAAATTCAAACACTGCAACAAGGCATATACTTGACTCTGGGTTGTATTTAACAAGAGAGCTTTGTGAATGTTTGTCACTTAGAATATCGGATATAATAGAGTATCATCCAGCTAAGGAAGCATTTATAACCAAAATAGGTAAATTTAATGTAGGTATCCTGGAGGAAATGTCGGATTTATACATGCACGATTTTGGAATATCCCTTGAACTAATGCCCGACGCAGAAGAATCCGCTATGCTTGAAAACAATGTTCAGGTTGCTTTACAACAAGGATCTATAGATTTATCTGATGCTATTGACATACGAGAAGTTAAAAATATAAAGCTAGCAAACCAATTGCTAAAAGTTAAGCAGAAGCAACGACAAGCTAGGTTACAGGCAGAGCAACAAGCTAATATACAAGCCCAAGCCCAGGCAAATGCTCAAGCACAACAGGTTGCTGCTCAGGCAGAAATACAAAAAGATCAAGCTCTATTTCAAACTAAGGCACAACTAGAACAACTCAAAGGCCAATTAAGACAACAAGAAATGTCTACGGAAGTAGCCGCCAAGAAAGAGTTAATGGGATTAGAATTCCAGTATAACATGCAGCTTAAGGGTCTTGAGGTAAACAAAAATCAAGCCAAAGAAAAGGAAATGGAGGATCGCAAGGACCAACGCACAAGAATACAAGGTACTCAACAAAGTGAAATGATCGAGCAAAGAAAAAACGATTCTCCAGCTAAAAACTTTGAGTCTGCAGGAAATGACGTAATGGACGGAGGATTTGGCTTAGGAGGGTTCGATCCTAGGTAATAATAATAATAGTAACAATAATTATATAATATTTTATCATGGAAGAAAATCAAGAAATTGCAGAACAGCCGGTAACAGAAGTCACGGTTGAGGATACAAGCCCAACATCAATGGGAGACGACGGAACAATTAAACTGGACATGGGCAAATTTACTGAGCCTGTGGCAGAAACACCTATCGAGCAACCAGTTGAAGAACAGCTAATTGCAGAAACACCAGCAGAGGCGCCAGCAGAACCTGTATTAGAAACAGCAATCGAGGACACTGTTTTAGAAGAGATAACAGAAGAAGAGGTTGTGGAACAAGTGGAAGAACTTGCTGAGCAGGTTGAACAAGCTGTAGTTGAAGCCAGCGCGGGCATTGAATTACCAGAAAATATACAGAAGGTTGTGGACTTCATGAACGAGACAAGCGGATCTCTTGAAGACTACGTTAAGCTTAATCAAAATTACGAGGATCTTGACGCAGAACAATTACTTAAAGAATATTACGCAGATACAAAACCTCATTTAGATAAAGAAGATATTGAATTCTTAATGGAAGACAAATTTCTTTATGACGAGGATATGGACGAGGAGCGTGACATAAAAAGAAAAAAATTAGCCCGAAGAGAAGAGCTAGCAAAAGCTAAAGCACATCTTACTGGATTAAAAGATAAATATTACGAAGAAATTCGTGGAGGTGCTAGATTAGCGCCTGAACAAAAGAAAGCGGTAGAATTTTTCAATCGCTATACAAAAGAAAACGAAACAGCAACTCAATTAGCTAAAAAGCAATCAGAGGTGTTTTTAAACAAAACAGAAAACGTTTTTAACCAAGATTTCAAAGGTTTTGATTATCAGGTTGGGGACAAAAAATTCCGTTTTAAAGTTAAAGACGCTCCTTCTGTTAAGGAGACCCAAAGTGACATTAACAATTTCGTCAAGAAGTTCTTAGACAAAGATAATGCAATGTCAGATGCTGCGGGTTACCATAAGGGATTATTTACAGCTATGAATGCAGATTCAATTGCAAATCATTTTTATGAGCAAGGCAAAGCCGATGCAATGAAAACGAGTATAACCAATTCGAAAAACGTACAAATGGGCGCGAGAGGCGTTCACGAAGATGTTAAAGCACCGAATGGTTGGTCAGTTAGATCTGTTGATTCCGGGGGAAGTGGTTCAAAATTAAAAATCAAAACATTTAAACACATTAAATAACAAAAATTATGGCATTTGCAACAGCGCCAGCTACATTAGCTAACCTGGCACATTTAACACCACGCCCTGTAAAAGGATTATTCGGAGACAACTATTTAGCTCTCGCGGATATGGATTGGGCACAACAATTTTTACCTGAGGTATACGAAAAAGAAATTGAGCGTTATGGAAACAGAACAATCACCGGATTTTTACGTATGGTCGGAGCAGAGATGCCTATGGCGTCGGATCAAGTAGTTTGGTCAGAACAAGGAAGACTACACATTGCTTACGATACTGCTACTTCTGGTGCAGCCGCAGCTAAAACTATTATATTACCTTCTCCTGGAGCAGATGGCAAAGTGCCATTACTAGGACCTGGTATGACAATTGTAGTAGCTAAAGGCAACACTACAGTAAAAGCTTTCGTAAAGTCTGTAGGGGCTTTAGCAGGTGGATTACAAACGTATAACATTGAAGTATATGATACTGCCAATGGTCAATTACCAGCAGCTTTAGCAGGGGCAACATCAGGAGCGCCACTTAGCTTATTCGTATATGGATCTGAGTATGGTAAAGGATCTAGCTTAGCTGGTAATTCAGTTGACGCTTCTTTTACAACTTTCAGTAACAAGCCAATCATCTTAAGAGACAAATATGCCGTTAACGGATCAGACGTTGCTCAAATCGGATGGGTTGAAGTTACTACTGAGATCGGAACTGGAGGATACCTATGGTACCTAAAGTCTGAGCATGAGTCTAGAATTCGTTTTGAAGATTACTTAGAGATGTCTATGGTTGAAGCCAAAGATGCTCAAAGTGCTTTCACTGACGCAGCGGGCGCTACTATCTCAGGTATGCAAGGTTTGTTTGATTCATTAGAAACTAGAGGACTAGTATTTAACGATCCAGATTTTGATGCCGCTACGGGTTTAACGCAATTTGACACTATATTACAAGAGCTTGATAAGCAAGGAGCGATTGAAGAGAACATGATGTTCTTAGATCGCGGTACTTCTTTAAGCATTGATAATATGTTGGCACAACAAAATTCTTATGGAGCAGGTGGTACATCTTACGGTGTATTTGAAAACTCTGAAGAAATGGCGTTGAATTTAGGATTTTCAGGATTCCGTAGAGGATCTTACGATTTCTACAAGACAGACTGGAAATACTTAAATGATTCTACAACTCGTGGACTTATTTCAGATATATCAGGAGTAATAGTTCCAGCAGGAACATCTACTGTATATGATCAACAATTAGGACAAAACATCTCACGACCTTTCTTACATATCCGTTATAGAGCTTCAGAAGCTGATGACAGACGTTTGAAATCTTGGGTAACTGGTTCAGTTGG
>Ga0180120_10001139_pt1 | contig 13618 bp, 35 predicted proteins | sample CPBDNA_3_FD_129677 | JGI IMG/M metagenome (GOLD analysis project Ga0180120, IMG submission 129677) | Freshwater to marine salinity gradient microbial communities from Chesapeake Bay, USA - CPBay_Spr_31_0.2_DNA (version 2) (version 2) | ecosystem: Environmental > Aquatic > Marine > Coastal ... | reverse complement strand
TTATAATGATTTTTTAGAAGTTGGACCTGGTTGGAAATGGCATGATGATCTTTTAATTACTATGTCCAATGGACAGCAAGTATACTTTTGTCATGGTAAATTTGCTAATGTACTAAAAGTGGCACAACAATATGGATGTCCAACAGTCCAGGGTCACTATCATAGTTCTTTTAATATTCAATACTGGGGGAACCCCAACAGTTTAAACTGGGGTATGCAAGTTGGGTGCTTAATTGATGCAAAATCATTAGCATTTGAATACATGAAAACTCAAAAATCTAGACCGATCATTGGTTGTGGTGTTATAATAAATGGACTACCAAGATTGATTCCTATGGTTTTAAATAGAGGTGGAAGATGGAACCAACAGATAATTTAGAATATTTAACTGAAGCCAAACATGGCTTGAAATCTTCTAAGAACAAACTTTATTTATATATCAACTCATCAAGGGGAATCTATGCAGAAACAAAACTTAAACCAGAACAATGTATCGAGCTTGCACGACAATTACTCAACGCAGCCTACCAACTTAACTGAGGAGCCTATTATGTATGAACCAACAAGTACAAGAAGAATGGGAGTAACAAAAAAGTACAATTATAATAATAAGAAACATTATGTAAATGTACAATACGACAATCAAGCACTACCAAGAGTAGTAAGAATCTTTAGTGATTCTAAATATGGAACTGAATATGCAGATATGTGTATAGATTTATCACATGACATAACAGAAAGATTACAAACTTATGGTAATCCAAAAAAGTCTTTACAAAGAATGGCAGCACAAACGCCAAGAAAATCTACAGGTGAACCTACTACGATCAAAGGACTGATTGTAGATGAATTAATTAAATCATATTACTTAGACTAATGGAACCAAGAAAATCTACAGAATCAATAGTTATACATTGTAGTGCTACAAAACCTACTATGGATATTGGTCTTAATGAAATTAGAAAATGGCATGTAAAAGAAAATGGCTGGCGAGATGTTGGCTATCATTACATTGTTAGAAGAAATGGTGAAGTAGAACTAGGTCGTAGACATGATGATACAGGTGCGCATGCAGCTGGTTATAATCACAAGACTATCGGTGTTTGTATGGTTGGCGGAATGGCTGATGACAACGCTGCTGAAAATAACTTTACTGATAAACAATGGACTGCTGTAAAAGATTTACTAAATCAAATTAAAGTAGACTATCCTGGTTTAAAGATTATTGGACACAATGAAATATCTTCAAAAGAATGTCCATCATTTAATGTCCAGGAGTGGTTGAATGGATAAATCTTTAGCATCAAAATATTTTAATATAGGTTTAAGAAAGAATGATCCTATTGGATTTAACCCTGATACTTATGAAAGAGTCAAAGAGTATACGGGTATATATGCACCATTACTTCAAAGCATAACAACTGCAGGTGATCTTGCTTTAAGAGGTATTAGTGCAGCTGGTCTTGGAACAGTTGGTAAACTTGGTGATCTTACTGGACAGAAACAACTATCAAGAGATCTTGCTGCTATGTTTCTTAGTGCTGGTGGTACTATGGGTTCTAACTTAGCATTCACTAAACCCATATCTACAACTCCTACTCTTAGAAAAACAGATGCATATAGAGTTGATAATTTACCTATTACAAAACCATCTATTGATCAGGGATTGCATTACAATATTGGATCAGTTGCACCTCAATATGCTTCTACTGCAACGAATGTTTTTCCAGTTGTTAAATCAACCAAAGTTCCATTAAGAAAAGCATCAGTAGATTCTGCTAGAGATACTGTATCAAAAATACAAAAGTTTGAAGGTAGGGATCCTAAATTAATGAATGTTACAAATGAATCAGGACAAGTGCTTGGTAAAATGTATGAAGGAGGTAGAAAAATAAATCTACCTTTAAGTAGAAGAGAAGCAACAGAAGGTGCTTATAGATATCAAACTGTCAAAAGTAAACTAGAAGAAGGTAAAGATTTAATACCAGGTTCAGAAACATATGCACTATCATCTTCATCTAAACCTTTTGGAACTACAGCACCTATTGATAAATTAAAAACTATTACTTTAAATATGAAACCTGAACAAAGACAATTGTTCTTTAAAAGATTATTGAATCCAGATGCGAGAAAAGAAATAATGCGTGTCTATCCAGAACTAACAGCTATACCACTTACTGCTCTGTCTACTATCGCAACAGCTGCAGCAATAAAAAAGAAAGATTAATTATGAATCCATTACTATTTATTAAACCCTTGATTGGGTTAGGGAGTAGTCTGCTTGGTAATCCTGTTGCCAAACTTATAACTGAAAAAACTGTTGGAGCTATTACTCACAAACTAGAAAAGGATAAGATAATTAAAGCTAAAGAAATAGAAGCTGCAAGAGATGTAGATGTAGCTAAGATAGGAGTACAACTAGAACAGGTACGTCAAACAGAAAACTCATGGAAAGATGAATGGTTAACCCTTACGTTCAGCGGTATATTTATTTGTCATTTCATTGGGCCACTACAACCTTATATGAATAGAGGATGGGAGATCCTGGCACAAGCTAATGATTATTACTGGGTTATTATACTTACAATAGTTGGTGGATCATTCGGTGTATCTACATTAAGAAAGTTTAAGAAATGAGTTACGTCTATATTATAACTGTAATGCTATTGTATGCTGAAGTAGATAAACCTAAATGGACATTCTATCTACACACATCTTTTGACTCTATCGAAAAATGTAATGAGTTTGTAACAGATAACAAAGTTATGTTAGCTGAAAGTTTAATAAAAGAATTCAAACATAGAGATGGTAAAACACTTCGATCATATGAACATTTTTGTGAAAGAAAAGAAGCTGAATTAGAAGTATGAAAAGGTTAGATGTAGATGAAAACACCCCAATCTCAATGCCTGCTCGTAACCTTTTGTCTATTATTGGTGCTTGTCTTGTGGGTGCTTGGTTTGGGTTTGCAGTCGTTGAGCGACTTAATAATATAGAAACAAAATTACAGCTCATGGAAAAAGACCTGGAAGCTGCTAATGTTTTTATAGATTCAGTACCCAAGGGCGGTATGGTTAGTCCACAAGTTCAAGAACTCTATATGTTAGTTGAATACCTGGGTGAGAATGTAGATAAATTAAAAGAACAAATGGAATCTGAGATACCAATGATACTTAAAAACGATATGGTCATACAGTTTCATGAAGATCGCATTATAGATTTAGAGGCTAAACAAAATGGAAACCATTAAAGTTGTATTTGCAATACTCATGATACAAAATGGTTCTGTAGTAGAAATGGTTCCTACTTCTGGAATGTCTGATTGTTTAAAACAAAAGCGTTTAATAACTAGGAATATCGGAGAAGATCAACAAGGAATATACATGAACTGTAAAGAAGTAGAAGCAGTTGTATATGAAGATATGGGCAGACTTAAAATTAAAAAGATAATAGAATAACTACCAACCAAATTCATCCTCAGGATTCATTAGTCGTTAAATCTTTTATTCCATTTACGCCTGGTATGATCAATGCTTTCTTTTACCTCTCTCCATTTTCGTTCTACCCATGAAGGTTCAAGACCTGCTAATCTACATACAGCATGAAAATCATCTGAAGCAGAATCCAACCAGACTCTAGCAGTAGTAATTGAATGCAACTCTTTGCTATCAACTAAATCTCCTATCTTGGTTTTAATCTTTTCCGGTCGCTGTGCGTCCTGAAAAGCCTGCTCTATCACACCAACCCAGAGCTTTTCTTCTGAAATCACGAACACATTTTCTCCTTTACCTTTTCTAAATAAACAACTGCATCAAGTAATTCTTCTTGAGTATCTGTTATCCAATCTATTGTAGGTTTCTCAGCAGTACGCATTGTATTGCCATATTTAATTATCCCTTCATTTGATCTATCAAGCATTCTCATGCATATCTTTTTAACTAAAGGATCGGTCATAAGGCACCAGCTTTAGTCAATGATTGAAACTGCGAACAATACATATCATTATCTTTTCTACGAAAGTTATCTTTCTCTTTAGCAAAGATAGATTCTCTCATAGCTAATAGATGATTTTTATATTGGTCAGTTTGTCTGGCCCAATGTTCTTTCATTGCACCTGATAAATCAGCAGGAGCTTTGAATACTTGTTCAGCTAGTATAGTTCTTAGATACTCTTTAACATAACTAGCATTAGCTATATGTTCTGCTTCAGTATCTTCATTGTCGTAGTTTTGCTGGAGAGCTTTCTCCATACCCTCTCTTGTTATTATTGTCATAGTTAGTCCTTTCTAAAATGGCACCTCGTCATCAACATCATCATCAACATTTTCTACTTTTGTACCAGGAAATGCATCTTTGATATCTTCAATTGAACTAGATGTTTTGTTTTGTTTATAACCTTCAACACCAATCTTAATCCATTTAGCTACTTCACCTGCTGGATCTTTTAGTTGAATACCTTTTTCATGATGTAACGTCATAAGCACTTCAGTTATTCGACCAGCCAAACCTACAGCTATCATATCTTCTGGTAAAGCAGATGATCTATTTGATGTAGTTGTAGTAGGACTAACAGGACTAGATGTTTCTGATTCATTTATATCTTTATCTGGTCGTTCTACTTTGAATGCAGTAGCGTTCCCATTTCGTTCTTGTCCATAATGTACCATAACTTGATCACCAACTGCTACTTGTGGATCAAACTTACAGTAGAACTTTATCTTAGTTCCACTTTGATTTAGTACTACAGGCATAAACCATTGATCTTTGCCTGGTTTCGGTGCTGATATATAATCTACAGTACCTACTGATTTATTCATTTCCATATATTTCTCCTTGTAATTAATTGTTCCAATTCTCTTTAGCTTGCTCACGATCCTCCTTACTCCATTTATACCCATCAGTATTTAATGGTATCATTCTTTTGAATGTCTGACTGTTTGGTACAGTATTCATAAACAGCTCAAGTGATTGAAAAGACTGTATCATATTCTCATAATTTGTCATAATTGTTTCTTCATCTAATTCAAATACTGCTGACTTTTTATGTGATGCATATACCAATGTAGCTGGTTTCCCTCTCAATACCGAATACAAAGACTGTTGTCTTACATGATCTTCTCTTGGTTTACTTGGTACTGCTAATGTAGCCTTGGTATCTATGATCATATCTTCATACTCAAAGTCTGTTACAGTAGTGATAGGATACTCTAGGTTATCCAAACTGTGACGTTTATAGCTCTGGAATAGGTGAGGTACTCCAGCATCAGGAAAGTGTTCTTTGATAGCGTTTGATAGGTTTATAGCAATACTGCCAACTTTGTCTGTTTCATCAAACCACTCACCATTAAACTGATTGACCATATGATTAGTACAATGCTCAACAACCTGGGCATCTGATCTATTGTAGAATAAACTAATTGCACAACCAAACTCAGCAGAATTACCCATACCCATTCTTGGTGTAGTATCTGTTCTAATACCTAACAGATTACGATAAACCCACAATGATGGATTGTTGTACCAGTCATTACCTTTACTGGCACTATGTCTATAGTCATGTATTTTCATTTGTAATCCTTTCGCGAATAACTTAGTATTTATTTATGTCTAACTATGATGAACCTTTTTTTAATTATAATAGAGAAATCATAATCACTCAACCTAATAAGAATAAACCTGCACATATTGTAAACATTAGAGAATCTTCTATTGAAACTATGTATTATCGTAAGCATATATCTGCTATACAATATACAGCTGGTTCAATCTTTAGACGTAAATTTGAAACATCTCAGTTAATATCTAAACCAGAAATAAATATCAAAGTTGATACATCTACCAGACCTACTATTGCTGACAATAAACTTAATGCAATAGATGATCTTAATAGATTACATTCACAAATAGGACAAAACTCATACCAGCTCGTAGAATATGTGTGTGGTTTTGGCAACACTATTAAAGAACTATGTATGAAATTTAAACTACCTAAATCTAAAGGTGGTCCAAAATTTAGAGAAGCTCTTGATGAAGTAGCTATATTCTATGGTCTTTTAGATAAAGGTAATACTATTCGTGGCAATAAGAAACGCTAAACATTTAAAAAAAGTTAGGGATAATCCCTGTTCTTACTGTAAAACAGATATAGATATTCAGGCTCATCACCTGACTCATATCAAACCTAACGGAATGTCTATGAAGTCTGATGATTGCTGGACTGTACCTCTATGTCCTATGTGTCATTATACTCTGCATCACTACGGAGAAAGAAGGTTCTGGAGAGAACGTAATCTTGAACCAGGTATATATGCAGCGATACTATACCAGAAAACACTTGACTTTAAATGATCCTTAACTTACCAATTTATATATAATTACCAGAAGTGTATCTTTTATGAAACAAATCAACGAGTTATCCAAATCTGATTCGTATTTAGAGAACCTTGATATGGATAAACTAATTAAATCTGTGCAAACTAGCCTCGCTTGTACTCCAAAAATAGCAACCGCTGTAGCCAAACTTATATCTTCTAAGATCTACCTGGAACTTGTTTGTGAAGAAGAAGATAGTCAAGATTTCCTTGATGAATTAGATTCTAAACTACAGATACATCATGTTGAAGAAACACTCCATTAATAATAAATCTATTAAAGTACATTGTACTGATATTAAAGTAGAATTAAAATCTCCTGAATTTGAAGATGATAATCTTACTGATTGTTACGGACACTATCTCAAACGCAAAAACCTTATTCAAATACAAGACGGACTATCAGATATTGATGAAGCTAATACAATGTTCCATGAATTAATGCATGCAGTTGTATGGTTAGCTGGTGAAAACCAAGATGGAGCTGCGTTAGCAGATGACAACACAGAAGAAAGAGTCGTCAATAACTTCAGTAATTATTGGATCGGTATTTTCCGTGAGAATAAATGGTTGCTTGATTACTTCAAAGAAAAATTATAGTTGGCTTTGTTCTCATCTATACCTGTACCTGGAATAAATTTACTCAGGCTTCTCAGGTTCGATCATTTAAGATCTAGGTATAGCCTATCCTGATACCAAATATTTATTTACTTCGTAACTCTACTAAATAACTTTCTAAAGCAATCATCATAATATCTTTTTCAGTAATATTAATTAATACTTTTTTTGTACCAGGATATAACTCATTGATTTGTTTAAGAGTAAGATCTTGGCATTCTTTTAGTATACCATTTACTTTATCGAATTGTCTTTCATCAAGATAGAATGCTTTATACTTTCCGTTTCTCATTGCTTTCTGCTGTTGGTAATTGTTCATCTCTTAATCTTTCTCTTACCTTATCTTTTAGTTTATTAGCTGTATCTTTGTCAACGCCATCAATGATTAGATGTTCATCCAACCAATCTTTATCTTTTACTTGCGCCATGTAATCCATGAACTGATCTAATTTAAAACTCATAGTTTAGAACCTTTCTAATGTAGCAGTAGAGAGAAACACTAGAGGTGTACATTTTTATTCTAGATTTCGAATTCTTACACTCATCTCTCTCTACCTATTGAGTACTGATAAGAGTCATAATTAAAACATTTCTCAATCTAGAATTGTGTTGTTTCTAATTAAGCTACACTCTGTACTCAAATATTTTAAGGCGGTAGGATAAACAAGAAACCTACCACCCTACCTCTAACGGTATATCTATTTAATGTATCCTGGTTTAGCTACTACACTAAACGCAACTTTAGGATCATCAACATATTCTTTTGCTTCTTCAACACTAATCAATTTATTGATCTCAATCATTAATGAATTAGTAACCTGAATCGGCATATAACCTTTTATTCCTGCATGAACTGGTTTACCTGTCGAAGTATCCCATTCGTTTACTGGATATACCTTGATGTAAATCTCTTGATTCATATCTGGATCTATTGATGGATTCATATTTATCTCCTTTCTTTAACCTATTTCAAAACCTTCATCTGACTTTTTACAGAACTGTGTAAACTCTGCAATGTATTCTGCCTCCATTGGGTAACTAGCTGTACCATCTAGAGGTGAAGCTCTACGATATAAGATTTGCCAGATCTCATGGTCATCACCTTTCAAATCATTACCACAACTAGCACCTTGTTCTTCTGTCCATTTATCTAATGCTTTCATAATAATTTCTTGAACCTTTACTTGTTTCTTTCTTTCTATTTCATACTCTGAAGTAACATGATTAACTGTCTCATCATCAATCAATGACTGTAGTTTTTCTGCTAATGCAAGTGATTGAACACCAGTTATACATACAAAATCATTGTAGTTACCTCTCTTCAATTGAGATTCATTCAATATATCTGAACAATGATCTGAAACAAATTTCCAGATTGGTCTCCAACACCATACATTAGCTCTGAAATATGTTGATCCTTCTGTCTTACTACTTCCATGTAAATCAAATCCCATGGTTGTCTCCTTTCTAATACCACCAGTCTTTGTTAGACCAGAGTGTTTTGTTTAAGTAATATGCGATTGTCTGCCATAGGTTACGCCCATAGTTCCAACCTGGTATCAAACTAAAAGCTATGAATACAAAGCTGAAACCAAAGATCTTCAAATAGTCTTTTGGTTTTTTTAGTTTCGCCAGCTCCATTCGGTGCTGATGTAACTGCCATTTAAGTTCTTCGATTTCTTTGCTACGCCATTCTACTTCCAACTGATACAATTCTTTTTCTTCATCTTTCATTGTACTGTTTTGTTATCTGTAGGTGTCTCCAGTTCAAAGTCCATAATCTGATCAATATCTACTTCATCAAAGAATGTTCTTACAGCTGGATCATTCAATAAATCTTTGATTGCTTTAGATCTATCATAACCTTTCTTTACTTTCTGTACTGCTGCATCAATCAACTCGTCTGCTACATCAACAGCATAATCTTTAACTCGGCCCATGTTCTGCCCTTTCATTCATTTCAGCTGTCACAGCTTCATCATACTTTTTGAATTCTGCACGATAGTTAGCCATGACTTGTTCAACTTTGTTTAGCAGTTGTACATTTGTTAGTTCATCATTGTAATACTTATCATACAATGTCATGATTTGATCCATCCAATGGTTAGGCATAATGTTCCTTTCTAGTTAACATGTATAGTGTATCTGTTGGTTAATGGTTTATTTTTAAATTCATCTTCCCAATACTGTGTCCATAGATCTTCTAATTGATCTCTTAACATTCGACAATTAACTAAGTCATATGATTGCGCAATAGGATTTCTATTACCTTCACATACAATATAATATATTGGTTGCCTGTTATCTTTCTTAGGCTTGAGTTGTGTTACTTTATCATTCATCAATTGGCTCCATATCTACGAGAGCTGCATGTCCTACAATATTTGGTATCATTGTCATACGACCTTCATGATCTAACCAATCAAGAAAATACTCAGTAGCTTTATGATTCAATGTTGGTAAGTCTGACATCCTGCCTTCTTCATCAATATATAAATCATAATTTTTATTATTATACCTGGCACCAGTTATTTCTATCGTACTGCAATCAAGATGTTTGTACATACCATTGTCTCCATTAAACTCTGGACCATCAGTACCTTCAACTATTGTATCAATAACTTCGCCATCTTTTTTTATTACTTTTACTTTAAATTTATTCATAGTTATCTCCTAAATCTTATTTTAATTTTATTACCCCAATTGTATAACTTCTCAATTGCATCAAGATAATCATTTGTATTTGTGCAATGAAATAATTTACTACGATTGAAGTTTAGTTTCTTGATGAACTTTCTAAACTTGAACTCTGGATCATCAAACAATATTAACATAGCTACAATAAATGATCTACGTTTATAGCCTGGATAATACATACCAATTTCTATAATCATCTTTGCTTGTTTTTGTGCTATCTCATATTGACCTGATGGTATCTCAAAGTTACCTTGTTTAAAATCATCAGTTGGTCTAACTCTAACACCAGTTAACATCATAAGACAAATAGCATTTGGAAACTTAGTTGTCTTTTTGAAATGTTTAAAGATTGTATATGGACCAACCTTATCTTTCTTAAACTCTAATGCAAAATAAGATTCTAAGAAATCATCGAGTGTCCAGTTCTTCATATTCTGATTGATAGTTCTTAACCCATCCAACTTGATATCATTCTTGTAGTAATAAACATCAAGCCCTAGTTTCTTACATGCCAGGTATCTATGTTGTCCATCTACAATTTCATTCTTTGAATTTACAATGATAGGTGTTGGTATGAAATGTTGTTTCATTGAATTAACAAGTTTGTTTACATGTCTATCGTCAACTGGTCTGTTACCAGAAACAAATTTAAACTTGTTATAATCATTGGAAACTTCTATTCTAGTTTTATCTTTCATAATTTATTTTCCTTTGTAAATTGGTGAGGAGAGATTTTAAGCCGACTGAACATCAACTATCTCTCCTCCTCCATTGTTATTGAGTCTCTACTTCAGGTAAAGTAACTGGACCTTCTAGGTACTTGTCACTTCTTCCTGACCATAGTGCTACTCGGTGTACTACACCATTAGAGTCTCTGTAATATCCAGAGTATTTAGGTGCATTCTCATTTTCAGATGTCACCTGATACAAAACAATCCTATCATTTTGTGTTGGTGCATACTGATCATCTGCATATGCTACTGTACTTAGTAACAAAGCAAATATAACAACTATACTTTTCATAGATCTATCCTTTCTGTTGTTGTTAATCTTTTATTAAAGAGGTATGAATATCATCAATTTGAAATCTCAATATTTCTATTTCTGATTCACACCATCCTATCTGTATGTATCTATAGTTTATCCATACAATACATATTAATAGAATTATCATAATTATCCTATATAAATCACTCATACATATCCCAATATGTTGATGACATTACATTACAAAAGCCTTCAATATCTTCTGTAGTTCCTACATCTGGTACACAATCTACAATAATTTCATTGTTACCATTAGTAATTATATATACATCATCCCATTCTTGGATCTGTATATCATTGATTGGTTCTGCAATTGCATTGAATGTAAACAACATAACTACTGTTGCAACAACATATAAAGCTATTAAATTATTCATAACTATCCTTTCTAATCAGCGTAATGATCTAACCATCTTGTACCTGGATAGAATACAGTACGCCATTCTTTGGTATTAATTTTACCATTATTAACTGTAGCAAGTCTTACATGCTCAGCACTATCCTCATCATCAAACTCTATATGATACTCTAATCCTAGTTTGTTTGACCATCTGATTCTTACTGAGAAACATTCCCAAGGACCAGATGTAAATCTTCTCACTATCGGCTGTCTATCTTTCAGGTTCCATGTCTCGTATGTCATAACTTACCTTTCTCTTGGCCAGGTAACTGCCTGGTGTTGACAGCTACCTGATAGAATCTCTAGGCTATAAACCTAGAGACTCATTGTATTGTTTGATATGTTCTGGTTGAACTTTCGAGTTATCTTTACTTGACGGAATATCATCCCATGATTTGTAGTAACCATTTGTTTTGATGAATTCTTCAACCAGCTTGTAAGCCTCGTGGTATGTCTGGTGCAGAACTCTGTTCTTTTGAGCCATCTCTGCTGGAAATCCAGAACTACCTGATTGCTCAACAACCTTCTCAGCTTGCTGTTTGAACTTGTTTCTTTGTTCAGCATGCCAATCTGTTCTCTCAAACAATCTCTGAAAGACACCAACTGTAATGTTATTCATTATATAAACCCAATTACTATCGTTGGGTTTCACAACATTCTCATCCTTCTGTATCTTTGCGAACATATCTTCGAAGGCTTGTGCTGATTCGAGGAAGTTCTTGGTCACAGCTTGGATGTCGTTAAGTGACGTAATCTTTAGAGGTTTCATTGCGTATCCTTTCGTTGTCGTTTCGAAGGAAAAAATTGTCCTTCAACCCCTTGCAGGACAATTCTTTTCCCAAACGACAAGTACGAATGGATGCGTAATGTAATCCTAAAGATCGTCATGTACGATATGCTGTGATCAGAACTTGAATCAGTCATGCCACTTGTCATTCTTCTTGTCATTCTGGATGCAGAGAGAATTTGTGATGATACCCATATTGATTGTTTGTATTACTGCATGGTTGGTCATACTGTGTAGAGGAGAGACAAGCTGTCGGAAGGTGTTGTAATCGTGTGGACTGACACACCAGACACAACAACGGAAACCACAATGTCTAGGTCTAGTAGAGACATAATTCAAGACGAAGGGGGGTTTGGCAGACCCACCATGCGTATGACATACTGTGGCATGTGCTAATACAAAAAGGAGTCATGTTAAATAAGTCTCAGACTTGACACACACACACGAATAACAATATATTCAAGGCGTGGGGGTTTTAATCCTTTCGAACTCCCACACTAAATATGACAGAATTAACATTAAAGTTCCAGGCAGCCCCAGCTGTATTGTTTTTAGAGACACGATTGCCTGAAAAGGTCATAGGGGGTTTGAACGAATACCTGAATAAACGCCACAATAAACAAGGTGAGGACTTCTCACACAAACTAGTGGGTCAAATATCCCACGGAGAACAACTAAAGATTGATTCAGAAGATAAACTGGTCTTTCCATTTACTAAGATTGTTGCAAATTTATCACAGAATTACATAAATCAGTTCTGCAAGACGATCGGAGCAGAACCGTTACAAAGAATACCCCATATGCATAGCCTATGGTCGGTACATTCTTACGAAAGAGACTATAATCCAGTTCATGATCATGGTACGGATACCATTATGGGTATCTCATTTACCACATGGACTAAGATTCCGCCACAAATAGCAGATCGAGAGGACTATTCCTCTAATAATCTATTCAATTCGACTGGATGTAGTGACGGATTCTTACAATTTCACTTTGGACAGACTAGTTCCAGGGGGTTGGAAGAGCTAAGACCACCCTTTTCAAGGACTATAAAGCCCGAAGTCGGAAAGTTACTGATGTTTCCCTCTTGGTGCCAGCATTGTGTATACCCATATGAGGGCAACGGAGAGAGGCGTACAGTAGCAGGGAACCTTAATATGGTACCCAAAGACCAAGTAGATGCATTTTAGTCTATTTGATACCTTAAAATCAATTTAAACACTATAACAGGAGAGATATATGCCTAATGTAAATGGTAAGTCCTATTCATACTCTAAATCAGGTATGGCTGCAGCTGCAAAAGCTAAAAAGAAAAAGAAAAAAAAGAAGAAAAAAGGTAAGGGAACTAAATAATGTTAACAAAAGCACAACAAACATTACCTGAGTCTCTTAAAAAGAAGATCATGCAGGCTAAAAAGAGAAAAAAGCCTGGAATGGTTGTACAAGAATCTAATAGAAAGTTCATGGTATAATGGCATCACCTAAACCTAAGAATAAAGCCCTATACTCTAGGGTAAAAGCAGAGGCAAAGAAGAAGTTTAAGGTATATCCTAGTGCTTATGCTAATGCATGGCTTGTTAAAACGTATAAGAAGCGTGGTGGCAAGTACTAATGGCTTATAAGGGGGGATTACGCAAGTGGTTTAAGGAGGACTGGCGTGATGTTAAGACAGGAAAGAAGTGTGGTCGTTCTGGA
>Ga0180120_10001126_pt1 | contig 13672 bp, 12 predicted proteins | sample CPBDNA_3_FD_129677 | JGI IMG/M metagenome (GOLD analysis project Ga0180120, IMG submission 129677) | Freshwater to marine salinity gradient microbial communities from Chesapeake Bay, USA - CPBay_Spr_31_0.2_DNA (version 2) (version 2) | ecosystem: Environmental > Aquatic > Marine > Coastal ... | reverse complement strand
GAATCTGAATTTTTGTTAAACGATGATGACAGCATTAGTCGGACTCAACTTGCGGATCGTTTTAATAACACTACAATTAAAGTCCGTATTGATGGCGATGGCACTGGATTCATCACACCTGATGTTTCAGAGCAACAACCGGCAAAGCCATCTAACCCGATTCGTACTAATGTGACTGCGTGGGTAGAAGCGAATGGTAGCCTTGGTAGCCCTGGTTACGCACTTTGGGATTAATGATACAAACTACTCATGTTTAATCAAACGCAACACGCTAGATGCAAGGCCTTCACTCTGATTGAGTTGTTGGTCGTTATTAGTATTATATTAATTGCTTCGTCTATTATATTTATCGGCGGCAACTCTGGTGCAGGGTCGGCGCTGAGTTCGTCACTCAGAATCGTTTCAGGCATTGCCCAAGGAGCGCGAGGACAGGCGATTTTAAAAAACGCTGAGACACGATTGATTATAAATAATGACCCTAGTGATTTAGAAAAATATCGTCGTTTCTTCGGTATTGTTTATGAAGATAATGATAATTCCGGACAATGGATAGCCGCGACTCAAGGAACTTATTTGCCAGATGGGATTTATTTTGATCCTACACTACTGTCTACTGCGTCTTCCAGTAGAATGAATTTAGAATATCCACGAATTAATGCTGTGTCGGAGTCGGGCTCGAATTATTATTACTATACATTTAACAGCAATGGCACTTCTGCTAATGCAAATGATTGGCTGCCGATCCGTGCAGGTAATCTGGATGCTACAGGTGCACTCGTGCCCTATGATAGTGCTGGCGAAACTGCTTCCTTGAAAGCGGCTTTAATTTTCCGTCGAGCAGGTACGACGACTCCTGTCACTGATCCAGATGCAGTGAAATAACATTTCGAAGAGTAGAACAATGAGTATATCCCGACCCCATCTTTTTATGTCACGTAAAGGCTTCAGTCTGATAGAAGTCGTATTAGCGATTGGTATCTTCCTAGTGACAGTCTTGGCACTTGTTGGTTTACTTGGACCAACATTACAATCGATTGATGAAGTGGAAAAGACTGACGAAGTCGCTTCGATTGTGAATACAATTAATGCGTTTCTACAAAATTCATACGACATCGCGCCTGGAGCATCCAAATTCGATGCGATTTATAATGCAGTATCTCAGGACCATGCAACTTTACTAGTATTTCGCGCATATGGTGCTAATGATTTGATTTCCCTCAAGATTGGTTTTGTAGCAGAGACGAGCGCAGCAGCGCAGGTTAGCGTAGCCGATATATATTCGGGTTCTAATATGTTAGCTGCAGGTACTATTTATCGAGCAGTACTCACACCGTCATCTGTCAATCCGACAGCAGAAATGACAGACGCAGGAGTTGGAAATTTCCCTCGTTACAAAATGAATGCAAGCACCCCTGCGGCATATCCCGAAGGCTCATTTGCGATGGAAGTACGGATTTTTGCTGAGGATCCATCACTTAATTTCAATGTTGTGAGCAATCTCAATACACTCAGTACTGAAGAGCCTATTTTCACATACAATACTGCAATTGTTCGATAACCTATATTATGAATACATTGCGATATAGAACACAAAGCGCAGCGAAGCGTGCCTTTACTCTAATTGAAATCATGGTGGCGACCGTTATCATGGTGGTGCTGGTGGGTTTGGTTATTCAGATCACCAGCGAAGTTCTAAAAGTGTGGACGCGTTCATCTGGTAAATTATCGGCCAATGCGGAAGCACGCATTGCGATGGACTTGATTACGCAAGATTTGGAGACTGCGGTTTTCCGTAATAACGGGCAACAGTGGTTGCGTGTGGATGCGCCTTTAGAAGATAATTATTCTGGGTCAATAAATAGCAATACAGCGAATGATCAAACCGTTGGGCTGAAGCTCTTTTCACCCGCATTGGATCGTCCTACCAAAAATGCTGCGGGCGCTACAATCCCAGGTGATATTTGTGCGATTGGGTATCGGTTATCGTATCAGAGATCATATAACAATGGCCCAGATATGTATGCATTGTATCGTATGGTCGTTGATCCTCAGACTACATTTAACAACTACATGGGCTCTTCGAATGATTCAAATAGTCCACAATTATCTCTACAGGGTGGGCTTTGGGAAGACAGCTTGATTACTGCCGAAACCAATTATTTGGTCAGTAATATTGTGGAGTTTAAGGTACTTATTTATGAGCTGGATGCGACCACAACTCCTGCGCTACCAGTGGCAGACTTAGTGAATGCTGATGCGAATGGAGAGTTAACGATGGATTATGCCTTTGGTGGTACCAGTGGCTCAGGAGTGAGCACTAATCAGCTGTTATATGCAGATGTGATTTTAACAGTGGTTTCTGATGAAGGCTTAGAGATGTTGGAAAATATAAACAGAATTCCGGAAACTGCAGACCAAGTAGTGCGTGAGCACGGCGAGATTTTCACTCGGCGCGTTAATTTCATGGCGCAGGCTTTATAAATAAACGGCCCTTCAGTTAAGTTTTTATAAAGACGCTTCCTGAAAAGGAGGCGTTTTTTATATACTGCGTTAAGCGATCTCTTTATTCGATTAGACGATATAACCACAACCGCCGCAGATACAGACCACCAGCCAGGCAGGTACTTTTCTGTAAAGTGCTACCATCGCGATGGCAGCGATGAGTCCGTCGGCCCAGCCTTGTATGCCGTGGGACCAGACAGGGTCAACCAAAGCGGCTGCGAGTAGGCCGACTACCGCAGCATTGGCGCCGATGATGCCAGCTTGTGCCCAGACTTTATTGCGTAGTTGATTCCAAAGTGGAATGAGCCCGGCTAGCAGCAGCATGCCGGGTAAAAAGATGGCGAAGAGGGCAATCAGCCCGCCAATCCATTGTGGGTGCGTGGCTTGGCTGGCGGTGCCGAGAAAGGCTGAAAGAGTGAATATAGGGCCAGGCATTGCTTGGACCGCGCTGTAGCCTGCTAGGAAATCGGATTCTGAGAGAAGTCCGCTGGGCACGACACTGTCGTGGAGAAGGGGTAAGACCACATGTCCACCACCAAAGACTAGGGCGCCGGCTTGATACTGCATCGCATAAATTGCCCCAGCTGAATCTGCGGGTGTGAGCAGTGCGATTAGCAGTAATACACTGAAGCCGAGGATACCGACGAACATGGTTCGTCGTCCGGCCATCGATTCTCCGTCGTGTAATTCTGGTTGGTCGTGTGTCGTGTCGCGAAACAGCGCATTGCCAATTGCTATGCCAAGCAAGATGACGCCGATTTGCATGAGTACACCAGACATCCAGCTCACCAGTACAGCACTAACAAGGGCGATAGCCATGCGAGGTAAGTCGGTGCAGAGTTTTCTGCCCATGTCGAAGACCGCTTTGGCAACTACGGCGACGGCTGCGATTAGGAGTCCATTGATCAATGGTTCAGCGCTGTCGCCAACACTCGTGAGTCCGTACGCGAAGGCGATCATGATGATGGCAGAGGGCAGGGTAAAGCCGAGCCATCCAGCGCATGCGCCAATTAGACCACCGCGATGCCAGCCGATGGCAAAGCCTGTCTGGCTGCTGGTTGGTCCCGGCACAAACTGGCAAAGGGCAAGTAGCTCAGCATAGTGGGCTTCGGAGAGCCATTTTCGCTGACTCACAAATTCATCTTTAAAATAGCCAAAGTGAGCGACGGGGCCTCCAAAAGAAAGGCAACCGAGGCGTAAATAAATGAGGAAGATTTTAAGCGGTGAGAGGTGCTGCTGGGCATTCATCTGTACAAGTTAGAGAAATTTCTTTGATTGGTTCAAGGGTTGATAAACTCAGCAGTTAACATTGGCCCAACCATCCTTTTTTAAATTAAAGAGTGGGGTTGAACTTTTGCTGACAGTGCGCACAGTCTTCGCTCCATGGACATCGAGACTTTCCCAAATCCTAATCAAGAGCGTCATTACACCATCCAGCACATCCAGGAGGAGTTTACTTCGACCTGCCCGATGACGGGCCACCCTGATTATGCGATTGTGGTGTTTAGCTATGCACCGGATGAAGTGTGCATCGAGCTCAAGGCGATGAAGCTCTACCTGCACGATTATCGCAACAAAGGTATTTTCTTTGAAGCAGCGACCAATAAGATCTTTGAGGATTTATACGCGGTCACCAAGCCACGTTGGGCGCGCCTTGAAACGATCTGGCGTGGACGCGGAGGCATTCGCTCCAACATCGTGGTTGAGGGGCAGCAAGATGACTACGACGGTCCAAAGACCCTGCCGTTTGCGCGATGATTGATCAGTTTAGGTGGTTGTCCTCGGCCAACACAGGATCAGTGCCTGCCTTGTAAGTACATTAAGCTACTTCGAAAATCGCTTGAACCTCAACGGTCGTGTCGAGCGGTAGCCCAGTCACAGCGACGGCTGCACGCGTGTGGCGACCACGGTCACCGAGGATTTCAACCATGGTGTCGGAGGCACCGTTGATGACTGCCGGACTATCGGCAAAGCCAGGTACCCCATTGACGAAGCCATTCAGCTGCACGACCCGCGAGACTTTATCAAGATCGCCCAGTGCACCTTTGGCAACTGCCAGAAGGTTGAGCGCACAAACGCGTGCGGCAGCCTGACCATAGGCAATATCACGAGTTTCACCGATTTTTCCGGTATGTGTCATCTCGCCATTGACTAGACAGATGGCGCCCGAAATGTAGAGCAGGTTGCCGACTTGCATCGAAGCTACGTAATTGCCGGCAGGTGTCGGTGCGGTTGGGAGTTCAATGCCGAGTTCGGCGAGGCGTTGGTCAGTGGTCATGGGTTGTTTGTTGTTAGTTGATTGTTGATTGTTGTTTGTTGTTTGTTGCTGATTCAACGGTGTGACAATTGATTTGCGAGCAACAAGCAACTTCCAACCATCAACTCTCACCTCCATACGGTACTTCGCCTTCGCTGCGGGCGATGGCGACCGCGCCGACGGTATCGCTGAAGACATTTACCGAGGTGCGGCACATGTCGAGAATGCGATCGGTCACCCAAACCACTCCAATCGCTTCAACAGGTAGACCGACAGCCGGCAGTATGACAGAAATCGCCACGAGGCTGGCTGCTGGTATGCCCGCGACACCGATACTAGTCGTCAGCGCAAGAAAGACTACCAGTAGTTGATCGCCGATGCCGAGTGCAATTGCGCCAGTGGAGGCGTAGAGTTGTGCGATAAATAGTATGACCACGCATTCATAGAGTGCGGTGCCGTCCATGTTAACTGTAGCGCCTAAGGGCAATGTAAAGGAGCAGGTCTTCTTTGAGACTTTTGCGCGTTCTTCGACGGTATCAATTGTGAGAGGCAGGGTCGCGGATGAGCTCGCTGTTGAAAATGCAGTGAGTAGTACCGGAGTCATGGCTTTGTAATGACTGACCGGGTTGACCTTGCCGACAAATTTGAGCACAAGGCCGAGGCTGATGATGAAATGAATCGCGAGCGCTAGGAGAACAGTAATGAAGAACCACAAGATTGCACCAAATAGGTCAGCAATTGGAGCGTTGAACAAGATCGGAGTTACCAGACCGAAGACACCGATCGGCGCAAAACGAATGATGAAATCAGTGAGCTTCAGCATCACCTCTTGCGTGCTCTCCCAGAACTTCTGTTGCGCTTCTCGTTCGTCGCGTTTAAGTTTGCCAATGAACACTCCGAACAGCAGCGAAAAAGTAATGACACCTAGCAGTTGGCCATTATTGGTTGCTGCATCGACGATGTTCGATGGGAACATACGCAGAAAAATATCGAAGAGATCACTGCTGCTGCGGCCTTCAACTTTACTCATCAGACCTTCGCTCAAGGCGGTTTCACTGCCGCGACCAAGCATGGCTGTGGCAGTTTCAGCGTCGATGCGGCCAGGCCCGATTAGATTCACCACGATTAAACCGACAATCACAGCCACCGCACCACTGAAGGTGTAGTAGAGCATCGTCTTAAAGCCCATACGTCCCACACCTTTTTCGGCCCCTAGGTGCATGACGCCACTGATGATGGATGCGACGATCAATGGCACGATGACCATCTTAAGCGCATTCATAAAAAGTTTGCCGATAAATTGGCAAAAGACTGTCACGTGACTGCTAAATTCCTGACCGAAGGCTGGCATCAGCACGCAGGCGAAAAATGCGGCCAGTGAGAGTGCAAAGAGTATTTGCCAATGGAGTTTCCAGCGAATGGGGTGCATGAGAATGAGGGTTTATTGAGCCTGTTGAAGTGAAATTGCCTGATAGGGGTGGTTGTCGAGTAGGCTGGGATACCAGCCTTGAACGGATGGAGCAATTAAGCGACTGGTAACATAAAAGTAGAGCGGAATGATTGGCATTTCATCCAGCAACAATGCTTCGGCCTGCTGGAAGATCGCCTTACGCGCATCGACGTCTTGGGTATGTGCTGCCAGCTGTATGAGCCGATCGTATTCGGCACTGCTCCAATTCGTGTGATTATTGCCGTTTGCTGTTTCGCCGAGGCTGAGAAAGGTGTTGGGGTCGTCGTAGTCGCCAAACCACGAAGCGCGTAGAATATCAAATTCGCCAGCCTCGCGCGTCGATAGGTAGGCCTTCCATTCTTGGTTATGTAGTTCAATTTCGATGCCGAGTTCACTTTTCCACATCTGTTGAATTGCCACTGCGAGGGCACGATGCGATTCACTGGTGTTATACAGAAGCTCGAATTTAGGGAAGCCTTCGCCCCCAGGGAATCCTGCATCTGCAAGTAGTTGACGCGCGAGTCGAGGATCGTAGGGAAGCCGAGCATCGGCGTTGTAGCCGCCCGTGTTAGGTGGCGTGAAGTGGTAGGCGGGCTGTTGCCCAGCGCGTAAGATGTGCTCGGTAATCTGCTCACGATTAATACTGTAGGCGAGTGCTTTACGCACGCGCACATCGGCGAGTACGCCCTGCGAGGTGTTGAGCATGTAATAGTAGACGCCAAGTGTCGTGTCGAAACGAAGGCTTTTCGGCTGATGCTGGCGATACCAGTCAATGCGATGAATAGGTACGGTGCTCGAGACATGCAGGTGACCTTTACGAAAAGAGCGCTCTTCGGCGAGTGGGTTGATCGGCAGAAAATGAATGCCCTTGAGGGTGACACACTCCGGAGCGCGGTAATATGGATTACGAGTGGCGTAGATTTCGTTGTTGAGCTTCCAGTGAGTTAATTGGAAGGGGCCATTGCCGACGTAGTTTCCGGCTTTAGTCCATTTCGAAATACGATCCGTCATACTACCATGTTTTAAAATAGTGGGTGGATGAACAGGCCACCATGTATTGTGGGCTAAGAGGCTCAAAAAGTATGGCGTGGGAGTCGTCAATTTGAGCACTAGGGTGCGCGCGTCTAGAGCATGAGCACCGACGTCTGAGAAGTCGGTGAGTTGGCCTTTGTTAAATGCTTCGGCACCACTCAGTGGGAACAACATGTAAGCATACGGAGCACCGAGTAGAGGTGTAAGAATGCGCTCAAAGGAGAATAGGAAATCGTGCGCCGTGACTGGATCACCGTTTGACCAGCGTCCCTTGGGATCGAGGTGAAAAGTATACTGGAGACCGTCCTCGGAGATTTCCCACGATTCAGCAGCCCCAGCTTCGGGAGCCATGGTTTGTGCATTTAAAGTGGTCAGCCCTTCGAGGAAAGCAACCATCACTGAATACTCAGTTAGACCAGTAGTGATATGCGGATCCAAGGCTGCGGGTTCAGTGCCTAGGCCGATAAAAAGTTCCTGATCGCGGTTGCCTGCTTCGACATTGGTTGTTTTACGTGCGCAGCTCGCGCACAGACCAAGCAGACTGATACTGAGTAGCAGGGTGTAGATGCGCGGTACGTTTAAGGCGGTCATGACAGCCTTTTCGATAGGTGTCGGACTGCTTTCGAGCAAGGCGAAACGACCTCGGTAGCTCTAGATAAGAGATTTTGTGTGATTATGATTATAGTAGCGGCACAAATAAGTGCACGAGACTCTCAGTTAATTTAGCTGGCATCAGTTGTTTATCAGTGATTGCAGTTTCATAGGGTATACAGTGCTCAATGATATTACATGCCCATTCCTCCAGTAGCGAAATATCTGCTGGACTATAATGCAGTAGGGCGATTTCGAAATTCACAAACATTGAGCGCATATCGATGTTGGCAGAGCCCGCGAGTGCGACTTTATTGTCGGCAAGGATCAACTTACCGTGCAGCACGCGCGGAGTATAAAATAAAATTTCAACGCCAGCTGTGTGAAGTTTACGCAAGTAGTGATAGCGGGCGATGTCAGTGATCGAGTGGTTCGAGCGTAGCGGCAGCACAAGGCGTATTTTACTGCCAGTGTGGGCTTTGACGAGTAGTGATTGGTAGAGTACTTCGTCTGGAATGAAATACGGAGTAATAATGGTGAGGCTGCGCTTAAATTCTTGAATGATTTGAATGATTTTCTCCCAGAGCGGATCTGCTGAAATATCAGGCCCACTGGCAATCACTTCGAGGGTGCTATCGCCAGATTGTTCAGGGATTTGGCAGAGGATTTTGCGATATTTGTTGGGTGATTCTTTAGCTGCAAAGGCCCAATCAGAAAGAAAAATGCGATTAATGTGGGCAACTGCGGGGCCTTGTGTGACGACACTGAAATCGGCAAAACGGTCGGGCGTTTGAGCACTGCCAAGAAAGCGTATATCGAGATTTTGACCACCGGTGATTGCTCGGATGTTGTCAAAAATAGCGATTTTTCGATGGTTACGTAAGTTCGAGGAAATATGTGTCTGAATCGGCAGCACGGGCATAAACATCGCTACGTGTCCACCCGCCTGACGTATTTTATAGCGGGCGGCACGCGTTTGATTCCAACTACCGAGAGAGTCGAGTAGCAGGCGTACCGTCACTCCCTCTATGGCTCGTTTAATGAGAAGCGCTACGATTTGATTACCTGTGGCATCGTTGCTGAGGATGTAAGTGGCAATATGGATAGTGTGTTGCGCGGATTCGATTTCTTCACAGAACCGTTGAAACGCAGTCTCTCCGTCAGGCAATAGCTCGAAGTGATTGCCAGTGGTTACCGTTTTGCCTGCTTCGTACGTAAGGCTGTCTTGTGGCGATAGGTGGTCATCGTTCGTTTCTGTAGCAAGTGAGTTTGCTGCTTGGGTAATTGCCAATTTGATGCGTGTCGTCTTCCGGCTTTTGCGACCGCCTAACATGAAATATAGCACTGCGCCTACCAATGGGAAAAAGATGACAATAAAGAACCATGCAAAAGAGTTACTGGGAGTTCGTTTCTCACTCAAGACGCGGCGGATGATCAGTACAGCGAGTGTGAGACCCAGTACGGTTGTCGCATTCGCTGTAAAAAAAGTGAAAGCACCACCAAACCAATGGCTTAGTGTGAGGAGTTGTTGCATATCGAACCATTCCCACATGTTGCCATTCTATTGAAAATAGCTGAAGAGACGAGTTTATAGGCGATTTACTACGAATGATTTTATGGGCTAAAATGAATCCGTAGTTGTGCCAGCGGCGAGAATGCTTTGTTTAGATAGTTATATCTTTAAATTCCAGTATCCAATTAGATTGCCATGACAACCGAGACTAATCCCACTGGCGGCCAACCGCAGCAAGTGAACTTACAACAAATCGCGCAACAGTTCATGTCCGGGCTACAGCGCCACTTTGATATGTTGGCATTTAATCTGGCATCACGAGAAGCGGTGCAGGAAGAAGTGTTTAATCGGCACGTTAATGCGCCCCGGATCATGCCGGCCGCACCGCGGCACCAGAATTTTGAGCAAATGCAGGCCTATGCGAGAGATTTGTTGGTGCGCCAAGTGATTGGAGACTCTTTGAATCTAATCGTCACAGCTATGAATAATGCCCATTTTTTCCTCTCGTTGGTGAAGACTACCAATGCGAATAAGAATGTCTCTGCCGATGCTCAGAAGGCTGCTCAAGAGTTGCAAAAAATCTTCATTCCCGCGCAGTTGGACGAAAAGTTTAACCGGCTTGAAAAGGACTATGGTATCATGTGTGAACTGGAAGACAGTATTACCTCATTAGGATTTGTGATGCAGGTACTGATGCAACAAGGGGGTGTTGTCAAAGCAGCTCAATTGGACGAGCAAGGGGAACTAGTCGTTGAGCTGAAGTCTATAGGTGCGCAGAATACGGAAGGTTCTGACAATCAGCCGAATGGTAAGTTGATTGATGTAAGAAAGGTGTTTCGCGAGAATGAGGCAGTCGTTTTTAGTGATGTCGAACTACAACTTGTGCTAGTCTCCGTTGGATCCTTTGCAGATTCCTTATTCAAATCTGTCGCCGAATACGCACGCACTGTTCAAGAGCAGGCATAATTGTCCGTTAGGCTCATGTCTACTGTACCCAAGAATGACCGTCATTCACCATCGGTTCTGATCTTGCATGGCTTGGACACCATACTTGTTTCGCTCTGTTACAGCGTACGAAACGGTGAGGTATTGCGCGCCTATGTTAGTGATCATCGACCGATGCCACTCGACCTAGCTGTACTTAAAATAATCCATTACGTGACAAACCTGCAATAATTTTCGATGTACCGTTATACCATAATTGCCATTGGCCGTATGAAAAATCAATCGTTGTCCGAATTGTGCGATGATTTCTCTAAGCGTTTAAAGCGTTCGGGCAACTTTGAGCTACTAGAGCTCAAAGATGGCGATATCGAGAGTGAGGGCGATCGCATACTTGAAGCGCTCGGGAAACGTAAGGGTGCTCGTGTCTATGCGATGGCAGAGGAGGGCAAGACCCGTACGTCTGCTGGTTTGGCGAAAGAGTTGTATGCTCTACAAGGTCAACCTGCCGTTTTCATTATTGGCGGCGCATACGGCTTGAGCCCAGCAGTAAAGGCAAAAGCGGATGTACTGTTTGCTCTATCGCCACTGACTTTTACCCATGAGATCGCACGCATGTTGCTGTGTGAACAATTGTATCGTGCAGTGTCGATTAACGCAGGTTCCAAATACCATCATGCGTAGTGAATGGGCATAAAAAAACCCGCTGCAGAGAGCGGATTTAAAAAATGGCGGAGAAGGCGGGATTCGAACCCGCGGAACCCTTTTGAGGTTCACTTCTTTAGCAAAGAAGCGCTTTCGGCCACTCAGCCACTTCTCCATACCAAAGACGGAGAGAAAAGCGCCCTGTGCAGTAAGATCAACTCTTATTTTAAGAGAATACAGAGAAACTTTCGCAATGAGTGCATTGCATCAAGGCATTGGCAGGCAGAGCTGCGCACGCTAATCATGGGCCGCAGAAAGTGTCTGTCATTGTTACTTGTAGACGAAGTGCCATGGAGCTGATTCTGGTCGCCATGATCCAGTATTAGTCAGGTGCTTAAACTGGGACTTCGAGGAAATTTGCGGTGACACTACCTTTACTTGCAAGAATTCCATTAACTGTACCTTGATAGAGCAATTGGCCGCCTGCATCACCACCGTCTGGGCCGATTTCGATCAGGTAGTCCGCGTCCGCAATCACATCTAGGTGGTGCTCGATTGCGATTACTGTGTGCCCTTTATCCACCAAGCAGTGCAGCAGTTCGATCAACCGTTCGACATCGCTGAGGTGCAGGCCGATCGTCGGTTCTTCGAGAATATAGAGATTACCCTGACCTTGGTTGTATTGGCGCTCTTTGAAAGTCGGCATACCTTTGGCTAGCTCGCTTACCAGCTTCAATCGCTGTGCCTCACCGCCAGAAAGGGTCGGCGAGTATTGCCCTAATTCGATATAGCCGAGGCCAGTTTGAACCATAGCGTCGAGCAGACCCTTAAGGCCGGTGTGAAAGCTAAAGAACTCAGCGGCTTCTTCAAAACTCATGGCCAGCGCATCGGCGATACTTTTACCATTCCAGCGTAGTTCGTCTAGTTCGGCTCCGTAGCGTCGTCCGTTGCACTCGTCACAGGTCACATAGGTGTCAGGCATAAAGTTCATTTCAAGCTTCACGCGGCCTGCGCCTTTACAGGCCTCACACCGGCCACCCTTGGTATTGAACGAGAAGGTGCCCGCAGTGTAACCGCGGAAGCGGGCTTCGGGGAGATTTGCGTATATCGTTCGTATGATATCGAATGCACCAATGTAAGTGGCTGGTGTGGAACGTGGCGTTTTGCCAATTGGTGATTGATCGACCTCGATCACCTTACGCAAGTTGTCGGCGTGGTGGAGGGCACGGAAGCTTGTTCGCAGTGAATCATGAGCAGGATCAACTTGCTTAGCAGTGAGCTTGGGTGAATTGGTTGAGACTGCTGTATCCACCAGAGGTTTCAGTAAGTCGCGAATGAGGGTACTCTTACCTGCACCCGAGACGCCGCAGATAGCGGTTAGGCGCTGTTTTGGAATCTGAATGTCAAAGTCTTTCAAGTTTCTGAGCGCAGCGCCTTGTAAGCAAATCCACTGTTCGTTGCCCTTCTTTTTACGCGTGCTCCATGCTGAAGGGAGTGGACGATACGTGCCACGTAAAGGATGAGGCATACGCTTGCGGAGATAGTGCCCTGTTAGTGAGGCTTTATTTTTCTTTAGCTGTGCCAAAGTACCACTAGCAACAATCTCACCGCCGTGTATACCTGCGGCTGGACCAATGTCTATAATCTGATCGGCGTGCTTCATCGTGTCCTCATCATGTTCAACGACGAGTAGTGTGTTGCCACGGTCGCGCAACTGCTCGAGCGCGGTAATCAACTGTGCGTTATCACGCGCGTGCAGACCGATCGATGGTTCATCCAATACATAGAGAACCCCGGATAAATTCGAGCCGAGTTGAGCGGCCAAGCGTATGCGTTGCGCTTCACCACCAGAGAGAGTTGCAGTCGATCGATTGAGTCCAAGGTAGTGGAGCCCGACTCGATCCATGAAGCGCAGGCGTTCTTCAATCTCTGGCAGTAGTTCGTTGAGGATTGGTTCTATCCGTGTGTTTGTTTTGATCGATTTAATGATACGCACTAATTCGTTTGGCTTACACTCAAGTAAGTCTGGTAACGAGTAGGTTTCCCCTCGTTTAGTATGTAGTTTTACAGATCTGCTGAGTAGGTTCAGTCGTGCGCCATCACAATCGGGGCAGGTAGCACCATCTTCCATATTATCAGGGAGGTCGATCGCGGCTTCATCGTCTTGAGTCATCCAATCAAACAACTGGCCATAGCCTCGACAGCTTGGACACCAACCACGGGCGCTGTTCCACGAGAAATGCTTGGGGTCGAGCTCGGGGAAGGCCTCGCCTGTACTGGGGTCAGTGCGCTGCGTAGAGAGCCATGAAAGAACCTTGCCGTTATTGCTCATTAGGAAGGCGCTACCTTTACCCAACTTAAGCGCAGTTGTGAGTGCTGCTTTTAGTTGTTGGGTGGAGGTGGTTGGCTTGAGGTTAGAAACGACCAGTTCAATGTCGTGTTCTCGATAGCGGTCGAGTTTTTTAAATCGACTGATTTCGGTCAGTTCTCCGTCGATACGAAGTTGCGAGTAACCGTGATCGCGTGCCCAATTAGCAAGCGGTTCATGGTGCCCTTTACGTCCACGGATCAAGGGTGCGCAGAGTCGCAGTTGCTTTACCTTGGTCTCTTTGAGTAGACTTTGTAGGCGCTTCAGGAGGGCGCCAGGTGTCTGGCTTACTACAGGAATACCAGTTGTAGGTGAATGTTGAATACCTATTCGTGCATAAAGAAGACGTAAGTGTTGTGCGACTTCCGTGAT
>Ga0180120_10001115_pt1 | contig 13770 bp, 17 predicted proteins | sample CPBDNA_3_FD_129677 | JGI IMG/M metagenome (GOLD analysis project Ga0180120, IMG submission 129677) | Freshwater to marine salinity gradient microbial communities from Chesapeake Bay, USA - CPBay_Spr_31_0.2_DNA (version 2) (version 2) | ecosystem: Environmental > Aquatic > Marine > Coastal ... | reverse complement strand
AGGTAGAGTAAATCCTTTAGTTTTACTTATGACTGCGGCATTCGTTGGTGTTGGTTTAGCAGTAACAAAATTTGCTAGAGCAGGTGCACAAGCTGAATCACAATTTTTAAAATTAGAAGCATTATTAAAAGCAACTGGTAATGCGGCACAACAAACTGGTACTGATATTGAAGCTATGGCTAGAGAAATTGGTATCGGAACATTAGCCAGTGTACAAGGTGCAAGAGATGCGGCAGGAGTTTTATTAACATTTAAATCAATAGCTGGTTCAACATTTAAAGATACTTTAAAACTAACACAAGACCTTGCGGCAGTAGGTTTTGGAAGCATGAAAACTGCGGCACTTCAATTAGGTAAAGCATTAGAAGATCCTGAAACTGGTTTATCAGCTTTGCGTAGAGTTGGTGTATCTTTTACTGAACAACAAAAAGATCAGATTAAAGTTCTTGCTATGACTGGAAGACAGTTTGAAGCGCAATCACTTATTATACAAACACTTAAAGAACAAGTAGGTGGAGCAGGAGAGGGTGCGGCAGGTGGATTAGCAGGTGCTTATGATACATTAAAAGAAAATATGGCTTTGTTTTTTGAAAATAATGCTTTCGGTGCATTAATTGTATCAAAACTTACTGATGGCTTAAATAAAATGAATACTTCACTTGCTGGAACATTAAGGCAAGTAAAAGAATTACCTGACAATGAAAAAGAATTAAATGAAGTAAGACAAGAAACTCTTAAAATAATTCATCAAGAAATTGATGATTTACACACAATGATAGCAAGAAAAGAAAAATTAGGAATATTAGATGCTAAAGAATTTACTTTACTTACTAAACAAATAATTCAGAAAAAATTTGATATAAAATTAAATAGTAAAATATTAGAAGATATAAAAGCAAAAACAAAAGCATTAGATGAAGAAATACCTATTATTAATAAAGCTGATGAAATTAGAAAAAAATCTAATAAAAAACAATTAAGAGCTTTAGATGATGAAGTTAAAATGGCTCTTGCTGGTAGTGATAAAAAAAGATTTGTTATTGAACAAGAAAATAAATTAAGAGATTCATTGATAAGTAAATTAGGAGATAGCAAAGAAGCTATGGAAGCAATTAATACTATACTTGATCAACAATCAGGTAAATTTGAACATCAAGCAGAAGTTATGGTTAAGTTTAGAGAAGAACTTGAACAAGTAGATCAAATAGCAACAGGTGTAGCAAATGAAATTAGTAAAGTAGGAGATACTATTGTTGATGCTTTTTTAAGAGGTAAAGCAGGTGCATTAGACTTTAAAAATATTTTAAGAGAATTAATTATAAGTATTCAAAAAACAATTATACAAACATTAATTTTAGATCAAGTAAATAAATTTGTTAAGAATACTATAACTGGAATATTTGCACCGACTGCACCTAAATTAAATACAGGTTCTGTACCATCACACCCAACAAGACAATTAATGGCAGGTGGAGGAACAGTACAACAAGGTAATCCAACAATAGTTGGAGAAAGAGGTCCAGAGTTATTTGTTCCTAATAGTTCAGGTGCTATTAAAAATAATGCCGATACAAAACAAATGGTCGGAGGAGGTGGCGGAATAAATGTTACTCAAAATTTAAACTTTGCTGTTGGTGTAACCAATACAGTTAGAGCAGAAGTTATGAATATGCTTCCAGCTATTCAACAATCAACAGTCCAAGCAGTTGCAGAAGCCAAGCAACGAGGCGGAAAATTTAGCAAGGCATTCGGTAGTTAATCATGGCAGTATTTACACCATCATATCCTTTGACTTTACCAACAGCCACAGGAATTGTAACACAGAACTGGGGTTTGAATAGAGTTGTAGCTGTTACTGAATCTCCTTTTACTTTACAACAACAAACTTTTGAACACGAGGGTTCACAGTGGAGATGTACTATGACATTACCACCTATGAAAAAAGATAAAGCATCAATATGGTTGGCTTTCTTTATGTCATTAAGAGGAAGACGAGGAACTTTTAAATTAGGCGATCAAGATAGAAAGACTATTCAAGGAACTGCAACAGGAACAGTAAGAGTTAATGGTGCAAGTCAAACAGGCAATCAAGTTGCTTTAGATGGCTTTACTGCAAGTCGTGCAAATGTATTTAAGGCAGGGGATTATATACAAATAAATTCTTATGTTTATATGGTTATTGAAGATGTAAGTGCCAATGGTTCAGGAGAAGCCAATGTTAAGGTAGAACCAGCATTAAGATCAGGAATAGAAACAATTAATAATGATGATACAGTAGTTTATACTAATACAACAACAATAATGAGATTAGATTCAAACGAGTTTAATTGGGATACAGATAAAGTAAGCAATTATGGAATATCGTTTGCTTGTAGTGAGGTGTTATAATGAACTTTGCAGACCTTTTAAAAAAAAATTTTATATTTATACCAGTAGTCGCTTCAATAGTAGTTGGGGGATTTACTTCTGTTAAGTATGTTTTAAATTTAACAACAACTATCAATGAAAGTAAAGTTACTATTATAAAATTAGAAAGCGAATTAAAAATAGCACAAAAAGAATTAACAGATATGAATACAAGATTAACCTCTGCTGAATCAACTTGGCAGATGGCAGAAAATTTATATAGACAATTAGCTGATCAAGTTAGAGAACACAGCTATGATATTAAGGATTTAAACAGATAAGGATTTATGAATAATGGAGATTGCCAAGATGAACTATTACTTTACAGGATTATTGATTGTTTTGATGGTGCTATTAGCATTATTTGTGAAACCAGCACACGCAAGAAACGAATATCTTAACGAGTATGGTGTAAGATGTGGAGAAGTAGATTTTAGAGTAGAACAAAGGGATCAAGATTATAATTACAGTGATAGCAATACTAACGAACAACAAAATTTTAGTATAACCTTTAGAAAATATTTAGGTACAGATTGCAAAACATCAAAAGAAAATGTAGCAATTAAACAACAACTAGAATTAATGAAAATGTGTGGTAGAGTAAATAGTAATCCAAGTTTAGCACATAATGAAAACTTTAGATTATTAGTATCAAAATGTAGAGGTGTATCCCCTGCAAGAGATACTACTAGACCAGAAGATGATAAAAGCCATTGGGATAATTTAAAAGATGATTTTAAAAAAGAAAATCCAGATGTTGAAATAATGGGAGATAAAATTTTATTACCACCAAAAGATTATAAAATGCCAGTACAAGAATGAGTAGAAGTTTAAGAAAAATTATAATAAAACTAAGAATGTTTTATGCAGATATAAGAGGTCATCATGGCAAAAGATGGGATTATGAACCTGGAGATCATTATATGGGAATGAATAAAAAGAGAAGAAAATGAAAGTAAGTGAAAATACAAATATACAATTACCTTTAAGAAATTTAATTTCTATTATTATTGCAGTAGCAGTAGCAGTTTGGGCATACTTTGGAATTATTGAAAGACTTAACACTATTGAAACTAATGGTAAATTAATGATAACTGATGTTGATGAAAATACAGAATTTAGAATTAAGTGGCCAAGAGGAGAAATGGGTTCACTTCCAGCAGATAGCGAACAATATCTACTTATAGAAAATACTTTAGTTGAGGTTGAAAAACTTACTAAAAGAGTAGATGGCATGATGAACAACAAAGTAAATATAGAAAGATTAATTAAAGATGTTGATAAGCTATCAACACAATTAGAAGTTTTAAAAGATAAAGTAAGATTAAATGGTAATGGTGCACACTAATGTTAGATAAATTTTTATATGGATTCTTTGGTGGGTTAGATAATTTATGTGCAGGTGTATCAAATTATTTATATAAAATTACTAGGAGCAGAAATGACAGGAAGATTAAACAAACAAATATTAAATCATCAAAAAGAAATTCAAAAAAAAAATAAAAGATTAAGTTTTATTAAATTAAGAAAAGAAGTTGAAATAGGTCGTAATGGTACTCAAGGTTATATGATTACCAAAGGCAAAAATAAAGGTAAGGTATTATGATAGAAACAGTAATAGCTTTGCTTATGATTGTTAATGGAGAGATTAAAGAACATAGAATACAGGAATCAATGTCAAAATGTTTAAAAGGTAAAAGGATTGCTCAAAGAGTTTATAATGCTAGTGTTCAATATCAATGTATTAAATCAAAAGCAGAAATAGAAATTTATATGGGCGAAAAATCAATTAAAAAAATAATTATTAAGGAATAGTATGTCAAGAAGTATAACATCAGCATTTAACACAGCAATAACAAATGCAGTAGTTCAACCAATAGTTGGTATTGAATTAGAATTTAGTGATGGTACTTTAAGAATGTGGAATGGTTATGGAAGTATAACCATGACTGCTGGTGGATCATCAAAAGTTTTTACTGGTGCTGGAGATATGTTAGGTTTAAGTGAAATAGAAGAAAGTGATACACTATCAATGAGTGGTGTAACATTAACTCTTGCAGGAATTAAATCTAGTTTAATATCTACTGCTTTAGGTGCAAATTATACAAACAGAAAAGGTGCAGTTTATTTAGGATTGTTTGATACAAGTAAAAATGTAGTTGCTGATGTATATACATTATTTAAAGGTAATATGGATGTCTTAAACATATCAGAGGGTTCAGTAACAACAGTGGTGCAATTAAAGTTAGAAAGTAGATTAGTTACTTTTGAAAAAGCATCTAACAGAATGTACACTTTTGAAGATCAAAAAATAGATTTTCCCAATGATTTAGGATTTGAGTTTATACCTGACTTACAAGATAAAGAAATTATATGGGGCAAGAAAACCAATTAATGCGTGTAGATAATTGGAGTTCTAAATTAGAAAAAGTATTAGAAGATTATAAACTAAAAAAAGTATTTAAACATGGTAAGAATGATTGTGTCACTTTTACTATTGATTGTATAGAAGCCATAACTGGTAAAAAAGTTTTTGATAAACAATATAAAAACATCAAAGAAGCTAAAAAAATTATCAAGAGTTTAAAGAGTAAAGATTTATTAGATATAGCTTTAAAGATAGCTAAAGAAAATAATTTTCAAACTATTGATATTGATAAGGCTCAAAAAGGAGATGTTTTTTATTATAAAGATAAAACTGATTTAGAGGGTACACTAGGAGTATGTATAGGAGAATCAGTAATGTTTAACTGGAAAAAAGAAATAGCATTAATAAGAAAAACAGATTGCAAAATAGCTTGGAGAATAGAATAGTGAAAATTTATACTAAAATAGTTTTTGATAAAGATGATAATATCATAGAAGAACATTTCTATGAACATGATGGTAAAGTAGCACAAGCAGGTGGTAGTGTTAAGAAAATAATTGCTGTTGTGGCAGTCGTTGCTATTGCTGTTGTATTAGTACAATCAGGTGCTTTCGCTGGTTCATTTGGTAATTTTAGTTTTAAAAAATTAGGTATGAGAGCACTCATATCAGTTGGTACTTCAATTATAGGGGGTGTAATAGGTCAGAAACTAGCACCCAAACTTGATCCGCCAAACTTTGGTACGAGTTTAGAATCAGGAGTTACAGTAAGTGCTAAATCCCCTACACAACCATACAGAATTATTTATGGAGAAACTAGAGTAGGTGGTACTATTGTTTATGCAGAAACAACTTCTAGCACAAATGAATTTTTACATATTATTATTGTCCTTGCAGGACACGAAGTATCTGACATAGGAAGCATTTATCTAAATGATGATATAGTTAATTTAGAAACTACATCTAATGATAGTAATGGTATTCCTATTTACACACCAGCAAGTGGCGATCAATATAATGGTAAATTACAAATTAAAAAACATTTAGGTAATGCAGATCAATTAGCAGATGCTAATTTAGTATCTGATGTTACTCAATGGACTACTAATCATAGAGTACAAGGAAAGGCATATTTATATGCTAAACTTACTTTTGATTCAGATGTTTATCCTAATGGTGTTCCTAATATATCTGCTGTTGTAAAAGGTAAAAAGTGTTTTGATCCAAGAGCAAATAGTTTTACAGCATCATCTAGTAATGTTAGTACATCAAATAATACTATAACATTAGCAGTTACAGATCATGGTTTAAGTACCTTTGATAAAGTAAAGTATGATAAAAATGGAAATACTGCTATCGGTGGACTTTCAGATGGAACAGAATACTTTGTCATAAGGGTTGATGCTAATAAAATTAAACTTGCCACAAACTATGCAAATGCTTTAGCAGGAACTGCAATTAGTTTAACATCTGTTACTGGAAGTACCACACAAAAATTTAATTTTACTACACATACTGATAACCCAGCTTTAGTCATAAGAGATTATTTAAAGGATACTAAAATAGGATTACAAACCGAAGATACAGAAATCAATGATACAAACTTTATAGCAAGTGCAAATACTTGTGATGAACAGGTAACATTGGCTAATCCATCAGGTACAGAAAAAAGATTTACTTGTAATGGTTCATTTAGATTACAACAAACACCAAAAGTTATTATAGAAAATCTATTAACTTCTTGTGGAGGTGCTTTAATATTTACTAATGGAATGTTTAAATTAGTTCCTGCAACTTATATTAGTCCAGTTGTAACTTTAAATGAAAGTAATTTAAGAAGTGGTTTATCAATTAACAGTAGAGTAAGTAAAAAAGAATTATTTAATGCTGTTAAGGGTATATATGCTGAACCATCTAATAATTATCAACCACAAAATTATCCTATACTTACAAGTTCAGGTTTTGAAGCAGAAGATAATAATGAAAGAATTTATTCAGAGTTTGATTACCCATTTACACAATCAAGTAAGATGTGTCAGAGGTTATCAAAGATTCAACTTTTAAAAGTTAGACAACAAATATCAGTATCAGCTAATTTTGATATGACTGCATTCAAGTTAGATGTAGGAGATACAGTACAAATAACAAACGCAAGAATGGGTTTTAGTAATAAAACTTTTCAACTTCACGATTGGAACTTTGAACTAGCTAATGATACAGGTGCTTTAGAAATATCTTGTCAGTTTAAAGAAACTGCTAGTGCTATATATGATTTTACAACAGGGGATTATTCAACTGTTTCAAGTGGTAAAGCAACTAATTTACCTAAAGCGAATACTGTATCTGCACCACAGGCAATAACATTAACAGATGAACTTGTTTCATATAATGATGGTACTGTAATTGTAAAACTTGTAATAAATTTAACACCAGCTAATGATAACTTTACTGAAATATATGAAGTAGAGATTAAACAATTAACTGATGCAGATGGTAATTCTGTTACTGATGATTTTAAACAGATAGGTAGAGGTGCTAGAACTAAATATGAATTTCTTAATGTAATTGATAAAGCTAGTTATCAAGTTAGAGCAAGAGGTGTAAATATTTATGGAGTTAATTCCTCTACTATAACTGCTGATCATACTGTTGTTGGATTATCTGATCCACCACCAAATGTTGAAAACTTTTCTTGCAACATTATTGGATTAGATGCTTTTTTAAGTTGGACTGCTGTTGATGTATTAGATTTAAGTTATTATGAATTAAGATATGCAAATGTAACTTCAAATGCTACTTGGGTTAATTCTGTACCATTAGTTAAAAAGATTTCAAGACCTGGAACATCTGTTGTAGTGCCAGCAAAAACTGGTGCGTATTTAATTAAAGCAAGAGATAAATTAGGATTACCAAGTGTTGATGCAACTGTTGTTTATGTTGCTGTTGATAGTATTGGTAATTATAATGCAGTAGCTTCTTCTACTCAAAATCCAAATTTTAATGGTACAAAAACAAATGTATATGTAGATGATGGAATTGAATCAGTACCAGCATTAGTATTAGATAGTACAGAACTGTTTGATTCTGGTTCTGGTAATTTTGATTCTATAACAACAAGATTTTTTGATAGTGGTACAACAGCTTCATCACTACAACCATCTGGAACTTATGACTTTGATCAAGTAATTGATGTTGGTTCAAAAGTAAAAACAAATATTACTGCAGGTATATCACAAACTATTGTAGATAGAGATTCAAACTTTGATACTGTTGCAGGATTGTTTGATGCACAAACAGGATTGTTTGATGGAGATGCAGAGGCAAATTGTTCTTCAGAACTTCAAATAGCAATATCAGATGATAATTCTACTTTTACTGCATTTCAAACATTTGTTGTTGGAGATTACTTGGCTAGATACTATAAATTTAGATTACTTATGACATCAGATAATGGTAGTGCTAGTCCAGTTGTTACTTCATTATCAGTTACTTTGGATATGGAAGATAGAATTGAATCAGGTAATAATATTGTATCAGGAACTGGAACTAAATCAGTTACTTACACACAAGCATATCTAACTGTTCCAGCTTTAGGTTTTGCAGTACAAAATTTGGCTTCTGGAGATACTTATACAATAACAAATAAGACTAATACTGGTTTTGATGTAGCTTTTGTCAATTCTAGTAGTTCAGGAGTTTCAAGGACTTTTGACTTTATTGCCAAAGGTTTTTAATTGCAATATTAAATTAATTATGATAACAAACAACTCAAAGGATTTTTAAAAAATGGCTCAACACGATTATGTAATAGCGAATCAAGGTTTCCCCTCTTTTCGTTCAGATTTGAATAGTGTATTATCTGCAATTAATACAAACAATCTTGGTACAACAGCACCTGGAGTAACTTCAGGAACAACTGCAGTACAAGGTCAAATATTTGCTGATACAGGCACATCAGGAAAAGTAATTTTTAAATTTCATAATGGTAGTGCTTTTGTTACAGTATTTGAACTAGCAACTGGTTCTGCGGCGGCAACAATACCATCATCAGTATCAATAGATGGGGAAAGCGATCCAAACGCAATTCCTTTCGCAATAGCTTTAGGAGGATAATCAATGGCAAATAATTTCAAATCAACAGAAGTATCTTTAACAAATGCAAGTGAAACTAATATAGTTACAGCAACATCAAACAATCAAATTATGATTGGCTTGAATGCTTGTAATAAAGGTACAACTTCATTAACTTTAGATGTAACTTTAAGAGATGGATCAAACGATTTTAAATTAGCCAAAGGTGTATCAATACCACCATCAAGCAAAGTTGAGATAGTAAGAGGTAAATATGTTTTAGCAACAGGATACTCTTTAAAAGCTCAATCAAGTGCTTCAGGTGGAGATGTTGATATAGTTGTTGGCTTATTAGTAGATGTATCATAGGGGAAAAAATGGAAACAGTAGAATATATAGAATATGTAGGTAATGCACCTGGAAAAGATAATGCAGTAAATTATCATAAAAAAGATTTAACAAGAAATGTTTTTATAACAGCAGATTCAAATGCAGTGTTTGGTGGTCCATTTAGTGTATCATCAACTATGACTATTGAATCAGGCGCAACAGTAATAATAGTATAATGAGTAAAATAGAAGTAAATACAATAGATACACAATGTGGATCAACTTTAACTTTAGGGTCATCAGGTAAAACAATTACCATACCAGCAGGAGCAACTATTTCTAATGCTGGAACTTCATCAGGATTTGGTGGATCAGGAGCAGTAAGTTGGGATACAACTCCAAAAACTTCTACATTTACAGGAGCAACTGGTATTGGTTATTTTGTAAATACTTCAGGAGGTGCTGTAACTTTAAATTTACCAGCAGGAAGTGCAGGAAATATAATTGCAGTATCAGATTATGCAAGAAATTTTGCTACTGCTAATTTAACAATAGCACCAAATGGTTCGGAAAAAATAGGTGGAGTTGCAGAAGATGCAATATTAAATGTTAATGGTCAAGCCCTTACACTAATCTATGTTGATGGAACTAATGGTTGGATAAATGTGCAGAATGCAGAAGATACAGAAACTGGTGTTCCACCTTTTATATCAGCAACTGGTGGCACAATTACAAATACGCCAACTTGTAGAATACATACATTTACATCTCCAGGAAATTTCGTAGTCAATAGTGTAGCAACAACACCTGCAAATAATCAAGTTTCATATTTAGTTATAGCAGGAGGTGGTGCAGGAGGAAATGGTGGTTGTGGAGATAATGGTGCAGGCGGTGGAGCAGGTGGATTTAGAGAAGATAAATCTCCAGTCACACCTTACACAGCATCGCCACTTGAAGGTGCTGGTGCTATTTCAGTCACAGCATCAACTTTTCCAATAGTAGTAGGTGCTGGTGGTGCAGTTACCCCAAAACAAGGTGGTGCAGGAAGTGTTTCAACTTTTTCAACAATAACATCTGCAGGTGGAGGAGGAGGTGCGGCTAATGCAACTGCTCCAGGTTTTAATAGTCCAGCAAATGGTCAAGGTGGTTCTGGTGGAGGAGGTAGAGGTGGAGGTTCAACTACACCAACTCCTTTAATAGTAGGTAATACTCCACCGACAAGTCCAGCGCAAGGTAATCCAGGAGGCATAGGCGGAGGTGGAGTTCAAAGTCCAGATCATGGTGCTGGTGGAGGCGGTGGTGCTGGTCAAGCAGGTCAAAATTCAGGAAATGTTGTAGCTGGAGTAGGTGGTAATGGTTCTCCAACAAATATTTCAGGTTCAGATGTTACAAGAGCAGGTGGTGGCGGAGGCGGTGCTGGTCCAAGTATGAATGCTGGTGGAGCAGGTGGTTCAGGCGGTGGTGGTGCAGGAGCTAAAGCTGGAGCAACAACAGTTGCAGGAACAGCCAATACTGGCGGTGGCGGTGGCGGTGGTAATCCAGGTGCTACTCCTTTACAAAGTGCGGCTGGAGGCTCTGGAATAGTTATTATAAGATATAAAATAGCATAGGAAAAAATTTATGAGTACAATAAAAGTAAATACAATTACAAAAAGAACAGGAAGCACTCTTACTCTTGGAGAAGCTGGAACAACAGTAGCGATAGCTTCTGGTGCAACTACTTCAGGAATGGGTCGTACAGGAACAGTAGATTGGCAAACAACAGTCAAGACAAGTGGTTTTACAGCAGTATCAGGAGAGGGATATTTTTGTAATACTTCTGGAGGTGCATTTACTGCAACACTTCCAGCTTCGCCAAGTGCTGGTGCAATAGTTGCTTTTAAAGATTATGGAAATACTTTTGATACAAACAATTTAACAATTGGTAGAAATTCATCAAAAATCGGAGGAGAAGAAATAGATGCTACAAATAGTACAGAGGGTGCTTCAATTACATTAGTATTTACTGATTCAACAAAAGGTTGGTTAGTAGTAAATGATGGTGTGCAATCACAAGCTTCAACTGAAACTTTTATGGTGGCAACAGGAGGAACAGTAACAGAATCAGGAAATTTTAAAATACATACTTTTACAAGTCCAGGAACATTCCAAGTAACATCTATCGGTAATACACCAGCATGTAATCAAGTAGATTATGCAGTTATTGCTGGAGGTGGTGGAGGAAGTGGTGGTCCATCAGGCGATGGTGGAGGAGGTGGAGGAGCAGGAGGTTATAGAGAATCTCCAGGTACAAAAACTTCTTATACAGCAAGTCCTTTAGGTGCTTCCCCAGCAGTAGCTTTACCAGTCGCAGTAGCAAGTTATCCAGTAACAGTCGGTGCAGGTGGTACAGGAACAGATACTTTTAGAGTTGTGGGTGGTTCAGGTGGTTCTTCAGCTTTTGCTGGAACTACAACAATTACATCTGCTGGAGGTGGTGGAGGTGGTGGTAATACTACAAGTGCCGCAACTGGAGGTTCTGGTGGAGGAGGAGGCTCTGGAGGTGGTGGTCCATTTTCAGGTGCCGCAGGAAATACTCCCCCAGTTAATCCTGCACAAGGTAATCCAGGTGGTTCTGGTTCTAATGCGCCCCCAGATCAAGCCGCAGGTGGTGGTGGTGGAGCAGGAGGTTCAGGTGGAAATCAATCAGGTGCTAATGGTGGTGCAGGTGGTACAGCAACAACATCAAGTATTAATGGAACACCAACAGCAAGAGCTGGTGGTGGTGGAGGTATGGGTGCTAATGCAGGAGTTGGTGGTACTACTTCAGGAGGAGGTGGTGCTGGTGGTAGAAGTGCTGGTGCTGGTGCAGGTTCTGGAACAGCTAATACTGGTGGAGGTGGAGGTGGAGCAGGAAACTCATCGCCAACAACAGCAGGAAGTGGTGGTTCAGGAGTAGTAATTATTAGGTACAAATTTCAATAGGTTTTAAATTATGACAAGTACAATTAAAGTAGATAATATTCAAAAAGTTTCAGATGGTTCTAACATTATAAAAAAATGTGGATCAACAATTACAATAGGTTCATGTGGTCAAACAGTTGCTATTGCCAGTGGTGCAACAACATCAGGCATGGGAAGAACTGGTACTGTTGATTGGCAAACAACTCCAAAGACAGCAACATTCACTGCTGTAAGTGGAGAGGGATACTTTGCAAATACATCAGGTGGTGCATTTACAATGAATCTTCCAGCAGGTAGTGCAGGTGCTATTGTATCAGTAGCTGATTATTCAGCAACTTTTCAAACAAATGCTTTAACAGTTACACCTAATGGTTCTGATAAAATTGGAGCCATAGCTCAAAGTGCAACTTTAAATACTGAAGGACAATCTGTAACTTTTGTATTTGTAGATTCAACACAAGGTTGGATTAATACTATGGATTCAACAAGTAATGTTAGAGGACTACCCCCATTTATTCAAGCAACAGGTGGAACACCAAGTCAAGATGGAGATTATGAAGTTAGAACATTTACAAGTCCAGGCACTTTTCAAGTAACTTCTTTAGCACCTAGCTCACCAGTAAATGCTTTAGACTGGGTTGTTATTGGTGGAGGAGGTAGTGGCGGAACAATTTTAGCTGGCGGAGGTGGTGCTGGTGGTTATAAAGAATCTCCAGGAACATCAACAGGTAGTTATACAGGTTCGCCTACGAAAGGACAAAGTTCTGCAGTCACAGCAACAGTTACAAGTTATCCAATCGTAATTGGTGCAGGTGGAGCAGGTGTTGGTCCAGCAAACACTACTGATGGTAATATTGGAGCAGTTTCAAGTGGATTAGGTATTACTTCAGCAGGTGGTGGTAGAGGTGGTGGACAAGCAGGTAATGATGGCGGAGCAGGTGGTTCTGGAGGAGGCGGTTCTGGTTGTGGTAGTCAATCGTGTGGCGGTGCAGGAAATACACCCCCATCAAGTCCAGCACAAGGAAACAATGGTGGGCAAGGAAGAAATGTTCCAGGCGATCGTGGTGGTGGCGGAGGTGGAGGCGCAGGTGCAGTAGGAAGTCCAGGTCAACCACCTTATGCAGGAGGTGCAGGTGGTGCAGGAGTATCAAGTTCAATAACAGGTTCAGCAGTCGCTAGAAGTGGTGGTGGTGGTGGCGGAGGTAAAGCATGTGCTCCACATAGAGGTGGTGCTGGTGGTAATGGCGGTGGCGGAAATGGTGGTGGATCTGCAACTGGTTCAGCAGGAGTTGCTGGTACAACAAATACTGGTGGTGGCGGTGGAGGAAGTGGAGGAGCATCAAGTCAAACAAGTGGTGCTGGTGGTTCTGGAATTGTAATTATAAGATACAAAAGACAATAATTGACAATAAATTAAAAATAAGATAAGGAGAATAATTATGGCACATTTTGCAAAAATAGGAATGAATGGTAAAGTTATCCAAGTGACTACTATGGATAATGAAGTAATGAAAGATAGTGATGGTAATGAAGTAGAAGCTAATGGACAACAATGGTTAGAAACACATAATAACTGGCCAGCTCAAATGTGGATACAAACATCTTACAATACAATAAATAATACTCATTCATCAGGCGACAATACAAAAGCATT
>Ga0180120_10001108_pt1 | contig 13791 bp, 16 predicted proteins | sample CPBDNA_3_FD_129677 | JGI IMG/M metagenome (GOLD analysis project Ga0180120, IMG submission 129677) | Freshwater to marine salinity gradient microbial communities from Chesapeake Bay, USA - CPBay_Spr_31_0.2_DNA (version 2) (version 2) | ecosystem: Environmental > Aquatic > Marine > Coastal ... | reverse complement strand
TTGAAGAAAATAAATAAGATATGAATATTACAGTTATAGGATCCGGATATGTAGGGCTCGTTTCAGGAACTTGTTTTGCAGAGATGGGAAACAGGGTTACTTGCGTGGACATAGACCCAATCAAGATTGAGAAATTAAACCAAGGCATTATTCCAATTTTTGAGCCGGGTTTAGAGACCATGGTGTTAAAAAATGTAAAAAATAAGAATTTGTTTTTTACAACAGATTTACTTTTCTTATATTTTAGTATTCGTGTTTAATTATTAGTTTTAGTTTAAATAAGTTATTATTTGACAAATGATTAAAAAAATTTCAGGACTTTATATTGGGATAGGTTTAAAGATTATTCTTTCTCTACTTACTGATCGCTATATTGCTGTTAATTTATCTCCAGAATTTTATGGAACTTTTAAATATTATGTTACTCTTATAACAATTTTATCTACTGCCTCAAGCTTAGGTTTTAATGTAGGTATTGTAAGAGAGTTATCAGGATTAGTGGATTCGATTCAGAAACAGAAAAAAGTTTTAGTTTTATCTGTTTTCTTTTCGTTTTTTGCATCTTTAATTTGCTATGTACTGTGTAACAATAGGTTTATACAAAAAGTTATAGGTGTTAATTTTTTGGAGGAGTTTCAAATTATAGCTTTAGGCATTATAGCTATTACATTGAATAGTCTATTTGTTGCTATTTTAAGTATAAAATCTAATGTAAAAGCCAAGGTTTTTATCAATGATATACTTCAACCACTTGTTTTATTCGGCGGTGTTGTGTTTCTAGATAATATAACTTTACAAAATATAATTTGGGTATTTGTATTTTGTAGATTTCTAATATGCATAATAAATGTAGTTGTTTTTTATAATTCTTTTACTTCAATTCTCAAATCTCGAGGATGGCAGACTAAATCAATTAGAGGGTTTGTCTTATATTGTGTTCCAATTTTTTTTATTAATATTCTAATAGTATTTTCCACTGAAATAGACAAGTTAATATTGAGTTTTTTACTTTCTAAAAGTAGCCTAGGTGTATATTATGCTGTGGCAGTGTTAAGTAATTTGCTGAGTTTAATTTTAGGAACACTCGTTTTTTTATATTTACCACTTGCATCAAAAATTTTTAATAAGAAAAAATTTATAACTGGTTGTTTTGTATCTTCTTATGTGTCAAAATGGCTAATGCTCTTTTCTTTTATTCCTTTTTGGGCTCTTTTTAATTTTCCAAAAGATGTTATTCTTTTATTCTATAGTGAAGAATATATTAAAGGTGTTGAGATTTTGTCAATATTGGCTTTAGCTCAATATGTTAATTTGAGTGCAGGTTTTACAGGACAAAATTTAATTGCTTTAGGAGACACTAAAGGACAGTTGGCAATTAGAATTGTAGGCTTTGCTGTAACTATAGTTGTTATGATTTTATTTGGAAAATATTATGAAGAAGTGGGCATAGCATTTGCAGTAGTAATCTCAATTATTTTAACTAATACTTTACAAGTTTTTAGAATTAAAATGAAGTATAAAATTCAGATATACAAGAAAACTAATTTTATTGGCTTAATATTTGTTTTAGGGATGATTGTTTTTCTTAAAATAACTAATATTTTATTAGATGATTTTGATTCTATTGTATTGTTTATTATTAATATTATTTTATTTGGATTAAGTTTATTATTTTTTTTAAGAAACAAGCAAGATAGAAAAGCATTCAAAATTATTCAAAAATTATTATGAGAACAGAAATACATTTAAGCATTGTTTGGTCTACTGCTCGATCTATGGAAGAGGAGATATTAGCAGAATATCAGGAAAAATTTAAAATTCTTGAAGTTTATGAAGTTTATTGGAATAAAGGTGACTTTGTTGAAAATTTGAAAAGGTTTTATTCTCATTCTCAATCTCATTTGACGCAGAGGGATTTAAAGAAACTGATGATTGGTAAAGCCAAGTACTGTGGATTTCAACCATTTTTACTTATTATTTTTGAGGATTTAAAACCACTTTATCAAGACCGAATTACCTCTAATGGAAAAAGAAATGTGAACGTGAATGTTTTTGATATAAAACAAAAATTGCGCAAGAATACCGGCGGAGGCCATAAAATTCATGGTACTGATACTATTTTAGAGACTAATAAAGATTTGACTTTATTATTAGGTTTAAATTATAGTGATTTTATTGATTTACATTCTGAGGAATGGAATGGAAATATAGATATAATAAAGAATAATGTTTTTGGATTTAATGGTTTTAAGAGTATAAGTCAATTATTTTATTTATTAAATGCAACTTTAGAATATGTTGTTTTGAGAAATTTTGAAGAATTTCCTAATGAAATTACTTTAAATGAGCATAGTGATGTTGACCTATTAGTTGAGAATAAAAATGTATTAATTTATACTGTTGGAGCAAAAGCAATTTTTCATCAAAAACATAGAGTTCATTATAGTATCATTATTGATGGGAAAAATGTGCCATTTGATTTGAGACACATCGGCGATTCATATTTTGACAAAGCATGGCAAAAAGAGGTTTTAAAGTCAAGAGTATTGGAAAAAAATATTTTTTACAGACCAAATCCACAGGAATATTTTTACACTTTATTATATCATGCTTTGGTTCATAAGAAGTCCTTTGGAAAGGATTACCAAAAACGTTTAAATATAATGAAACAACAAATGAAAAATAAAAGTCCTACAATGGCTCTTTTAAGAGCGTTTATGAATGAGAATAATTATAGATTTTGTGAACCAAAAGATTTTTCAGTATTCTATAATATAGACTTATCTAAAATGGGTGTTCGGAGGAGATTACATCATATTTATATACCCAAATTAAGAAGAACAATTAAAAGCCTTATTTCATGATAGGAATTCTTTTTAGAAAAATATTGAAATTTTTACATTTTAAGTTATATTCAATAAAGAAAAACTCCTTGAATGCTTTATGGCTTGTTTTATATTTTCCTTTATTAAAGTGTTTGGGAGTAAGACGTCTAAAAGCACACTCTTTTTTTGATTGGCATAATAAAACAATTTACTTTTCTGGAAACTATTTTGGTACAAAAGTTTTTTTAAAATGTGAAGTTGGTTTTCAAAAGTATTTAATTAATGAGTTAAGAATTTACAAGATTTTAAGCGAAGATTTTGAAGCGCAAAAATTCTTACCAAAATTAGTCAATACTTTTCATTTACCATTTGGTTTGTGTATTGCGTATAAATTTTTAAAAGCACCAAATTTACATGAGTATTTAAATGATAGTAATAAGTTTAAAAATGACGAATCCTCATGTGAATTAATTGGAATCCAATTAATTAATATAATTGATCATCTGTATAAAGCAAAAGTGATCCATAGAGATTTTAGACCAGCTAATCTTTTCGTCGATAGAGGTAATCTTATTATTTTTGACTTTGCTTTTTCTCTTAATTTGAATGATACTAAACAACCTGATTTCGATATTTTAATAGATAAGCCGCTTGGGCAACATTATAAGCCAGAAGAGTTAAAATGGGATGATGCATATTCTTTACTAAAAATAATAGAAGAAAACAACTTTTCTTTTTCAAAAGAATTTATAAATAATATTAAAGAAAGAATTAATAGATTAACTTACTCATGGTAATTATATTAAAGGTGATAAAGAGTTTCATTTTGTTTGGTGTATTTGTAGAATTTCACAACTATTTACTAAATCTGGTTTGTTTTAATAGAGTTAAAGTGCTGCGATCAAGCAATAATTTTATAAACTAAAGAGAAATTTGAAAAAGTTTAAAAATTATTTACTAATTGTATGTTATGGGTTAATTATATTTATAATTACAAGACCGGTTCCTTTCAGCGGTCTTTCAACAGTTGCAAATATTTCTTTAATATTAATACCTTTTATTTACTTATTTCCGCTAAAAAATAACGAAACATCAAAATTTTACTCTATAATTTTCATATTTGCATGGAGTTTAACTTTATTTTTTTATTCAGTAATATTTTGTGGTAATGATCTTGTTTTAACTTTTAGGTTTTTAATAATAATAGTTTTAATTCTTATCGCTTATTTTATTAAGCTCCCTATAGGTATCTTAAAGCTTCTTTTTTATTTTGTAGCTTTTCAATGTATTTTTCTTATTTTATTTGAATTAGTCTTAATGTTTAATTTTATCCCATTCAAACCTAGTGATGTAAGATTTATTTTTAATACAAAAGAATGGGGCGATATATATTCATTCAATGACTTTTTCTATAAAATTCAAATAAAGGGAAATGCCTTAATACCCTTTGCGCTTTTTCTATCCTTTATAAAACTTAAAACAATTAAGAACTTGAGGGTCTTTAGAATAATATTTTTTCTTGGATTAATAGTATCAGGGAATCTAGCCTATCTTATAGCTTTAGTCTTTTTCTTGTTTTTTTATTATTTTTTAAATTCTAGTTTAAGACAGTTTCACAATAATTTAATTACATTTTTTTTCATTTGTGTTATATTTATTTTTCCAGTCTCAAATTTTTTAATGGAGCAAATTGAAATGAAAAAAGAGAATTCACTTAGTGTTAGATATGATCAAACAGAGGTTTTAATTAACGATTTAACCTATAATCCATATAGTTTGTTGTTAGGTAGGGGTTTAGGTAACACAATTGCAGTAAAAACGAGATTTAGAGATTATACAGGTGATATTTATTATGAGTTGCAAGCATTATATTTTATGAATCAAATGGGAATTGTAAATTTTACTTTTTTTTTATTTTTAAATTACCTTTTTATAATGCAGAAGATAAAACTAAGAAAGATGAAAATTATATATTTTTCTTACATCTTATACGCAATAACAAACCCTTATATTTTAGATACAAATCATGTAATAGTGATTTTAACATTAGTAACATTAGATAATCATTTAAGAAATGAAAACAGGATGCATTCTAGTACTTTATAATCAAGACAGTGAATTATTGATAACTATCTTAGATAGGATATCCATTCAAGTTAGTGAGGTTTATATCTCAGATAATTCTTCAAAAAATCAAAGTAATTTGTTTTCAAATTATAAAAACATAACATATAACTTTATTGGAAGTAATATTGGTATTGCGGGTGCTCAAAATTTAGGAATTAATTTCCTTTTAGATAAGAAGATGGATTACATATTATTTCTTGATCAAGATAGCATACCAACTTCTAATTTGGTTTCTAGTTTAAGTACTAGTATTAATTTACTTTTGAAAAAAGGGGTAAAAATTGGTGCTGTAGGTCCAAGGCCATTTAATCGAGAAGAAGGTGTTGAATATAGAGGGAGAATAATGAAAGGGAAAAAGATCACGAAAGAGATTACCGAAGTTAATGAATTAATCAGTTCGTCTTCATTAATACCATCACAAAACTTTAGCTCAGTTGGTATGCTGGATGATAGTCTTTTTATAGATGGAGTAGATCATGAGTGGTGTTGGAGAGCTTCATTTAACTTACATTTAAGATTTTTTATCATCGAAAGTGTTTTACTAAGTCATATGTTAGGTGAGGGTGATAGGCAGTTTTTAATAAGAAAAGTAGCCATTCCAACTCCTTTTAGAACTTATTTTCAGTTTAGAAACTACCTTAAATTAGTTAAAAGAAATTATGTTCCAATATATTGGAAGTTTTCAAATGGTTTTAAATATATAGTAAAGTATTTTTATTTTCCTTTAATGGTAAAACCAAGGAAGGAGTATTTTAAAATGATTAATAAGGGAATTATCGATGGATTAAAAAACAGGAAGTAAATTATCACAAAAAGTATGAATATTAATTTATAAACATTTATATGAAAGGAATTATATTAGCCGGAGGAAGCGGAACAAGATTGTATCCGATTACAAAAGGAGTGTCAAAACAGTTATTGCCAGTTTACGATAAGCCAATGATATATTATCCATTATCAGTATTAATGTTAGCGGGGATACAAGAGGTTTTAATTATATCCACTCCTGAGGATTTACCAAATTTTAAAAAATTATTAGGAGACGGTTCTGAAATTGGATTAAACTTACACTATAAAGAACAACCTAGTCCAGATGGCCTCGCTCAAGCTTTTATTATTGGAGCTGAATTTATCGGAACTGATGACGTGTGCTTGGTGCTTGGAGACAATATCTTTTATGGGTATGGTTTTTCAGGAATTTTACAAAATGCTAGAAATAATGTATCTGAAGGGAAATCAACTGTATTTGGCTATTATGTAAATGACCCTGAACGCTATGGGGTTGCAGAATATGATAAAAAAGGAAATGTAATTTCTATCGAAGAAAAACCTACTGATCCTAAATCAAATTTTGCAGTAGTTGGATTGTATTTTTATACAAACGACGTTGTGGAAATTGCAAAAAAAATAAAACCATCTCACAGAGGAGAGTTGGAAATTACTACCGTAAATCAAGAATACTTAAAACAACAAAACTTAAAGGTAGAATTGTTAGGTAGAGGTTTTGCATGGTTAGATACGGGTACTCATGACTCTCTAATGGAGGCTGGCCAGTTCATAGAAACCATTGAAAAGAGACAGGGACTTAAGGTTGCTTGTTTAGAGGAAATAGCGTACAATATGAAATACATAGACAAAACGCAGTTAAATAAATTAGCAGAGCCATTAAAGAAAAATGGTTATGGTCAATATCTATTAAAATTAGCAAAGTAATAACATGAAGTTTATTAAAACAGAAATATCAGATGTTTATATTATAGAGCCTTCAGTATTTGGAGACGCTAGGGGGTATTTTTTAGAATCTTTTAATTTAGAGAAATTTGAAGAAAACGTATCTCCTATTAAATTTGTACAAGACAATGAATCTAAATCCTCTAAAGGAGTTCTAAGAGGGTTGCATTTTCAAAAGCCACCATTTGATCAAGCGAAGTTAGTGCGTTGTATTGAAGGTAGCGTATTGGATGTTGCAGTGGATATTAGAAAAGGGTCGCCAACCTATGGTAAACACGTGGCTATTGAATTAACTGGAGAAAATAAACGGCAATTATTTGTTCCTAGAGGTTTTGCACATGGTTTTTTGGTTTTGAGCGACAGCGCTACTTTTGCCTATAAAGTAGACAATACCTATGCGCCAGAGTTTGATGCAGGTATTCGATGGAACGATAAGAAGTTAAACATCCAATGGGGATTGGAAGAAAGTGAAGTATTAGTCTCTTCAAAAGATTCTGAACTTCCTTTTTTTTTAGAATTTGAATCTCCTTTTACAAACTAAAATATGAGAGTATTAATTACCGGATCGAACGGGCAATTAGGATCAGAAATTAAAGAGTTAGCAACTAACTATAAAAAGTTAGATTTTATTTTCAAAGATCTTCCTGAGTTGGATATATGTAATTTTAAAGTATTACAAGCCTTTATTATAGATCATAACATCAATGTAGTTATTAACTGTGCGGCTTATACGGCTGTAGACAAAGCAGAAGAGGAGTCAATTATTGCAACAAAAGTAAATTATGAAGGAGTCTTAAATATTGTCAATGCTTTAGCAAAAGTGAATGGAAAGTTGATTCATATTTCTACTGATTATGTGTTTGATGGTGATCATTTTTTACCTTATAAAGAATCAGATTCTGTGAGTCCAATTGGAGTATATGGAAAGACTAAAAGAGCAGGGGAACTTGCTGTTATCAATAGTGCTATAGATTCAATGGTTATTAGAACTTCATGGTTGTATTCTTCTTATGGAAATAATTTTGTCAAAACAATGTTGCGTCTTGGCTCCGAGAAAGAAAACTTGGGAGTCATTTTTGATCAAGTCGGAACACCTACTTATGCAAGAGATTTGGCAAAAACTTGTCTGGAGATTCTTTGTGAAAATACCTCAGAGAATATCAGTGAAAACGGAAGCCTATATCATTACTCTAATGAAGGTGTAGCTTCTTGGTATGATTTTGCTATTTCGATTATGGAACTGGGAGGAAAGAACTGTAAAGTAAATCCAATTCAAACCAAAGACTATCCAACCTTGGCAAAAAGACCTCATTATTCAGTATTGAATAAGTCTAAAATAAAAATAGATTTTAAAATTGAAATATCTTACTGGAGAGATTCTTTAAAAGATTGTATCGAAAAAATTAAAAATTAGTTTATGAAAAATATATTAGTTACTGGCGGTGCTGGTTTTATAGGTTCTCACTTGGTAAGATTATTAGTGAATAAATACCCAGAATATCATATTGTAAATATGGATTTATTAACCTATGCGGGTAATTTAGATAATTTAAAAGACATACAAACCAAAGAAAACTACACATTTATAAAGTGTGATATTTGTGATATTGAAAATGTAAAAAAGGTTTTTATAGATTATAAGATTGATTCGGTCATTCACTTAGCGGCAGAATCTCATGTAGACCGATCAATTGAAGATCCATTTTCTTTTGCTAAGACCAATGTCATGGGAACACTTAGTTTATTACAAGCGGCAAAAGGATATTGGGGTGCTGACTTTACAAATAAGTTGTTTTATCACGTATCTACCGATGAGGTATATGGTTCTTTACGTGAAGAAGGTTACTTTACCGAAGAGACAGCCTATGATCCTCATTCGCCCTATTCTGCTTCTAAAGCGTCTTCAGATCATTTCGTAAGAGCTTTTGCAGACACCTATGGTATGCCAACAGTCATTTCTAATTGTTCAAATAATTATGGTTCTTATCAGTTTCCAGAGAAATTGATTCCGTTATTTATAAATAATATCGTTAATAATAAACCACTACCGGTTTATGGGAAAGGAGAAAATGTTCGTGATTGGTTATTTGTAAATGATCATGCAAGAGCTATTGATGTAATTTTTCATGACGGTAAATTAGGAGAAACCTATAATATTGGCGGTTTCAATGAATGGAAAAATATAGATTTAATCAAAGTGATGATTAAAACGGTAGATCGTTTGCTTGGAAGAGAAGAGGGGGCCTCTGATAAACTCATTACCTATGTCAAAGACAGAGCTGGACATGATCTTAGATATGCGATTGACTCAACAAAACTAAAGAATGAATTAGGTTGGGAACCTTCTTTACAATTTGAAGAAGGTATTGAAAAAACAGTGGCTTGGTATCTTGAAAATAATGAATGGATGGAGAAGGTAACTTCAGGAAAGTATCTAGAATATTATCAAAAAATGTATGACAATTAATTAAAATTTTCTTAGATATGAATTTGAATTTTTCAGTGTTATTATCCGTTTATAAAAATGTTATTTTTATTCCTGTTGATGGTTTTTCTAAAAAACTACAGACAGAAATTTATACTGATACACAAAAAAAGATTATTGGGGGTACTAACGGAAAATGGATAGATTTGTATAGCTTATTAAATACAAGTAATAAGTCATTAAATATATCTCAAACTAGAGATCTTTATCATGATAATGCTTTAGTCAACCTTATATTGACTGTTTGGCAGAAGACAATATTTATTTTTATAACTAATTCACTATTAAGTTTTTATTCAAAAAATAAAAAATAAACCTTCTACATCAGAAAAAATATCTCACACAAGCACTGTTTTTCAAATAGAGAAATTCATTGTTCTAATTTTGAAATTTTATGAATTTAAATTTTTCAGTTTTATTATCAATTTATAAAAAAGAAAATCCGCTATTTTTAGATAAGTCTTTATCATCTATTCTTAACCATCAAACTATTATTCCTAATGAAATAATAATAATAAAAGATGGCATATTAACTAAAGCATTAGATCTTGTTTTAAATAGATATCTTATAGAATATCCAAGTATTTTAAAAGTATATGGTTATTCTGAAAATAAAGGTTTGGGATATGCTTTAAACTATGGTTTAAATAAGTCATCAAATGAAATTATTTTCAGAATGGATTCTGACGATATTTCTAATCCATCACGCTTTGAAAAACAACTAGAGGTCTTTAAGGAAAATAAAAATAATTTAGCTATTATTGGTTCTAATATTGAGGAGTTTAATAGTACACCTCATGATTTAAATAGGTTCCGTAATGTACCTTCTTCATCTTTAGAAATTAATAATAAAAAGTACTACAGAAATCCTTTTAATCATATGACTGTCGCTTTTTTAAAATCATCGATAATTAAATGTGGAGGTTATAAGCCTATGCCTGGGTATGAAGATTATTATTTATGGATGAGAGTTTTAAAAGAATTTAATGGGTTTAACTTATCAGATAACTTAGTATATGCTAGAGTAGGGAATGGTATGATCGCTCGTAGACAAGGATTTATTTTTTTCGTTAATGAATTCAAATTTCAAAGAGCCCTTTTAGCAGAGAACTTGATTACAAATTCAGCTTTTATAAAGAATATTTTTTTTAGATTATTTCCCAGGTTATTACCAAAAAAAATATTAGAATTAATTTATACTAAAATTTTAAGAAATTAGCATGATACTAACAATTGGCGGATCTGGTTTTGTAGGATCCTTTTTAATCAAAGAATTACATAATTATAAAGTTGGAAATTTAGATAAAAATCCAAGTCCTTTTTTTGATAATATTACAGTAAATGGAGACATACGGAATTTAGATAAAATAAAAATCCCTAAGGGTACTAAGAGTGTTGTTTTATTGGCAGCAGAACACCGTGATGATGTTTCACCAACATCTTTATATTATGATGTAAATGTTCAAGGAACAAAAAACGTTCTTCAAGCTATGGATAATGCGGGGGCCAAGAACATTATTTTTACAAGTTCCGTTGCTATTTATGGATTAAATAAAACTAATCCTGATGAGAATCACCCTGAAGATCCATTTAATCATTATGGTAAGAGTAAATGGCAAGCAGAGCAAGTCATCAAAGAATGGTATCATAATGATCCTGAGGGAAAGTCTATTACCATAATTCGTCCTACCGTAATATTTGGTGAACGAAACAGAGGAAATGTTTACAATCTTTTAAAGCAAATCTCATCAGGAAAATTTATGATGATTGGAAAAGGTCAAAACAAAAAATCTATGGCTTATGTCGGTAACATTGTTGCCCTAATAAAAGATAGATTAGAGAAAAAAGAATTAGGCTATCATATTTTTAATTATGCCGATAAGCCTGACTTTTCTATGGTTGAACTTACACAAACTATAGAAGAAAAAATGAAAATTAAATTACCTACTATTAAAATACCCTATTTATTAGGAATGATGGGTGGATACGGTTTTGATTTTATATCAGTATTGTCAGGAAAAAAGTTTTCTATTTCATCAGTTCGGGTTCAAAAATTTTGTGCAACAACTCAATTTGACGCTTCTAAAGTTCGTAGTGTGTTCAAATCACCATATACTTTAGAGGAAGGCTTAAATAAAACTTTGGAACACGAGTTTATAAATAAACAAGAAGATGATATTTTGTTTTACAGTGAGTAATTATGTAAAACTATAGAAAAAATTGCGGTAGATTTTAGCTCAGAATATGAATTAAGTACACAAATGAAGGAAATCAGAATAACAACACCATTCCAGAAAGACCATTCTGTGGTCAAATGGGAATTACTCTTGTTGATGGGTTGGGTGATAAAATACAGTCTAGCAGTTGGTTGTTAAAAAAGTAAACTTTTTTGGTTACATTTGGATTAGAAACTAATTTAAATCAATCATGCCATTCGATCCAAATTCAGCAAAGAAAGCAGGAAAAAAATCTAAAAGAGGTCCTGCTAAAAAAGAGGGCCCTTCTATTAAAGAAAAGATGGAAATGCTCTATGAAAAAGTATTGGATGATCTACTCATAAACCAAGACAAGCTTACAAAAACAGAACGGGTAAAAGTTTTTGTAACCCTGTCTAATTATATCTTCCCAAAAACAAAATCTGTTAGAGACAAATTCACCCTAGAACAATTAAAAGAGAAAAAAGAAGATCACTTCAATCAAGATCCAGATCCTACCAAGTAATATTTCTCAAGTAAAAAAATAATCAATTGAATTATAAAGAAACCCTTTATTTTATTGCAAAATGTTTGACCATCTCTTTAGAAGAAAAAAATAGAGATGAAATAGAAATCATTCTTAAAACTACGGATGTAGATTGGGATACAGTGGTAAAAGTAAGCACCAGTCATTATGTCTTTCCAGCGATTTACTGTAATTTTAAAAGAGCTGATTTTTTAAAATACCTTCCCGCTGATTTGGTTGATTATATGAAACACATAACCAATTTAAATAGAGACAGGAATACACAAATCCTTCAACAAGCACAAGAACTAAATAGCCTATTATTAACGAATAATATTATCCCTATTTTTTTAAAAGGAACGGGTAATCTATTAGCCGGAATCTATGAGGATATTGGCGAACGTATGGTGGGGGATATTGATTTTATTTTTTCAAAAGAAGATTATCCAAAAGCGATTAAAGTTTTAAGAAATAATGGATATACTGAAGTTGAAACACTTAAATATTATTATCCTTTAAATAAACATTATAGAAGACTTCAAAAAGAAAATACTATTGCAGCCATAGAGATTCATAAAGAGCTTTTATTAGAAGAATATACCAATGAATTTAATTTTAGTTTTGTAGAGAAAGACAGTCAGGTTATAAAAGGTGCTGAAGTTTTAAGCTATGCAAACAAATTAAACTTATCCATTATTGCCAATCAAATAAACGATAATGGTTTTTATTACAAAACAATGGCTTTACGTAATGCCTATGATGTTTTTTTATTGTCTAAAAAAACGAATGCAAAAGATGCGGTAAATACATTATACAAACTAACCAATCCTTTAAATTGTTTTTTAGCAGCTTGTTATGAGGTTTTTAATAATATAGATAGTTTAGAATACAACAATACAAATAATGTAGCTATCTATTTAAGTGTTTTTAATAGTCAGTTTACCAATAGGAAAACAACAAACAGAGGTCATAAATTTATTAAGAGCTATCTTTTTTTAAAATCTAGATTAAATATTATTCGTAAGTTAATAATATACAAAGAGTATCGAGTTTGGTTATTTAAAAGAATAACTGATAAAAACTGGTATAAAGAAAAAGGAATCCAGTTAGGAATAAAAAAGTAAGATTACCAAATAACCCCCGCCTGCTGCATAAATAAATCTGCCAGTGCATCTTTATTCTGATGCGTCCCAATATAGGTTAGAAAAGTACTTTCTTTAGAGTGCCCCGTGATATTCATAAGCAGCGGCGTTTCAATTTTTCCATAATAGTTAGACGCAAAAGAGCGTCGCATAATATGTGAGGTCACAAATTCATATTTTTGGGCATTTACAATTTCCTTCCTTCGCGTCTTTGGGTTGTTCTTAAACCCTGACACCAATCCTTCAATTCCCGCCATTTTACAAAGTGCCTTGATCTGTTTATTAAAAATCACTTGAGATACTTTTTTAGGGAATTCATTCTCTAATAGTTTAATAACTAGTGGATCTGCCACACCAACAGTCACTGCCTTTTTTGTTTTCTGTTGCAAGATATCTATATACAATCCTGTAGGCGCTTTTCTAAGATTACTAGGAGTTAATTTCAATAGATCTGAGACTCGCTGCCCGATACACAAACCAATTAACAACCAATTATAACTATCTGTATATGCTTCTGGGATATGCTTTAATCCCTTTAATGCTTTTATCTCTGATGGATTTAAAATATGAAGAATTCGATCGGAACTTTTCTGTTTAAAAGATTCTATATAATTGGAATAGGGGTGAACTTCCAAACCACTTTTCTCAGCATCTCTCAAAAAACACTTCTTTTTAAAGAATTTTAATGAACGAAAACGATTGAAGTTTGGTGCTTTATTGCCCATTGTTATAAGTTATTATATATTTAGCAAAAATTAAT
>Ga0180120_10001107_pt1 | contig 13798 bp, 24 predicted proteins | sample CPBDNA_3_FD_129677 | JGI IMG/M metagenome (GOLD analysis project Ga0180120, IMG submission 129677) | Freshwater to marine salinity gradient microbial communities from Chesapeake Bay, USA - CPBay_Spr_31_0.2_DNA (version 2) (version 2) | ecosystem: Environmental > Aquatic > Marine > Coastal ... | reverse complement strand
TGTCAGGCATGACTGCCTGGAGCACCAACCCAGATTACGCGGAAATAATACTACAGACCATAGTTGACAATAAACTACCTTAACAGTATAATTTAAGATGGGATTCATACAAATGAAACTGCCGAAACGTATTCGACACAAGATCGAGAACTCTCGAAGGAACAGAGAAGCACAGGCAAATCATGAGGAATGGTTAGCATCTCAGGGACTAGACACATACACACTCAAGCAGGCCACAAAAAGATTCAAGGGTTACGACATACCCGAATACAAGTCAGACCCCAACCAACCCAAGTGCGGTGACAAGATACCTGTCAACGGTGGCAACAAGAGAGAAGAGATGAAATACTCTGGAGAACGTAGGTTATTGGGCATTGGCATGATGCACAAGAGCAATCTTGTTCCTGTGTGGGACGAGGATGGAGCAAAAGAGATCACTGCCATGAAGGGCAACAAGTAATGAAGATAAGGTACTACCAAAAGATAGATGGATGGAGATGGTTGGGTTTCATACTCGCCATGGTGAGTGCATTCACACTGAGTGGTGGTAATCCTGGTGTGCAATGGATTGGATGGGCCGTGGCACTGGTATCTTGTAGCATCTGGATATGGATGGGTGTGAAGGACAAGGACACACCTAGAGCATTAATGGAACTGATGTACCTACTATTGGCGATCAGAGGTGTGTTCAATTGGTTATCATAACAAAAAACCTAACAAAGTCAACACTTCTAGCAAGATCAACCCTGGTTGACGTATTTGGAAAATATGCTATAATTGTTTTATGATTAGACTAATAATACTATTTGCAATCTTCCTAGCGGTATATCCGATGATAGGTGAAGGTTGGGCGGCATTCAGCAATGACTTCAATATTGCTGGTGTGTCTAACTTTGTATCAGAGCAGATTGCAAAATTTAAACAATAAGGAAACAACATGAAAAACATAAGCAAACTATTTCTTATACTTTTTGCAGGTTTACTTGTTGCACAGTGTTCTACATATTCGATGAAATCGGACATGAGCAAGAACGGTGTAATTGACAAGACTCCAAAATGGTATGTGAAATATCCACACACAACTAAAAAGTTCTATCAAGAGGCGGCATCTGCTGTATCTCCTGATCTTGAGTTGGCTGTGAAGAAGGCTACACTATTGGCAAAGGCTAAACTGGCTGATAGGATTAATGGTGAGATGAACAATAGATCTACTATTAAGAAAGACGAAGCAGGTACGAACGAGTCAATGACTGTGACTGCAGGTGCTCAAGATATCATCGTGAATGTTATCAATGACACATTGGTCAGACATTACCAAGTTGATAAACAATTGATCTACACTACTAAAAATAAATCATATAGAGTATATGTTATGGTTCAGTTAGGTAGAGATCATGTTGATGCTATTGTGTCTGAACTAAAGCAACAGAAGTTGGCACAAACTATTGACACCACTTCTATAGATGAAGCGGCAGAAAAAGTACTGAACTAGGGCTATGAGAAAGATTTACTATCTTATCGCCCTGGCATTCCTTACACTGGCATTGATCATATTCTCAACCACTGCAGATGCAGGTGGACCATGGAATGATCAGTACTGCGACGTTGAAGTGACTAAGATCAAAGTGGTCAACGAGCAAGGAGAGATCTTAGAAAATCTCACAGAGGAGAAAGTTATCTGCAAGGACGGAGCAAGTGATTTCTTGTTTGACATGGGCATAGCAGAAAATTGTGAGATGTACACATGGGACATGCCGGTTGGAGAAGTAGTGATCACACAGAGGCAGATCATGTGCAAAAGAATGGATGGGACAGGATATGAGATTGTTCAAGGTTATCACAGTATTGATTAGCCTGTTGCTGTCAAGCACAGCACTGGCGGGGAACAGCACTCCCGGAGACGCCAAGGGACACATAGGAGACATGCCACCTCCCATATGGTTGGGAGATGATCTCAAATACAGTATGCCTGCTTTCCTATTCAGACGCTCACAGTTCCTTAAATTCAGTCTTAAAAAGGATGAGGAGAAGATGCACGAATCAGCGGTGTTCTTCGCCCTAACAAGCACAGACAACGGCAAGATAGTCAGTTGGTACAGCAAGAAGCGTCTGGCCGCCGGCAAGGTGCGTGTGATACATTCTTACCCAATATCAGGCGGATACTGCCGTACATACCAAGCATACATCAAAGTGAACGGCAAAGAACGGCACATGACCAACAATGCCTGCAAGTATATTGGCACACCTAGTTGGTCCTTTTATAAATAATTCATATAAATAAGTACATAAGACAAAGGATTTAAACACTATGGCAACAGTTGAACCAAAATCATTATATAACGTTTCTCCAGCAGAACCGGAAAATGCATACTTCACAGTATCAATAAACACATCAGGCTTTTTAGACACAACTTCAGTCAACGCTGGAAGAATTTCACCGTGTGTTGCTTCAGACTTTGCAACAGCACCAACAACACTTGACGAATCAAGAAAGATTTCGAGAGGTTCGTTGAGATTCAAAATGATGTGTGAAAATCTAGCATTAAGAACAAATTTCAAAATTGTGAACATTGTTACAACGTATGCCAGTGATGCAGGCGATCAACCAATCACAGCATTAGCATTTGGTCTTGTGTATGAGAATAGGAACCTTGTTGCAAATACAGGTACAAACACACTAGAAGATTCAACAGCAATTAGCACAAGAGCGGCATTCATCAAAGACAGGATTGCAGACGCATTGAACACAACGAGAACAGAGAAAATGAGTGTGTTTGATCCAACCACAGGAAACAGCAACATCAAAGACGAAGAAGTTACTGCAGGACCTGTGTTGACAGCGTCAATTGGTGAGATATCAGAAGCGGTTACAGTGTCAGAAGTTACAGGATTCGCTCCGTTGACTTCAACACAATTGACAACTGATAGTGCATTAAGTTACGCATCAGAGTAATAGATTACCAAAAGTTTCACTAGCATTAAAACAGCCATTCTGTTATAGTAAATACAGAATAAAATGTTTATTGCAATCTTAACACTACTATCAGCACTGTCCAAATCTGGAGTTGCGATTTTCTACTCCGTAATAGGACTTGCGACCATATTCCCAGGTGCTTTCGTGCCTGTTGTGATCATGGGCGGAGTGTTAGAGATAGGAAAACTGATTACAGCCTCATGGCTGTACAGGAACTGGAAGTTCACACCTTTCATGCTCAAGACCTATCTAACGACAGCGGTCATTATACTTTCACTGATCACATCAATGGGTATCTTTGGGTTCCTATCAAAGGCACACCTTGAACAGAATCTAGCATCAGACACACTGATACAACGTATACAGATACTAGAAGACAAGATTGAAAGTGAGAAGATGTCCATCGAACGACAGACCATGATAATCAATAGGGCAGAAAAAGCCATCAACAGAGACACAGGCACAGCATCGGGAGACATCGAAGTACAACAATCAATCATAGCAGACGCCAACGAGAAACTGAAAACACTACTTGCGGTCGAGACCAACACGGTGAGAGACCTCAATGACAGACTAAAGGTATTGGATAAAAACGTCAGTGATGTTTTAACTTCAAACAAATCATTCTTCAACGAAGAGAAAGCGGCCGCAGATTTAAAAGCATCACAGAAAGCGGAACGTGAACAGATTGCAGTAAAAGTCAAAGAAGCACAGGTAAGAATAGCAGAATTAAAAACAGACCACAAACAAGAGATCGCAAAAGCACAGGAGATCATAGCAAACATGAGAACTGGATCCCAAGACAACAAGGGACAGTTTAACAAAGAGATAGAGAACGCAGAGAAAAGAATATTTGACTCACAAGGCAAAATAGACCTGTTTATAGTAGAAAAGCAACCACTTGAGAAAGAAATGCTGACGCTTGAAGCAGAGATAGGTCCTGTCAAGTACATAGCCGCACTGGCGGTGGATTGGGGTATAACGGACCAAGTTGAAACTAGCAAGGCTGTAAGGTGGGTTATATTGCTTTTAATCGTGGTGTTTGATCCACTTGCTGTACTACTATTGATAGCGGCCAATCAGAGTCTGATGAGAAGATTCCCACCCGAAGCACCCAAGCCACAGGAAGTCATTGACCTAGAAAAACCAGATGAAGAAGGTATTGATCTCAAATGGAATGCAATGATGGACAAGTCTGATGCGGCGGCCAAGATGGAACAGGCCACTCAACAACTGCAGGATTGGAAGGCCAAACTGGAGTTGTTCAACAGCAAGATAGAGAAACAGGACAAGCCTGTGGAGATCATACAGCAAGACGACGATGTGATCCCACACATAGATCTAGTAGGCCAAAAAAAAACTGAAGACAAAGAAATAGTAGCAGATTACAATGACGGGTTTGATCCAGACGAACATGCATACGATATGGTCGAAGAACCAAAAATAGACAAAGAGAAGCAACTGGAAGAATTCAAAAAACGTGAGGAAGAAGAGAAACAAGCATTAGAAGAGTATGCACGTAAGGCCGCAGAGGAAGAGAGAATTAAGCCTGACCTCACAGAAGTTATAGAACCTGAAACAAAAATAGAAGAACCAAAGGACGTAATAAAGAACGCTAAACCTCTAGTGATGAGGACCATAAAGCCAAAGGAGGAGACGCCCCCAAAGCCGACACTGCCAACGCCGGCGGAGATGACTGATGAAGAACGTAAGAAGATGCTTGACCAGTTACACAATCAGCATGGCAAGTACGAAGACATAACGGATGAGGATTTAAAGATGGAAAGAGATCAAAGCAACAAAGCACAGTTCCTAGCAGATGTGAGCCTCACGAAAGAAGAGGCCGCAGAGCAAGGTCCTATAACAGAATCAAGGATGGCATTCTTCCAGGATATTATAGATGATATACTAAGAGGAGATCAAACGTTTGAGAACGTGCCAGAGGAGAACAGGAAAATAATTGCACAGATCATGGATCCGGAGTTAGACAATCCACAAATTATAACAAAAGGATCTGCACTAAGGTCAGAAGGCGAGGCGGGAGTTGAGAAGACCACAGCAGAAGGATTAAAAGAGAAGTTCATGATACAACCAGACATAGAAGACAGACCAATGACAGACGAGGAATTAGACAAGTTGTTGGAAGGGTTCGACGGCGGTGATAAAACAGTAACAGGCAAGAGAAAGATGATAATCAAGAACGGCCAGAGAATATTTGTACCCATAGAAGAAAAAGCAGACTATGTACAGAATGAGGAACAGACAGACCAAACACTTTGGCAAAAGACCAAAGAGTTGGACATACCAGAACCGGAGAAGAACGAAATTAAATTACCAGACTTACCAAACAGCACAGAAGAAATACCAGAAATAGCAGAATCCATATCTGTAGAGCAGTCAATACCACAGGCTAAATTTGATACCTACAAGAAGAGATTGACCTCTGAGGAAGACTACCACCAGAGAGTAGAGGCCAGGATAAATGACCTGATAACTAAATTAGACAACAAAGAAATCAAACTTTCCGACTTGTCCAAAGAAGATCAACATGTTATAATAGATATATTAAATCAAAATGACGGAAGCATCTAAAAAACAAGGTAACAAAATACAAGAAACCGAAAGATCGGTGACTGGAGATAAACTGGATCTACGTAAGAAGATGGGGACTATAACAATGGTGACCCCACCGAGCTTCTTCCAGAATCAGAACAAGAGCTTCTGCTTGATCAACCTCAGCAAGAAGGACAAGGACAATTTCGCAGACCAGATCAACAAGTACTTCCCCAAAGAAGATTTGACCATATACCTTTGGGATGACAACAACTTCTCAGCACTGGATCCGTTTGGAAACGATGACCCTGAATATGAAAAATATTTAGAAAATTGGGCACCCAACAAGCAGGGCAGGGACTACACTTGGTTGTTGAATGCCTGTAGAGCCGCAACCACTGTGATATTAAACATGGACTACAGTTCAAACCAGATGAAGGTTTGGTCGGGATACATACTGACCATGGCCAAGACATGGTTCTTAAACTCTAACACGGATGACTCGGCCTCTTTCGGTGTGTTGAATCGTAACAAGATCAACAACATGCAGGAACTATTCCCGAAGATTAAAAAACTCAAAGATAATCAATAATGTCAGAAGAGGCATTGGTATGCTCTTTCTGTAGCAAGAGTCGTAAGGACGTCACCAAGATGATCGTGGGTGCTAAAAAGACATCCATCTGCAACGAGTGTGTAAAACTTTGTGTTGAAATACTGGATGAGGACATAGTGAAGGCCCGTAAGGAGAAACTTTACTCCGGCGATAAGCAAATACTTAATCCTGTTGCAATCAAAGAACACTTAGACCAATATGTCATAGGACAGGATGCCGCCAAGACTGTGTTGAGTGTGGCAGTGGCCAATCATTATAAACGTATTGTACAACCGCCCATAGACTTTGATCTAGACAAATCGAACGTGATGGTGCTAGGAGCCACAGGAGCGGGCAAGACACTAATGGCAAAAACAATAGCAAAGTACCTAGATGTACCATTTGCTATAGCAGACGCCACCACACTTACAGAGTCAGGTTACGTGGGTGACGATGTGGAGAATGTGGTACAGAAACTGTACGCCAATTCAGGCGGAGACATAGAGAAGACACAGAAAGGCATTATATTCATAGACGAGATTGACAAGATTTGCAGGAAAGGTGAAAATACTTCTCTGACCAGAGACGTTTCAGGCGAAGGAGTACAACAAGGACTACTCAAGATTGTGGAAGGTACAGAATGCAGGGTACCCCCAATGGGAGGCCGTAAACACCCTGATCAGCAGACTATAAAAATAGACACATCAGACATACTGTTCATAGTGGGTGGTGCATTCACTGAACTGGAGAAACAGATCAGAAGGAAGAAAGCGTCAGGCGGTATAGGATTTGGTACCAAACTAAAGGAGCAGGACAACAAGAATTACCTCTCTGAAGTGGCACCAGAGGACCTGATCAAATACGGACTGATACCAGAATTCGTGGGCAGGTTCTCCATGCTTACAAATGTAGATCCACTGAATGAAGAACAGTTGATAAGGATACTGACGGAACCCAAGAACGCAATACTGAAACAGACCAAGTACCTGTTTGGACTGGATGACATAGAAATTGAATTTACCAAAGAGGCCAAGCAGAGCATCGCACGTAAGGCCAAGGCGCTGGGCACCAACGCAAGGGGGCTTAAAAATGTAGTAGACACAGTGATTCTACCCTACCAGTTTGACGCAGAGGAGATGAGAAACAAGGGAGTCAGTAAAATTCAGATAACTAATCAGGTGGTTGACAACAGTGCCGACCCTGTGTTAGTATTTAAAAAGACAAATGGAATATCAAAAAAACAAAACTAGACCCAAGTTTAAGAAAACAGAGAGACCACTTGGTTTCCAAGGGTATTACGTGGAAGTGCGAGAGGGCGAAGATGCCATCAGGGCCTACAGGAAGATCAAGAGATGGATCAAGGAAGACAAGTTCATCGATGAGATCAGAAACAAAAACACCTACAGGAAGCCGTCAGAGATCAAGGTGGAGAAGCAGAAAGAACGTAGGAAAATCCTAAGAAAACTAAGACGAGAACGTGAAGGCAATATCTTCATGGGTCGAACTAATCGCAGATAATTTACCAAATAAGGTCGCAATTTGACATATAGTACATATATGTTATAATAAATACAGTTGAGGATTGCTTTAGATAGGATCTTCATACATTAACCTTGCTAACATAGGAGGACAGCAATGACAAAACATCTATCTATTTTTAATAACCTAAGACCACACACAGTAGGATTCGACGACTGGTTCGATCACTTTGATGCCATGATGGACGACAGTTTCTTCAGAGGAACTGGCAATTTCCCACCATACAACATAGTGAAGACTGGTGAGAACACCTACGACGTTGAACTTGCACTTGCAGGATTTGGTAAAGATGACATCATAGTCGAGTACAAGGAAAACTTGCTCACTGTGAAATCAAAACCAAACAAAGATCCGGCAGACGAAGTTGAGAAGTACGACGACGGAATGCAACACAGAGGCATATCAAAAAGGATGTTCACAAGAACATTTACCATTGCCAATGACGTTGAGGTCAAAGGCGCGGAACTCAAAGATGGTTTACTTAAAGTGAGCATGGAAAGAATAATCCCAGAGCACAAGAAAGCAAAGACTATCGCGATCAAGTAAAGCAAAGTGGATGGGGTGGTAATATGCCACCCTTCCATAATTGACATCTAACACAGATATGTTATAATAATGGATGATACAAGATATGACTGATATACAAACACTGACCAAAGAAAAAATCAAACTGGACGAACCGGGACTATATGACGTTGTATTCCTTAACGACGGGATCACAACAATGGAGTTCGTAGTGAAAGTCCTCAAACAGATATTCAACAAGACGCCAGAGCAGGCACAGAACATCACTATGAAGATTCACGAGGACGGACAAGGCATAGTTGGTTCGTACGTACATGAAGTCGCAGAGCAAAAAGGCATCGAGACAACACTGGCCGCAAGACAAGAGAACTTTCCATTACAGGTAAAAGTCAAGAAACAATGATCCTAGAAGACTTTGTAAAAGGGAATCAAAAAGTTATTGATTTGATCAAGGACAGAGTTGGAGGCAAAACCCAGGTGGACATGTACTATGGCACGTTGGACTATGCCACAACAAGATTCCACACAATATTAATTAAAATATCACAAGACAGAATTCTAGAAGAAATACACAGCAGAGACGTAGAAGAATGCTTCGACACAATACAAGACTTCTACAAGAACGTGCAAAGATATAGATTCTGGCCTGGTTTTATGAGACCTTTGATAAAAGCAAAGTTACACTGGATCGGGAAAAAACGCATACCAGCCATTAAAAATTTATTGAACAGACTTGAAAATAACATCAAATTTTATCACCATGGTGATGACACGGTATAACACCCAGCACCGGCACTAAAAGTATACCCAAAATAAAAATTACTTGAAAAAAAATTCACGATAATTACTGTATAAAACAATTATCATGATACAAGACACAATCGAAGTAGCAGACTTTCTAAACGACAAAGAATTTGGAATACTTAAAATGTTTACAGAAAAATTAATTTCCAAAAACCCTTTGTCTAGCAAAAACGGCACCATAGGCTTTCCATACCAAAAGAGCATGGTTCAAAAGATGTTGGACCATAAACTGGAAAAAATACTACTACCATACACAGTGCATAGATGCATGATACTCAATGAGGTATCACCATGGGCAGTCCACACCGATTGGCATAAAAATGACAAGAAGCCATATTGTGCATTATTACTCCCCATCCATTTTAATGATAAAGATGTCCACACGATCGTGTTTAATGAAAAAGGCTACGACGACAATTGGAAAGGACATCAAAAAGAAAAAAACAAAAAACTAACACAACGCGAACTCGAACTTATGTCTCACATCAACCCTGCGACTCTTGACCTTGTGACTGTAAAAAAGATAATGCGATGGGAACAAAAGAAACTTATAGTGTGGGACAGGGCATTGTTACATTGCAGTGACAATTTTATTTTAAAAACAAAAAGTAAAACTGCATTGGTTTTATTTCTTAGCAAAAAATGAAAAAGTGTGATATTCTAATACTAACCTGTCCTGTAATTTTTACAAACGCACCACTGCAGGCACCTGCGATATTAAAGGCAGTGCTGGAAAAAAACGGCTACAAGGCTCACACGTATGACTTGAATCATGAACTGCAGAAGTTAGATGACTCGGACAGGGAGAGACACGACATTTTGAAGAACTATTTCACCTTTGGTACCTTAGTAGACAAACAAAACATTGTACTTGTTGAAAACTATATAAAATCAATCCGTGATTTCATCTTCAACGAATACGACACAAAACATATAGCCCTTAGTGTCTTTACATATCAGTCACAAAAATTTGCCGAGTTGTTAGCGTCATCAATAAAAGAATTCAATAGCGACATAGGAATCGTTGCAGGCGGGCAAGGAATCATGTCCTCTGGTATAAATGGCAAGTTAGAGTGGGTCCATGGACTCAAGGGATCCAAGATCATCGATGCGTATATCGTATCAGAAGGTGAAAGGTCCTTGATAAACTATCTCAAGATTAAAAAAGCAAAAGGCTTGAACAACGATGATTGGGAACAATTGACCGACCTGGATGCCGAACCATATCCCAATTACGATGACTACAACTTAGACGAGTACAAATCAAAAAAACTTTTAATTACAGGGAGCAGGGGTTGTGTGAGGCATTGCACTTTTTGTGATATTCATACACATTGGAAAAAATTTGTTTGGAGATCAGGAAAAGAGATCGCTAGTGAAATGGTCTCACAAAGTAAGAAATACGGAATCAATAAATTCTTGTTCACTGATAGCCTCATTAATGGCAGTATGAAAGCATATCGTGATTTCATTAACACAATGAGTGAACACAACGAGACCACAGACGATAAAATATCATGGCACGGTCAATTCATTGTGCGTGGGTTGAAACAGATGACCGAGGACGACTGGATACTGACTAAAAAATCCGGTGGTGATGGATTATTCTTGGGTGTAGAATCAGGCAGTGAAAAAATACGTGATGACATGAAAAAACAATTCTCAGATCAAGATATGGATGAGTTTGTTGAGCAGGCCTGGAAGAATAAAGTGTCTGTGTCATTTGGAATGATCGTTGGATATCCCACCGAAACTTATGATGACTTCCTTGAAACCCTTAAAATGTTCAAGAGATATCAAAAATACAAAGAAATATTTGTGGAAGTTGCTCTAGGCACCACTTTGAGTATATTACCCGGGACACCCATGGCAGAAACTTTCAAAAACGAAATGGATCTTAATAATGGAGAAAACTTTTGGTTGTATTATAAAAACCCATCATTGGATTTCAAAGAAAGAATAAAGAGAAGAATGATACTAGGAGAGGAATGTATCAAAATGGGATACCCAGTGCTGAATCAAAACGACGACATGAAACTATTACATTTCTTGTATTCGGTTTACAAAAAAAATAAAAAACAAATTATGTTTGATTTGAACACAGAAAATGTCAACAACCAAAAACTATCATGATGGATATAAAATTGAAATTGTTTATAAGGAATTACAACGGAGGCCCTGGTGTTAGGATCAGTTGGGGAGAACAAATGCTGTTTGACCAAATCTTGGCCAAGAAAGGACTGAACGAAATATCTTTGAATGTTGACAAATTCGCCTTACCTAACTCGTTGATAATAGAAATGTATAACAAGGATATGAGACACGACACACTATTAGACGAAAACAAAAATATAATAGATGACAAGGCCTGTTACATCGCTGAAGTTTGTTTTGGAGATATTGCATTGACTCAAGAGCTTTTCCTGTTTAATTTCAAAAAAGAATCTGGAGATGTGTCTTCTAATAATGTTTACATGGGTTTCAACGGTAAATTTACCGTTGATATTACCAGTGATAATCTACATGAGTGGTACCATGGATTGCAAAAACATCTTTTAACAAATACAGAAAAATTTGACTATGAACAGTTCAAAACTGAAATTTTCGGTATTAATAAAATAAATTATAGTATAAAATACTAATATGATTTCTAATTGGATATTCTGGGCGATACCACGAGAATACATCAGGAGATACCTGTTCACATTCTGGCTCGTGATGTTTTTCATACCAGGATACTTTTTAGGATTGCAATTTACTAAATTAGGATTTATAATAAACTGGCTTTGGTTCGACCTAGTGTTTTATGGTTGGTTCAGGGCAAAACAAATGTTAGGAGATGATAAATGAAAGCAGTAGTATGGAGCAAACCGGCCTGTCCGTATTGTACAAAAGCAAAGAACTTGTTAAAAAACAAAGGCATCGAGTACGAAGAAAAAAACATAGCAGAAGGACATAATATACAAGACCTATTAGAACTTGTACCAAACGCAAGAACGATGCCACAGATCTGGTTAGACGAAGAACACATTGGTGGTTACTTTGAGCTAGAAAAGAAATTACCATAAGTTGACAAACTCCAACTTATAGTTTAAAATTATTAGAAACAAAGGAATATAATGATCAAAGAAGCATTGATTAAGAAATTAGAAGGTGAGATAGAAGTTGCTAAAGCAGACCTAAGAACTTTCCTGGCAAATCCCATCGGTGTCGCAGAACACATCGACTATGTGATCACTGCTGAGAAAAAACTAGAAGCACTTGCTCACGCAGAAGATAAACTGGAATCATTGAAAAAACTGTAATGACATACACTGTCAATGACAAGTGTATAATGTGCAAACACACAGACTGTGTCACTGTATGTCCAGTTGATTGCTTCTACGAAGGTGAGAACATGCTGGTCATTGATCCAGATGAGTGCATCGACTGTGGAGTGTGTGAACCAGAGTGTCCGGAGGATGCAATACTGCCAGACACAGACGAAGAGGGAGCAAAATGGATAGAGTTCAATGGCAAATGGTCCAAGGAGTGGGCAGTGCTCACAGAGAAGAAGGATCCCATGCCGGATCACGAAAAGCACTCAGGAGAACAGGGAAGACTAGAGAAATATTTTAAAGACAAATAATGAAAGAACAATATGAAAAACAAAAAGAAATCAAAATGGCAGGCCAAGAGAGAAAAAGAGGCCAGCGAGAATTCACAATTCGATCCCAAGATACATCAACTGGGTAGAGAGGGATATGGATTCCAGATGAAGAAAGACGTCAAAGCAACCAAAGAGGAACTGTCAGGCAAGAACCTGCCATTCAAAACAGAGAAATGATAATTGACAAGATTAAAAACAGAGGCGAAGAAATGGCACCACTCGAAGGACATGACAGACTACAATACATCATCGACGAAGCAAGAAAAGTAGAACCGTTAGCACAAGAACACAAAATAGATGAAAACAAGATACGTGGATGTATTTCAAATCTATGGGTCACAGGCAACGTGCAAGAAGACGGTACCATGCAGTATCAACACGATGCTGACTCACACATGACCAAAGGCACAGCCAAAGTTATCATTGACATAGTGAACGGTGAACACAGAAGTGAAGTGGCGAACCTAACGCTAGAAAGTTTCATGCCACTAGGCATAAGAGAACTACTAACCATGCAACGGCAAGTGGGATTCGCAAGTTTAATAGAACGAATAATAAGGATAGCAAAATGATGGATATGCCACCAGGATGGACTCCGCAACCAAACGCATCAGTTGACCCACAACTTAATACTGATTTGAGTGATATCAAAGAACATCCACCTACACAGGAAGAGTACATGCCGACAATAGTTGAGAAACTAAAAGAATGTTATGATCCTGAGATCAGTGTGGACATTTATAATTTAGGTTTGATATACGATGTTAAGGTAACAGAAGATGGATGGGTTCATGTGCTGATGAGTCTAACAAGTGCATTTTGTCCGGCCGCAGATATGATTCCAAAAGATGTGCAACAGAAAGTAGAGAGCATACCAAATCTAAAATGTAAGGTCAAGATCACTATGCAACCACAATGGGGCAGAGACATGATCAATCCTGAGATCAGAGAACTGATGGGACTGTAATCAAGACTGTTGACATTACCAAAAAAATCTTATAAAATAATAGTAATACTGAATCATGTTGGGGAATCAAGGTGTAATTCCATGGCTCTACCAGGAACCGTAAAGTCGGAGTGCCAACCAGTATAAGTCCGCTGTCGAGCGAGGGCCTGGGAAAGTCTAGTTCTACAATGTAAAGTTAACAGTGGCATTAACGTT
>Ga0180120_10001101_pt1 | contig 13820 bp, 13 predicted proteins | sample CPBDNA_3_FD_129677 | JGI IMG/M metagenome (GOLD analysis project Ga0180120, IMG submission 129677) | Freshwater to marine salinity gradient microbial communities from Chesapeake Bay, USA - CPBay_Spr_31_0.2_DNA (version 2) (version 2) | ecosystem: Environmental > Aquatic > Marine > Coastal ... | reverse complement strand
ATAAAGTGTTTATTTTTAAAATAAGGTAAATTCAGCCCATACATACAATTCATTGCAAATCTCATATTGTTAATTGGAGACCTTATACTTGAAATATCATTTTGTACCTTACATCGTTCTCGAGCGACAATTAGGTTAAATATTTCACTTCTTTCAATAAAATTTATTTTTTTATCTCTACAAATAAACTTACATTTGGCCCCTTCTTTCTTTAATGCTTTTGCAAGAGTTAAGCATCGCATCACATGACCACTTCCAATTTTTCTTGACGCATCTGTCCGAAAAACAATCTTCATTTCTTAATTCTCATTTTTGTTTTTTGTCAGAGATTTCATGTAGTTTTGCTAATTAAGACGTTTGAAATCACTATGACAAATATCTCCTTTAAGTAATTTTTTTACATCACGACCATTTTCGCACTCACCAATCAAATTAAAAACTTTATCAAGAACTTCAAAATAACCCTCCAAGATATCTGTTTTATGCTCTGTACAAACATAAATTGAATTTCCTGCCAAATAGCCCTTAGATAACATTTCTTGAGTGATTAAAGTTTTATAGGCAAGCGCATTCTTGCTATCAATCGAAAAACTAGCTAATGCTGGTAAACCTTGGTGAACAATTTTTAATCCATACCAATCAGCAAGTTTTTGCCAACGCTCTCGGATATCGATACCTGTTTTAGTAATTGTTTTCCATGATTTTTCACGCTCCATAATCTCAAGTGTCTTCAATGCAGCTGTAGGGCCAATTCTTTCAGTCCAAAAAGTACTACTAATAAAAGTTGATTGTGCTGCTTCCATAATTTCACGTCGACCAATAATTGCTGTTATCGCATAACCATTTCCCATTGCCTTACCAAACATCGCCATATCTGGCTCAACGTTGTATTTTTTATGAAGTCCACCAAATGTTTCTCTAAATCCAGATGTGCATTCATCAAAAATTAAAACAATCCCATTTTTTGTTGCTAGCTTTTGGACATTTTGTAAGAAATTATCCTCTGGGCCATTATTACGCTCAACTTCCATTTTTATTACACCAATATCATTATTTTTTATCAAAGATTCTAATTCATCTAATCGATTATAATTAAAGGGGAAAACTGTATTCTGTAAATCACTCGGAACCCCTTTGGGCTCAAGACCAGGTAATAAATGATTGTTAAGACCATTATTGTTATTTAAATTTGCTGAGAGATACCAATCATGCCAACCATGATAACCACAAATTGCAACCTTATCACGACCAGTAAATGCTCTGGCTATTCTAATCGCAATTGCATTTGCTTCACCTCCACTTCTTGCAAATCTCACCATGTCTGACCATTTATGAATTTCTATTAATTTTTCAGCTAAATAAACTTCCTCTGGGCAATTTAAGGTGCTCATATTACCAGACTCTATAGTTTTCTTAACAGCTTCATCAACCTCTACATTTCCATAGCCTAATATGTTTGTTCCTATTCCCATAACTGACATATCGGTATATTCTTTACCATCTAAATCCCACACTTTACATCCTTTGGCTTTGCTATAATAGGTTGGCCATTGATCTGGTAAAAACATTTCTGGCCGTTTAGATAACAACATATTACCTCCCGGTATAGCTTTTTTTGCTCTTTTCCAAAGTTTTTGACCCGTCCTCATTTTTTCACCTTGATTTCGCTCAACTTGAGAATTTAAACTAAATAACTGTGGATTGTTATTATATAAATCTAGAACTTCTTGCCAACCAAAATAAATATTTGGTTCAAAATGTTTGAATACTTTTGAAATTACATCAAAATCTTCTGGCTCATCAACAGTCCAACGGAGAGCTGAGAGATCTTTTTTATAGGAATAGTTAGATTTTACAAAATTTTTTGATTCAGCTAAATAAGGTGTTACGTGTTCTCTATGAAAAATTTCTGTTGACTCAAGTGCAGCTTTTTTTAAAGCTGAATATTTCATTATTTCAATGTCAAGACCATCAGGAAATGTTGGGGGCCTTATATTGCTATGGTAATCAACTTTTGTTTCTTTAAATCTATGAATACATTCATCAACTAGAAATGGGTCAACTAATGGACAATCTCCAGTAATTCTAACAATCGCATCCGCTTTACATTGTTCTGCTGTTTTAACATACCTATCTAGCACATCATGTTCACTACCTTGTACACAAGTAAATCCAAGTTGTTTAACTTTATCAATTAGAGGTTTATTTTTTTCATCAGAGGAAGTTGCTAAAACAATTTGGTCAATTAGTTTTGATTTATTGAGACGTTTTAAAAGTATCTCAATCATTGGAACTTCTCCAATTAGCTTCATAACTTTACCTGGAAGTCTTACTGAATTCATACGTGCTTGTACAATAGCTACTAATTTCATAATTTATGCCAATTTGAAGGATTAATTAACATTTGATCGTTTGAAATCATAAATGAGAAATCTATTTGAGAATGTTTAGATTTAGATTTTTTAACTAATTGATTCAATTGATCAGCATTGTCTACCCCAACAATAACATGCTCTATTTCTGGCAATGATAATGGATATAACAAGCATGCTTCTGCTGCGCTTAATTCATTTTTTTTTAGCTCCAATGACCATTTTTCCCAAATATCTGACCATTTATAAAAATTTTTTGGAATTCTATTGCTTGGCATCAACAATAATCCTTGGAGAAAAGCTGAACGAGTATGAATTTCAATTTCTTCAGAATATAATTTTGACAACCATCCACTTGCTTCAAAGCGACGATCTACTAAGTTAAGTGGTGCTTGCACAATATCAAATCTGCTGAGCTGCATAAACTGTTCACATTCAGACGGATCATATATAGATACACCTATTTTTTTTACTAAACCATTACTCTTCATCATTTCGAGAGCTTTAATTAATTTTTTACCATGATTTCCTAAAAGATCATTAGATCTGTGAATTAAAAGCCCATAAAGTGATGAAATACCCAAGCGTATCAATGATGACTGAACATGTTCCTCAACCCAAGAATTTAAATCATTACAATCTTTTGACAAACTAGGCAATTTTGAAACAAATTTAAAATCGTTAACACCAGTTTCACCAATAACTTTTTCACTGTTTCCATATACCATAGCTGTATCAATTAAATCAATGTTTGAATTTTTTGCTAATTTTAGAATTTTCTCGACTTCTGAAAATTTAATTTTTCCTTCTTGATTTGCCACGCCATATTTCAATCCAAATTGAGCTGTGCCAAGAGCTAACTTACTCATTTGCACATTTTCTTTTTTAAAATAGATGTCGCAACCCAATCATTTTTATCATTTGTAAAACCATCTTTAGCATGAGCAGATACTTCATGATAAAAACAACTATAACTAGGGTGCCAGTCAAATAATTTTCTGTAATCCATTTTGTAAGAAAAAACTCCTGACATATGATGATATTTTTTTTTAATATGTTCTGTGGAATAAAAATCTAATATAATCAAATAACCATTGTCTTTTAAAACACGATCTGCCTCTTTTGCAATTTGAAAAAGATCACTTCTATCACAAAGATATAAACAAAATCCAAATACAACAAAATCAAATTTTTTATTATCAAAATCTAACAGATCTGCTGTTCCTCTAACAACTTTGATATTGTTTAAATTGGCTTTAGCCACTGCTTTTTCTGAAGGCTCAACTCCATAACATTTAAAATTTAAATTTTGTGATATCCAATTTAGTCTTTTGGCTTTTCCACAACCTATCTCTAATAAAGTTTTTTTTTCATTTGAATCTTTATGAAAACATTTCAAGATAGCTTTAATAATTGGATCCTTTTCACTAAATTGTACTTTTTTTTTATTGTTACGTCTAAACCAAGCATTTCCCTCGCTCTTTAAAAAAATATTTTTTTGTAGTTTTTTTATCATTATTTAAATTTTATAATAGTACAGCATAAGCTAACTATAACAAAAAAATCAATTTTAAATTATTTTATTTACTAAAGATTTAAAACAGGATGCAAGGGTTTCTGACACTTTGTTAATATTGTGTCCGCCCAAGTCGAGCTATCAAGCCTCTTGGTTCCAACCTCCTGGTAAATTTTTTCAATGTAAACACTAGAAAATTTTTCAAAATACATTCCACTTTGTAAAAAAAATTGTCGATGACCATTGGATTGCTTAAAATTGAAAATATTCTTTCCTTTTTGATGGTGATTTTCAAAAGCAAACGAAAATGATGGAGAAAAATCTCTTAAATAAATTGATCCTCCATCTTTAAGTATCCAATCAGTAATTGCTATTATTTGTAATATATTATCTCTAGACATCCATGAGAGTACATCATCAAAAATTATTAGATCAAAGGTTTTTTTAGTATTATCACTAAATTGAAAATATGAAGATTTTATAAAACTATTATTTTCTAATATAAGGCCATATAGGTTTTTGCTAAATTCACATGCTTTAGCAGAAGTTTCAACACCATACACATCACTTTCGTATTTATCCTTTATTTGTTTTAATAAATCTCCAATAAAACATCCAACCTCGAGAATTTTTGTTTTTTTTGAAAGCAAATTTTCTTTTTCAAGTTTTAAGAGAATATCTTTTTTGCTATTTCTAAGCTTTCCATCGAAAGAATTATTTTTAGATTTCCATCTATCAAAAAAAGCATCTGCCTCTACATCTAAATAATAATCGTCTTGTAGCATAAACTATTATATATTAAATTTTATCAATAAAATCTACTACTTCTTCAGAATATAACCAGGTTTTAGACATATTGATAGGGCCAAAAGCTTTTAGAATTTTATAATTAGGAAATTTTTTTGACCAAATTTCAATATGGTTGTGAGCTAATTCCAATGAGGTTTTGGATGGAAAAAAGACTTTTCTAGTTTCTTTAATTTCAATTACTTCTTCTAATTCATATCCTTTTATTTTTGTTGTCTTAGAAAAAAAATCATTAATTTTTTTTAAAAAATAATCTTTGTTCCAGTTATTCTCTGTAATAATTTCTAATTGAAAATACTCTTTCTTTTCACCTATATCTTTTATGTCTTCTTGTATTAAAGGTTTGCTAATTCTAGAAAGTTCATAGAATTCTGTATCTGCACAAAGAATTTCCGTAAAAGCTAGGCTTGATTTGGACTTAACTTTTATAACAGCATTAATCAAAACTTTTGAACATTTAGTTAAGTCATTATATGTGTTTAGAGAAATTTTTTTTAAAAGACCTATTGGAGTAATACAAGATATAACAATGTCATCTTTGGAAAAAGTCTTGGTTGATTTGCCAACAAAATTTGAATTTGAAACAATAGCTCCAAAATCTTCAAAATAAACTTTTGAATTAAGATATATATTTATACCTAATGATTTAAGACTTTCGTGAAATGGTTCTTGTATCTTAGACAAAAGCATCCCCTTAGGCCATTTATAAGTAGGTATTATTTGTCCAGATCTAACTTTTGTCCTAAATTTATCTCCTTCATCATTCGAAATAATGTCGTATTCTACAGGAAAAAACCATGGCAATATTAGATGCTGAACATCATAAATATTATTAGAATATCTTGTAGAAATTTTTTTTAAAATATTCTTAAATTCATCAGAAATGCAGTCATAAAATTCCTCAAATTTTTCGAAGGATCTGGTTGGAATTTTTTTATAATAATTTTTAATTGATTGAGGATATTCACTCAATGGACTTGTGTAGTCTACCAATTCTCCATCTATCAATAGTTTTTTAATATTTTTTTTTTCAATAAGATCAACATTAAGAAATGACTCAAAAAAATCACTTAAGTTTTTTGAACGAGGAAGCTCAATACCATGAAATCCATTATTATATAAACTTTTACCCATTTTAATTGGATCAAAAGCACTGATTACATGATCTGATGAGTCTATTAAGTTTACAACATAATTAGGAAATTTTTTTTTAATTTTAAAAGCAGACAAGCATCCATAAAGGCCCGCTCCGATTATATTAATTTCCATTATTAATTACTTTTTTTAAAGTTTCTAAAACGTAATCTTGCTGTTCAACTTGAATTGAGGGATATATTGGGATGCTTATAATTTCTTTGTGTAATTTTTCTGCAATTGGAAAATCATTTTTTTTTAAATCCCAGATTTTCATAATAAGGTTGTCTATGAACTGGTATATAATGCAAATTCACCATGATATTATTTTTTATTAATTCATCATAAACTTGTCTTTGAGTCTTTGGACTTAAATTATCCTTAATAAGAATTGGATAAAGATGATAACTAGAATAAACATAGGGTAGCTGCCAAGGAGTTATTAAAGGTAAATTTTTAAGTTTAATATCATAATGTTCTGCTATTTTATGACGTCGCTTAATGTATTGATCTAGGCGCTTCATTTGATTAAGACCTAGTGCTGCTTGAAGATCATTCATTCGATAATTAAAACCGAGTTCTATCTGCTGGTAATTCCAGATTTCATTTTTAGGTCTTTCTTCCATTTTTTTTTTATCCTTTGTAATACCATGTGTTCGTAATCTAGATATTTTATCAGCAATGTCTTTATTGTTAGTTAATGCCATGCCTCCCTCAGCAGTAGTTATAATTTTGACTGGATGAAAACTAAAAACAGTAATATCGCTATGAGTGCATGAGCCAACCTTAATTTTATTATAAGATGCTCCAATTGCATGAGATGCATCTTCTATAATTTTAAAACCATAACGCTTTGATAAATCATAAATTGCAGGCATATCACATGGTTGACCAGCAAAATGAACCGGAACTACTATTTTAGGTAGTTTTCCAAGCTTATCCGCTTTAAATAATTTTTCTGATAAGGCTTCAACACACATATTGTAAGTTTTTGGATTAATATCGACAAAATCTATATCTGCACCACAATAACGACCACAATTAGCAGAAGCTACAAAGGTATTAGGTGAAGTCCACAACCAATCCCCTGGACCAAGATTTAAAGCAAGACAAGCAATATGTAATGCGCTAGTTGCACTATTGACTGCAATAGCATGTTTTACTCCACAATAATTAGTTACAGCTTGCTCAAACTTAGGAGTCGTTGGACCTTGTGTTAAAAAATCTGAACGTAATACTTTTTCAACCTCAGCGATGTCTGCTTCGGTTATTTCTTGTCGACCATAAGGTATCATAATCTAAATTTTCCCAATATGATTTTTGTAAGTATCGATCCATTTTTTTAAATTAGATTTCGTCATCCATTCTGAGTTATTTTCGCTATTATAGACAAAGCCTTCAGATACTTTTTTTCCACCCTTTATACGTAACCTATCTTTTCCCCAATCATTAATCTGTGGTAAAATTTTATAATAATTAGAATATTCATAAGTTGAATGACTATCCTCACTACCAATCATTTGTTCGTGTAATTTCTCACCAGGGCGAATACCTATAATTTTATGCTTTGCTTGGGGTGCAATTACTTTAGCAATATCAGTAACTTTTATGGAGGGAATTTTTTTAACATAAATTTCACCACCCAACATATTCTTAAAAGCATGCCATACCAACTCAACACCTTGATTAAGTGAAATCATAAAACGAGTCATGCGTTCATCAGTAATTGGCAATTTCTCTTGATCTTTTAATGACATAAAAAAAGGAATTACAGAGCCACGAGATCCCATTACATTGCCATATCTTACAACAGAAAAACATGTTTTGTGACCACTTGCGTAAGATGAGTTACTTGCTATAAATAATTTATCAGATGCCAATTTAGTTGCTCCATAGAGATTAATTGGGCTACTTGCCTTATCTGTTGAAAGTGCCACAATTTTTTTTACTTTTTGATCAATGCAAGCATCTATTAAGTTCATAGCACCATTAATATTAGTTTTAATACACTCAAATGGATTATATTCTGCAGTAGGAACTATTTTGGTTGCAGCTGCATGCACAACAAAATCTATATTGTATAAGGCGCGGTGAAGTCGATCTTTATCACGAACATCTCCAATAAAAAAACGTACTCTTTCGTCACCCTTGAATAGTTTTGCCATCTCCCATTGTTTCATTTCATCACGTGAGAAAATTACTAGTCTTTTAGGGTTATATTTTTTAAGGGTAAGCTTAACGAAACTATGACCAAATGAGCCTGTACCACCAGTTATTAATATAGAAGAATTTGCAAACATTTTTATATTTATCTTTTCTTAATTTTTATCAAACAATTCTGGAATGTCATTAACTTTGATAATTTCATCAAATGTTCCTTGATTGATGAGCTGACCTTTTTCAAGTTTAAAGATAATATCACAATTCTTGACTGTATTTAAACGATGAGCAATTAAGATAATGGTGATGTCTTTGCTCAGATTGTTTACTGCATCCATTACTGCTTTTTCAGTTAGATTATCAAGTGCATTGGTTGCTTCATCTAAAATTAATACTTGTGGACTGTGATATAAAGCTCGTGCAATTCCAATTCTTTGACGTTGCCCACCTGATAATCTAACTCCACGCTCACCGATAGTAGTTTGATATTGTTTAGGCAGTTCTTTCATAACAAATTCATGTAAATTTGCAATTTTAGCAGCACGTTCAATATCTTTTTGAATTATATCTTTTGGCTCTCTACCAAAAGCAATATTAGCAGCCACTGTATCATCTGCTAAATAGATATATTGAGGCACATAACCTATAGAACGTTGCCAAGCTCTACAATTATTTCTTGTTATAACTTGACCGTCAACTTCTAGCGTTCCTCTTTGAGCCTCAAGTAGACCAAGAATTATATCTACTGTTGTGGTTTTTCCACTACCAGTAGTACCCACCAAACCAACAGTTGTTTTAGCAGGTATATTAAGATTAATATTTTTTAAAGCTGCTCTAGTCGTATTGGGATAATTATAATAGATTTGTTTTAAAGATATAACTTTATTAATTTGCAAAATATTTTGATCCTTATTCAATTCTTTTGTTTCTTTTGAGCTTTTTAAGTCTTCATAAATATTTTCAATTGATGTACTGGAGAAGCGAAGTTGACTAATTGCAACGTAAATTCTTTGTGATGCTGGTATCATACGATAACCAGCAAAAGCATAAAGTGCAATTACAGGAATAGCAGTAGAAAAATTGCCTGACTCAGACATTAGATAGAGTGTAACTAAAAGCATACCACCAAACGAGATAGCTTCTAAAGCATAACGAGGTAGTTGGTTAAGGACATCTGAAGAAGCTTGATGCTTAGAAAAAATTAATGCAGAATTTGAAAACCTTTTAACGTAAGTTTGTTCTAAACCATAAACTTTTACCTCTTTTGAAGCTCCAAAAACCTCACTTATAATCCCAAAACGAGACTGATTAGCCAAGAAACGTTCCTTTCCAATACGACGAAGAAAATTACGAGTTGATTTATAAATCAGTCCGTACATTAAACCAAAACTAAAACCAATTATTAAAGTAAGTTTAGGATCTGTTAAAAATAATAAAATAAGTAAAGCAATAATAATCATACTTTGTGCTATTAAATTTATTATGGGAGATATACCCTGACCTATAATTACCCTAACCTCAGAAAAAATATTTTTTCCAAGTTCAGCACTATTACGGTTTAAAAACCAACTATATGGCTGACTCAGATAACCTTCCATTAAACGTTTGCCAATAGTATACTCAAGCATGTGAATAAATTTTGTTTGCACATAAGTTGTAAAAGCTTTGAAGGCAAGTGAAAAAACTAACAACACAAATACTAAAATACCCAAAGTAAAAAGAAAATCTTTTTCAGTTTTAACACCGATTATATCTGAAGCCTGGAATAAGTTCTTTAAAATATTATTAGTTTCAATAAGGCTAGGATTCGTAAGAATTGTCATAAAAGGCAAAATCGAAGCCACACCAATTGTATCTAGAGTGGCCATTATTAATATTATTATTAACAATAAGACTGCACGTTTACGTTCATGAGGTGTTAAAAAATATAAATATTTTTTTAAATTTTTCATTAAGTTTTTATAAAATCCTGATAAACTTTTAATAAACCATTTTCTAAATTTATTTTTGCCTGAAAACCAAGGCCATTCAGGCGTTTGCTATCTATAAGCTTTCTAGGGCTACCGTCTGGTTTAGTTGGATCAAAATTAATTTGACCTTTGTACTCAACAATTTTTTTTATAGTTTCTGCGAGTTCTTTGATAGTGACCTCCTTCCCACTTCCAGCATTAATATGACTACACCTCTCTGAAGTGTGATTATCATAAGTTATTTTGTCTAAATTCATAACATGGACCGAAGCGCTGGCCATATCATCTACATAAAGAAATTCACGTTTAGAGGTTCCTGTTCCCCAAATAGTGACATTAGGTAAACTCTTTACTTTTGCCTCATGAAAACGTCGAATTAGTGCTGGAACAACGTGGCTATTTTCATGATGGTAATTGTCACCTGGTCCATAAAGGTTGGTTGGCATAATACTTCTATAGTCTATACCATGGCTTTCATAATATTGGCGATTATAACTTTCACAAAGCTTAATGCCAGAAATCTTAGCAATTGCATAAGGCTCATTAGTTGGTTCAAGCTTTCCTGTTAATAGTTCCTCTTCTTTCATGGGTTGATTAGCATTTTTTGGGTAAATACAGCTTGATCCTAGAAATAATAATTTTTTTACTCTACTTAAAAAAGCACTATTTATAATATTTGCTTGAATCATTAAATTTTCATAAATAAAATCTGCAGGAAAATTATTGTTTGCATAAATACCTCCTACTTTAGCTGCTGCTAAATATACCTGATCAATTTTTTCTGTTTTAAAAAATACCTGAACTGCAGCTTGATTTAATAAATCAAGTTCTGCTCTATCTTTGATGATAAGTTCAACATTTTTCTTTTTCAGAAGACGAACCAGGGCAGATCCAACCATCCCTTTATGTCCTGCTATAAATACTCTAAGGTTAGCCATTGCTTATTATTAATTAATTATAAATAAAACCTAATAGTTAATAAGTTTATCATTTTTTGCTATCTTGAAATCTTCTTCAGTCATTTCTTTTACCAGTTCTTCAAAGGTAATTTTGGGAGCCCAATTTAATTTGGTTTTGGCTTTACTTGCATCTCCTAATAAAGTTTCAACTTCTGTTGGTCTAAAATATCTGGGATCAACTTTAATTATATCTTGACCATTAAAAGAACCTGTTTCACCTAAACCTTTCCCTTTCCAGTCGATCTTCATTTCTAAATTTTTTGAAGCTAAATCGATAAAGTCTCTAACTGAATATTGTTTTCCAGTTGCAATTACAAAGTCATCAGGTTTTGTTTGTTGAAGCATCAGCCACTGCGCTTCTACAAAATCTTTAGCATGTCCCCAATCTCGCAATGCATTAAGATTTCCAAGGTACAAAATTTTTTGTAATCCTAATTTTATTCGAGCTAAAGCTCTTGTAATTTTTCGTGTTACAAAGGTTTCTCCTCGAACAGGAGACTCGTGATTAAATAAAATACCATTGCAAGCATATATGCCATAAGCTTCCCTATAATTAATGGTGATCCAATAAGCATATAGTTTAGCAACCCCATAAGGACTTCTTGGGTAAAATGGAGTTTTTTCATTTTGTGGAGATTGCTGAACATCTCCATAAAGCTCTGAAGTTGAAGCTTGATAAAATTTAGTTTTTTTCTCAAGTTTTAAAATACGAATTGCTTCTAAAATTCTAAGAGCTCCTAAAGCGTCAGAGTTAGCAGTATATTCAGGCTCTTCAAATGAAACGGCAACATGACTTTGTGCTGCTAAGTTATAGATTTCACCAGGTTGAACTTCTTGAATTATTCTAATTAATGAAGTTGAATCAGTTAAATCACCATGATGTAAAATAAACTTTCGATTAATTTCGTGAAAATCTTGATACAGATGGTCAATTCGATCGGTGTTAATTAAAGATGTTCTTCTTTTAATACCATGAACTTCATAGCCTTTATTAAGCAAAAATTCTGCAAGATAAGATCCATCTTGACCGGTGATTCCAGTTATGAGTGCTATTTTCATGTATTTTTTATAATTGTTAATGAAAATTACTGTATCACTTTTTTTTATTTTAACAATTTTGAAAGGAATACTTATTCTACATCTTTTTAAACAAAAAAATGGCTCATGGGAGATTAAAATTTAAGTTAAAATAGTTTTTACTAAATCATTTATAAGTGTTTTTTTGATTAAAAAACAAACCAGTATAATGCCAGGGTTTTAAAAATAAAAATATCAATATTATTAAAGCATAAATTTTTACACTGCCACTCTGGAAATTTACCAATTTTCAAAGGAAGTACTACGATTTATTACTCTATAATAATGAAAAAAAAAATTTGTGTCAGTTTAATTGAAGTTAATAAAAAGATAGATGGCGGAAAAATTCTTTACAAAAAATTTTTTAAAAATCCTAAGAAATTAAATGATATTGAAAAAAATTTTGATAGCAAAATAAGAGCGATAGCTTTAGTCAGCTACTTAAAAAATGTCAAAAATTCGAAATATATTAAAAGTAAAAAAAATTACCTTCCATATTATATTGCACACCCTTTGATTAGACAAATTGTGATGAATAAAAATTATTTAATAGATGCTAATTCAAGCTTGTAAAATTTTTTGTTAAGCGACAAATGTTTCCTAAAATTTTTTATTTTTTTATTTTTGGAAATTTCTAATAAATTATCGTTAATTTCTTTATCTATATCTTTTTTACCAAATATAACTTCTAAATATAGCTTTTCTCCAATTTTTTTTTTATTTCTATAATAAAAAAATTTATCCGATCTATTTATTAAACTCTTAAATTCTTTAATAGATGGATAATGAAGCTTATATCCAGTTTCAAGTAATCTAATTTTTTTTTGAAGGAAAAGAGAAATATCAAAACTTCCTGATTCACAATTTTTAATAATCTTTTTTAAATAAATCATATTTTTTTTTTCATACAAGAGAGTAACTCCCTTTGAAAAAAAAATTGCATCTTTAAATAAATTTTTTCTAACTTTTTTAGAAACTTGAATATTTAATTCTTTATAAAAATTTTGACAGAAAAAAATAAATTGATCTGATATATCTGTTCCAAAAAATTTAATTTTATCTATATTTAATTTCTTAACAAAAAATTTATTAAAAAACTTAAAATAAAATATTTTCTCATATAATGTAAAACCAAATTCATAAAACTTATTTTTTTTAGATTTTTGAACCAATATAAAATTTATTAAATTAAATTTTAGGTCTTTGTTGTCATGAAGTAGTTTATCTTTAAAACTTATTTTTTTATTTATTATTTTTTGAAGATTATAAATGTCTTTAAAATATCTCGAAAGCATATAAGTGTCATATAAATTTCCACTTAGCTTCTCATAAACTTTTTTAACTTTTGATTTCTTAATTCCAAATTCGATAAAATTACTCATATATCTTACTAATTACTATTTGATTAGCAGGTTTAATTATCAAGTAACTAACTAATTAAAGATTTTTTAAACAAACAACAAAAATCTAGATACTTACAAAACCTAGTTAAGGATAGAATAATAAAGCTTTATCAGTCGCTAACTAAAAAAGATATTAGAACTAGCACCACCGGAGAAAAAGAGTAAGACAGCAAAAAACCTTAAACTGTTAATGTCATGTCTATGTATTTGAAGTTTCATTAACTAAAATAGCTTTTATTAAACCAAATTACAAAAAATAAAAAAAAACCCAACTAAACAAAGCTGGGTTTTTTCAAAATAAAAATATCAATAACATTAAAATCACTTAAAAATTTTTTTCAGTGCATAAATCAAGCCAATTGAGCTATTAGTACTGGTCAGCTACACGCATTACTGCGCTTCCACATCCAGCCTATCAACGT
>Ga0180120_10001096_pt1 | contig 13848 bp, 11 predicted proteins | sample CPBDNA_3_FD_129677 | JGI IMG/M metagenome (GOLD analysis project Ga0180120, IMG submission 129677) | Freshwater to marine salinity gradient microbial communities from Chesapeake Bay, USA - CPBay_Spr_31_0.2_DNA (version 2) (version 2) | ecosystem: Environmental > Aquatic > Marine > Coastal ... | reverse complement strand
TCCATTTGAAATTAATGACGGGGATATATATTTGATTAGTAAATCTCAGGTCTCCGTAAAAAGTAGAGAATATGACAAAGTTTACAGTAAATTTTGTATGCAAATCGCTGATTCTTCAGGTGCCCCTATTTCCCTTGGAGAAGGAGCTTTAGAGGAAGATAATCTTCCTTTATTAATTAGTATATTTGGTAATCATTTGGAATTTGATATTTATCTTCATTGTAACGATGAATCAGCATCTGGGCAATTGAATTTAGTTAAGAACGAAGATACGGGTGAAATTAATTGGGAGGGTGAGATTGAAGAACCTGAGGGAGAAGATGCTATCTGTGAAAATTGTGGATATGAAAATTACATGTGTGATTGCGACAAGGATGAGGAAGAATAATAACTAAAACTTTTATTTAATGATTAAAAAAAAAATATTTATAGACATGGACGGTGTTTTAGCCGATTTTGGTAAAAAAGTAAACGAAATTGATTTAGATGATACAATCTCCATGCATTTTAAAAAGTCACCTGATGAAATAGAGGGTGTTTTTAGAGATTTAGAACCATTAAAGAATGCCGTGAAATCAGTTATAAAATTATATGAATCTGGTAAATATGATTTGTTCATTGCAACGACTGCACCTTGGAATAATCCAAGTAGTTTTTCTGATAAAAGAATTTGGATAGAAGAGCATTTTGGAGAAATATTTAAAAAAAAAATGTTTATTACGCACCGTAAAGATCTTTTAATAGGGGATTATCTAATTGATGACCGGTTAGCTAATGGTGCTAAAGATTTTAAAGGGGAATTAATCCACTTTGGATGGAATTATGAAAGACTATCTTGGAATGATTATAAAGATTGGGAAAGTGTTTTAAAAAAATTAATATAGTATTTAATACATTTCATTAACTCAACTGAATTATAACTCTAAATTAGAGTTGCTAACTTATCTGGGACATAAAAACATTAAAAGAAAGTAATTGGAAAAATGAAGAAGAGTTTCCAGAGGATTCGATGGTTAAAAATTAAACTAATTTTTAACCATCGAACCATTAGTTAATAAAGAGAATATTGAGAATAAAAAAATGAATTACCTCGAAGCAGAGCCTCGAGAAATTTAATCAATTAAAAGAAGAAGATGAACTTTTTAGCCGGATGGAATACTTGGATTTGATTGATATAATAAAACAAAATAATACTAATCTTTGACGAATTCTTAGATATATTCATTAATTCAAAAATTAATAATGCAAGATAGCGCACCTCGTTACCTCACAAAATCACGTTTTAGACAGGCATTAGATTGCCCAACAAAATTGTACTACACAAAAAAGGATAATTACCCCAATTCAATGAGTAATGATTCTTTTCTAATGGCATTAGCCGAAGGTGGATTTCAGGTTGGAGAATTGGCAAAATGTTATTTCCCTGATGGTTATGATATAACAGATAAAGGTTATGAAGATTCCCTAAATAAAACAAATGAGTTACTAAAACAAGAAAATGTTATAATCTACGAGGCGGCAATTAAATACAAAAACCTTTTTATTAGAGTGGATGTATTAAAAAAAGTTGGGAATGAAGTTGAATTGATAGAGGTTAAAGCTAAATCATCTGATGGAAACGATTTTAGTTCTTTCTTAGGGAAGAAGGGCGAAATAGCGAGCGGTTGGAAACCCTATTTGTTTGATGTTGCCTTCCAGAAATATGTAGTTCAAAATGCATTTCCAACATGGAATGTTAAAGGATATTTAATGTTAGCAGATAAAACTGCTCGGGCAACTGTAGATGGTTTAAACCAAAGATTTCAATTAAAAAAAACGGATAAAGATAGAACCTATGTTGAGATTGTTGGTGATACTTCACCACAAGCATTGGGGCAACAAGTATTGAGTAAGATAAATGTCGATTCAATTATTGACAATCTTATAAATGACCAGGGTATAAGGGTGGTTCCAGATCAATCTTTTGAAGAGTATATTGAATACCTGTCTTCAAATTATAACAAGGATAAAAAAATAGTCCAGCCCATCGGTAGTCATTGTAAAAATTGTGAGTTTCAAACAAATGAAACCCAAGAAATAGCCGGTAAGAAATCAGGATATAAAGAATGTTGGAAACAACAACTAAACTGGTCAGACGATCAGTTTAAAAAACCATTAATCTTTGATATTTGGAACCTTAGAACTCCCAAGCTGTTAGAACAAGGTATTTATTATATAGAAGATGTAGAGCAAGAACATATAGGCGAAATAAGTCCAAATGGTGATGGATCACTATCAAGTAAAGAAAGACAATGGCTTCAAATTGAAAAAGTAAAAGATAGAGATGAAACACCTTATTTTGATGTTGATGGTTTAAAAAAAGAATTAGATTCCTATACATATCCACTTCATTTTATAGATTTTGAAACTTCTATGGTTGCCATTCCTTTTTATAAAGAACGCAAACCCTATGAACAAACTGCTTTTCAATTTTCACATCACACGGTTACAGAAGATGGGTCAATAGAACATAAAGGACAATATTTATGCACAGAGAAAGGAAAGTTTCCTAATTTTGAATTCCTTCGTGCCTTAAAAAAAGAACTTGAAAATGATGAGGGAACTATTTTTAAATATGCCGCCCACGAGAATACAGTACTTAATCAAATTTCGGTGCAATTAGGAGACTATACTTTAGTAGAGATTCCTGATAAAGACGAATTAATTGATTTTATTCAATCCATAACACATGGGGCAAATCATAAGGGAAATAGAGATATGGTGGATATGCTGGATTTGGTAAAAAAATATTATTACCATCCATCAATGAAAGGATCAAATTCTATTAAAGCGGTATTACCGGCTGTTTTAAACTCTTCAGAATTTATTAAAGAGAAATATTCAAAACCTATTTATGGTAAAGACTCTGAAATAAAAAGTTTGAATTTTGAGTCTGGTAAAATATGGATTGAAAAAGATGATGTTGGGGTTGTAATAAGTCCATATAAATTATTACCAAATTTACATAATGATATTGATTCCAATTCTATTGATAAATTGGCTGATGGTGGCGCTGCAATGACTGGTTATGCCAAAATGCAATTCATGAACATCTCAGAACAAGAACATAAAGATATTGCCAATGGATTATTGCGCTATTGCGAACTAGATACCATGGCCATGGTGTTTATTTATGAGTATTTTAAGGAGTTAACAGGTTGAAATTTGCACAATTTAATAAATAAAAATGATTATGAATTACAATGTAAATTCAGCCGGTGTTTTTGAGTTAAAACCACGATCGTTTATTACCCGAGATTTTGCTTTGTTTACTTATATGCAACGAAAAAACTATCAAATACCTAGCAATTTGGAGACATGGTGCAAAACAAAAGTATAACTCGACCCACATGGCACTCTTTCACGTTTCCGTTTAGGAAAAGAAAAGAACCTATTAAATAGAATTGGTAGGGCTAAAGATTCTGGTGCAATTGCGTATGTACCAAGTTAGGTTAATATTTGAATAAGTAGTAAAAAAAGAAAATAGGATATGAACGAAATTATTTGCCCAAATTGTAAGAAAGCTTTTAAAGTTGATGAGTCTGGATTTGCGGATATTCTTAAGCAAGTCCGTGATCATCAATTTGAAGAAGAATTGGAAAAACGACTATTACTTGCAGAAAATGATAAAGAAAATGCTATTAAGCTCGCAGTGGCTAACACAAAAAATTCATTACAAGAACAGCTTGCAAAAAAAGACAATGAGCTAACAGTACTAAAAGCTAAAAGTGATAGTGAACTTGCTGAAAAATTAGCAAAGAAAGAATCAGAAATTTCTGAAATGAAATCCAAAATTGATACTGCAGAGATTGAGAAAAAACTCAAAGTGGCAGAAGCGGTTAAGGAAATTGAAAAAGAGCGGGATAGTCTTGCTAATGATTTAAAAATTAAGGAAACAGAAAAAGAATTACTCAAAAAATCCTTAAACGAAAAATTTTTAGCAGAACTCAAGACTAAAGATGATATCATTAAGCTGAAAGATGAAGAGATTGTTCTTCGGAAAGACATGAAGCTTAAACTCTCAACCAAAATGATTGGAGAAACGCTTGAGTTACATTGTGAAGCCGAGTTCAATAAGCTCCGAGCAACTGCTTTTCAAAATGCCTATTTTGAAAAAGACAACGATTCAAGGTCTGGAAGTAAGGGTGATTTTATCTATCGGGAAACAGATGAAGCAGGCAATGAAATTATTTCAATCATGTTCGAAATGAAGAATGAAGGTGATAAAACTGCTTCAAAAAAAAGAAATGAAGATTTTTTTAAAGAACTGGACAAAGATCGTACAGAAAAGAAATGTGAATATGCAGTTCTTGTTTCGCTACTAGAATCGGAAAGCGAACTCTATAATGTGGGGATTGTTGATGTCTCTCATAAATACCCCAAAATGTATGTTGTACGTCCTCAATTTTTCATCCATATTATCACTCTTTTACGAAATGCTGCCATGAATTCTATGAAATATAAAGCAGAGCTAACTTTGATGAAAAATCAAAATCTTGATATAACCAACTTTGAAGATAATATTAAAAAATTTAAAGATGGATTTGCATATAATTATGATTTAGCTAGTCGTAAATTTAAAACTGCTATTGATGAAATAGACAAAACAATAACTCACTTACAAAAAACAAAAGATGCATTGTTATCTTCGGAAAATAACTTACGATTGGCTAATAATAAAGCGGATGATTTATCTATTAAAAAATTAACTCATGGAAACCCTACAATGAAAGCGAAATTTGATGGACTTTCGGATAGGTCTAAATAAATTATAGAAGGGTACAGAACCGATACATCTGAATCAAAATTGGGATAAGGCGGATGGAAAGACCTAAATCAGTAATCTTTTATGAGGTTCACTATGATTTTTTTGATTTATTATTGGTCCCCAATATGATTCAAAGTTGCAAAACAATTTCTTCTTTTGACGATCCACTCGCCTTGGACGACATCCATTTCTCCTTCCTCAAAAAACACTTAAGTAACGAGTGTAAACTTCCTTTAATTGTGAAGGAAGTGTCTCAATAATCCCTTCTTTCTGACTTTTATGTTCAAATTCTGGATGTTCACCACGGTCTTGTATATGAAAAGTAGCGGATTTTAAGCACTAACTTTTCGGTTTAAAACTGACCTTTATTATATTATCTTTTGTTTAAGCACTTAAACCGCTATTTTTTATATACGTTGTTGTGCCTAGTGTTTTATATTTCTTCATAAACTTCGTCTTTGTCTAAAAACCTTATTACTAATTAATTGTAACTTAATTAACCTCTCTAAACCCTTTAAAGAAAACAATCGTAAAATCTATCAACCATTTTAAACTTAAAAATCCAAACCACAAAATAGAGATGAAAATGCACCAAAATAGTTTAATAAAATTAACAAGGAGAATGACCAACATGCAGATTAGTTGAAACGTTGCTGCATTTTTTCCTTTTACTAGGAGGAATTTGAATTTCCAAAAGAGTAGAAACCAATTAATATATAGGAAGAGCCCGTTTGATGGAGTTAAAATTACCCCCTAAAATTCGTGTGATTATATTATTGGGTCTGGGATAACATCCAATACAGAATTGTTAAATTAGATAAAATTAACGCAAGTGCATATCGCGATGTAGCAGTGCGAGAGCAAAAATTCAACCTATGAACTATTTATATCATTAGCTTCTTATAAAAAAGAATTAGTCTAAACTATTATATTTATTTTTAACTGATGCGACAGAACCGTTAATCTGCATTATATTGGAACTCCTCAATTGTCTTTTCTAATTCTATTCATTCCAATTAGTAATCTTACCATTACTAGTAATATTTAGATTTTTATAAACCGGGAATTCTTTAAAATTTCCTCGATCATCTATTCCCTTATTGATGTAAAGAATTTCTCCTGAAAAACTAGTATCGTCCATAACTTTGAAAATTACTGTAAAAATCTCTTTATTTTGACTGTTTCTTATTTTCGAAATATTTTCTTCATACCCCTCTCTCATCAAATAAAAAGTAACATCATGTAGTTTAATACGATTCAAATCGATTATTGGTTGTTCAGGAGAATAGAAATTTACTCCAAACACATCCCTTTTATTTATAGAATTGTATTTACCATCTACAGAACTCGTTGAATAGGATATAATACCATTATTGTTATATTGGAAATAACCAATATAAATATTATCAACCTCAGATACTATATCAGATTTAATAAATGATATATCGGCAACATTATTATTATTTACAAGAAAAAAACGAGAAAAAGTGTTGACATAGGATTGTTCGCCATAAGCTTCTTTTAAGTAGTTAATATATTCATTTGAGTCAATACTTTCTAGAAATTCACCTAACTCTTTCCATCGTTTGCTATCCCAAAGTGATGACGCAATAAAATTAGCACATTGATAGTTATTATAATTAGTTAATTCAAATGCTTTCTTAAAATCAATAACAGCATTATTATAATTTTCCTGGTTTAAAAATTCTAAACCTCTATTTGTGTTAATTAGCCACGAGTTTGGTTTTAATTCAAATGCTTTATTTAAATCATCAAGTTTAGAATTATTCGAATCTATCATTGCTCTAGCTCGAAAGCTTAGATATGATTTTGGATTAATAGCTAGTGCTGAATCAGCAAGCTTTACAGCAGAATCATAATCCCCATTTTCTATCGCATCAAATGTTCTAACATAGTAACCAATATCAGTGTTAGGAATCTTTTCGATGGCTAATTTATTATTTATCTGGTGTTCCTCTTGGGTAGTATTTATATAATAATCATAATCTTGAGCTCTTCTAGAAAAATAGTTATAAAGTTTATTGTATTCTTCTGATTTCAGTTGGTTATCAATTTTTAACATTAATTTTGATGGAAATGTTATTGTTTTTAAGCCTAACATTTCTCTTAAATCACTTCCAATATTATTTAACCCTTCTATGCTTGTTAAAACTTCTTCCTGCTGATAACTTATTTTAGTTAAAGTTTCATTGTTTTTGGTTGAAATATCATTTAATTCATTTACTCCTTTTTCAAGATTATTAAATCCATCATCTAATTTATTATCAACTGTATCTATCTTGTCATTTATTGCATCAAGTTTTTCGTCAATTAGACTAAGCGAAGACTGTAGTTCAGAAATAAATTGAATATTATCTCCTAAAAATCCATTATCTGTTTCTTTATTAAATTGTCCGAAAACTCCAAAAACAACTGAAAACATCAAGGAAGTTAAGGTTATAGATTTAAATAACTCTTTTTTTGTTTTTGAAAAAATAATTAAGGGTAATGATAAAATAAATATTAAAAATGAAATATATACTAAATACAATAAAATTGGTCCTAACGGAGATAATACATCCGCAATAAAACCACCTAAAGTACCAATAGTCCCAGCAAATTTCAAAGCAGGTTTTACTAAGTTATTTAAATTTTTTGTTTCCATTTAGATTGATTAGTGGTTAATAAAATTCTTCAATTTTTTTCTCTTATAAGATTTATCAATTATCAATTGATAGTTATTTTTTATAATTCAAAAATTAAGCTAATAAATAACTATTTAACCTGAGTTTGAAGTAAGAAAAGTACGTTTTAAGTATTGTATTTCAATTAACTAAAAACATTCTGCTCATGATTTCTAAAGACAAAATTACAAAATTATTTTGTTCTATTGATGATTTAAGAAATTTATAGTTAGATGAAAAGTTAAAAACTATAATAATGTTTTGTCTTCTATCGCTTCCAAGTTCCTCCATATGTATAGTTAGGATTGTCTTTTTTAACGTCTGTAAGACACTCTTTGCAGACAAACACCCATTCTTTTGGGTTTTTGTATTGTACTCGGTACATGGTAGGGAAATCTACTTTACAAATGGCGCAATTTTTAATTCGTTGTTTCATACTTGACTTAAGTCATTAATAACTGAACTTAAGGTGTGTAATATAACCCCTTTCCCGTTATCTTTTTATATCTCCCGAGCAACCTCTCGAGCAACTATAAAAACCAAAAAACCCGTAAATCATTGTTTATAAATGAGTTACGGGATAATTTTGTGGTACCTCCAGGAAGTTTTTGATTTTACTTCATTTTACGTGTTTTTCTATAAGTGAATGAAAATCAATAGTATAATGACTAAATCATGATAAAATAGTAAAGAGAAATCAAACCAAATAACAAGGATTTAAACCTGTGGAGCAACCTCTCGAGCAACCGGTATTCTCACTATTGAAACCTATTAAACAGGTTGTCTATTACTGGTGAAGATACCGAGTATTTAACCCGAAGAGAAGTTTCTAAGGTATTAAATGTAACAGTCCAAACATTGAATAACTGGAGAAGAGAAGGGGTCTTAAATCCAATAAAAATATGAGGTAGGGTGTTGTATAGAAAAGAGGATGTGTATAATAACTCACGATTGGTTGCTTGAGTTTTTGGCTAAGTTGTAAATAATTTTTAAACTCAATTGTGTTCTCTTACTAATAAAAAATATCTGTTTTCAATTAAAATCAATTGAATGATTTTATATTTTAGTGAATAATTAACTCATTATAATTAAATTTAAAAAAATCATTAGCCTTTCTACAATACTTATATTAATTAAACACAATATGAAAAATTATATAATATTTATTTTAATTATTTTAATGTCTTGTTCATCACCAGACGCTAAATTAGAGGATATTAAAGATAGTTCAGAAAATTACACGCTTAAAGTAGAGGCTGGACCTGGAGGATCTGTTTCATCTGAAGGAGGGATTTATGACTCAGGGACAGAAATTACAATTGACGCTATTTCAAATCAAGATTTTGAATTTGTTAATTGGTCAAATGGTTCTACAGATTCTTCATTGGTATTTATAATTACAGAAGACACCAATCTAATAGCAAACTTCAAATTAATTGGGCTTAATTTTTCAAGAAACAGCTTTAATATTGTTAATCCAAACGGAAGAAAAGTTGATTTATTAACAACTTTAAATAGCAACCCAGGAATATTTGTGTATCAAAAAAATGGTTTTAGATATTTGATAGTACCTGGTGTGTCAGATGCACAACAAACAATAAGAGATAGTTCTCCAAGAGGAAAGACTTTTGTATTTTATAAAGATGCTGCTGGATGGTCAGATTATACTATAGAGAACGATCAAGCAAGTACTTGGGTTGTTAGAAACTTTGATTATAACTCCGATTTCTTTGTTCTGGGGGATGCTAACGAAATTGGAAGTGATTGGAGAAACTGGAAAGGTGATGTTGTTAAAGGAACCCCATATAATGGAAAGATAGAGTGGGAAAGAGTAACGAATCCATCTCAAATGGGTTTTTTCCATGACGTTTCTATTGGTAATCTAAATTCTGATAATATACCTGATATACTTGGTGTAGGTTTTAAGTTTTTTTTAGGAAATCAAAATGGATATGACTTTGTAGGAGACGATACAAACTTTAACAATCCATTAATAGATTATAATTTCAATAGACCTTTTGCTATTGAACTCTATGATTTTGATGGAGACGGGATTGATGAAATTATATCATCAGACTATCATGAAACTTATGGGGCCTCCGAGTCTAATAGGGTAACTATTCATAAATATAATTCAACTGAAACAATTTTTAAGCAAATTTTCACCTCTAACACTCCCACTTCACTGCACAGTGAAGATATGGCTGCGACATCAATACAAATTTTTGATTTTAATAATGATGGAAAAAAAGATATCAGTATTGCAAGGGAATCGAATAGTGGAGAATCTTTTGAAATATGGATAAATAATGGTAATCTAACTTTTAGCCCTCATTTTTCAAAGAAATTTCAGTGTAATCAATTCAATATGTTAGAATTCGAAGTTTTTGATGCGAATGCTGATGGAAATTTAGATATAATTTTAAGACCAGAGACTTGTGGTGGTCAACCAACAGCATCATTCTTATATTCATCATATCCTGAATCAGGAAAGGGGTTAAGATTAAATGATTGTATTTGGTTGAATGATGGTTCTGGTAATTTTAGAGTATATGACGATGAGGAACTTATATCTCCTCTTTGGGTCGATTATTTATTTCCATATCTACAAAATGGTGTTTTACATTTTGTAGGTTTTGAGTATGACCCGGATAGCTACAATAATCAAAATAATTCTATGAATATAGATGTTATTGATTTTGAAGTTGACTTAAGATAACTACCGTTCCATCAAAAAGTGGCTAAGGGATCATCACATCCCCATCCACAAAGACGGAAAGGAATATATCGAAGAATATATTCCTGTGCAAGTTTGGAAAATATTGTCTGTAAAATAGTACACTTAAAGTAATCAATCTTTTTAGGTTGTAATAATTAAACAATTGATTAACAGTGTTTTAAGTTTTTTTTAAAGAAAAGTAATTTTATGGTCTTAATGTATCCCAAAATTCCTAAGTTTTAAATTATTAAATTGCACTTGATTCACTAAATTTTTAAAATAATTCTATGAAAGCTCCATTAACAACTTTATTGATTTTACTAATCTGTTTTACTTCTTGCAACGAAAAAAATACGGATCCAATTAAAATGATTCCAATCTCAACAGAATATGGTGATTTTAATGTGTGGACAAAACGTGTTGGCAACAATCCGTCTAAAAAAGTTTTATTACTCCACGGAGGTCCAGGAGCTAATCACCAATATTTTAAAGGATTTGAATCTTATTTTCCAGGTGAAGAAATAGAATACTACTATTATGATCAATTAGGTTCTACGTTAAGTGATAATCCACAAATCGATAATTTATGGACAATAGAACATTATGTAGAGGAAGTTGAACAAGTTAGAAAAGCATTAGGGTTAAATAAAGATAACTTCATATTGTTGGGTCACTCCTGGGGAGGTATTTTGGGAATTGAATATGCTTTAAAATATCAACAAAACCTCAAAGCTTTAATAGTTTCCAATATGGTGCCATCTGTTCCTGATTACAATGATTATGCTAAAAATGTACTAGCTCTTAAACTAGATCCTGAAATATTAAAAGAAATTCGATCATATGAAGCAGTCGAAGATTACACAAATGAAACTTATCTGAAATTAATTCATGATAATTACTATCCTGAACATATCTTAAGAATACCTGCCGAAGATTGGCCTGAAGATGTTTCTAATGCATTTGCAGAAATTAATTTTCCAATATATTTAAAAATGCAAGGTCCATCTGAATTTGGAATAGTTGGAAACGCGAGCTTAAAAGATTGGGATGTAACCCAAGAGTTAAATAAAATAAATGTTCCTTTTCTATCCATTGGAGCAGAACACGATACTATGGATCCAAAACAAATGGAATGGATGGCTAACGAAGTTCAGAACGGATCATACTTGCACTGTCCAAACGGAAGTCATATGGCTATGTGGGATGATTCAGAAAATTATTTTAATGGATTAATAAGCTATATAAAAAATCTATAAATAATTTCTCAACTAATTAAAATACTAAACAAATAAATTCTTTGATTAGTCTGAAGATTTTAATTTTGGAATAAGCGGGAGTTGGCACTAAACCATATCTTAAATCCACTAAAATTAGGTGGTAGGGTGTTATATAGAAAAGAAGATGTGTATAATAACTCACGACTGGTTGCGTGAGTTATTTTCTAAATTTAGTTTGTTAAGTTTATCTACGACAGCTTCGCGTATGACATAAGATAATGTATATCTATCTTTAATCTCTGTAATCACGCAATCCATCATTTTTTTTACATAAATACTACCTTTTTAGCAGTATTTATCATCGCTATTTATAGAAATTTCAAATTTGAATTTAACTGCACCTAAATAAAAGGCCGCAGCGAAAGCTGCGGCCTTTAAAAAAAAATTATTTCTAAAAATTATTTTGCGTAGTAAAATCTTTTAGTTTCTGGGTTAATTGCACCAATCCACATTAAAATTTCATCTTCGTGCCCGTTAATAGCAGACCACAACTTCATACTCGTAGCATCCATAGAACTACCAAAATTACTTTCTTCATACTCTGCAAAATCTGACCAGCTGTTGTAAAACATATACATGTGCCAGTCCATTCCAGCACCGTACAAGTGACGACTCGTATATACTGCTTCTACTTTTCCACTTTCTTTAAGTCCTGTTAAATTACCGTCCACCATTGCTTCTCTAAAGTCTTTATTCTTAGCCCATTTCGTATTGTATTTACTAAGCACCACTACTTTTTTTGTAGACCAATCGATCGTTTCATTTTCAAACTTAAGTGCTTCCAAACCTTTAGAGGTTCTTATTTGATCTGAATGCCCTTCTACATACATACTTATATACCTTTGATAATCTGCGTTCATTGCGGCCTTTCCTTTTTCATCCAAATTCATTGCCTTAATATTAGCAGCCATAATAGTATTACCTATTGCACCATCAGATACCAAAGCGACTTCTGTCTCATAGAAATCGTAGATAGCAAATGTGAAATCCCCAGCAAAAGCATGAGAGAACATTGCGGACTGTTGTAGCTTTCGCTCCTCACCTAAAGATAAATTAGTAAATTTTTCATGCAATTCTAAAAACGTTTCTGAATTCTCTCTTGGAACCGTAACGTACGTGATATTTACTATACTCTGTGCAAATAAGGTGCAAGAGATTGCTAAAAATAAAGCAGTGATTAATTTTTTCATACTGTTTTGTGTTTTTAATTATTAATTCACTCAAAAGTACAATTTTAATTTTAAAAAACAACTAATTTATGCATTCACTAATTCCTATCATTTATAAAAACAATAACTATAATTGGTCTAAACAAAAATGAGTCCTTATTTTGTCTTATCACAAGAAACAGGTTGACAAAACAGAGTTAATCGAAGGAATGGAATTTGAAATTAAAAAATATAAGAATGATTTTGATGAAGAGTTAAATTATGATTTTGGAGAATAATTCATTCGATTACAAAACAATTGAAAAACTTAACTTTTATGTATGTGGATTAATAGATCCATTACATGGTAGGGAAATCTACTTTACAAATGGCGCAATGTTTAATTCGTTGTTTCATAGGTTACCTAAGTCATTAATAACCTAACTTTAGGTGGGTAATATAACGCCTTTCCCTTTATCTTTTTATACCTCTCGAGCAACCTTTGGAGCAACTCTAAAAACCAAAAAACCCGTAAATCATTGTTTATAAATGATTTACGGGATAATTTTGTGGTACCTCCAGTAAGTTTTAGGTTTTATCTCATTTTACGTTTTTTTATGTAAGTCAATGAAAATCAATAGTATAATGACTAAATCATTATAAAATAGTAAAAAGAAATCAAACCAAATAACAAGGAATTAAACCTGCGGAGCAACCTCTCGAGCAACCGGTATTCTCGCTATAGGAAACCCTTTAAACAGTTTGTCTATTACTGGTGAAGATACCGAATATTTAACCCGAAATGAAGTCTCTAAGGTATTAAATGTAACGGTTCAAACATTGAATAACTGGAGAAGAGAAGGGGTCTTAAACCCACTAAAAATTGGAGGTAGGGTGTTGTATAGAAAAGAGGATGTGTATAATAACTCACGACTGGTTGCGTGAGATTTATAATGTTTTTTTTATTATTTTAATTTTTTTTTAGTTTCAATTTAGAATTAATAAACTTAAATTTACTTTTATTTAAAAAAAATCTATGAAAAACATCACATTAATAATGGTGCTATTCTGTGCTACACAATTAGTGAACGCACAAGAAACCATACCCGTTTCTGGTGGTGAAGCTACAGGGGCTGGTGGCACGGTAAGTTATACTATTGGTCAATTAATATACACAAATCCAACAACTGCAGCAGGTTCATTAAATCAAGGG
>Ga0180120_10001093_pt1 | contig 13866 bp, 9 predicted proteins | sample CPBDNA_3_FD_129677 | JGI IMG/M metagenome (GOLD analysis project Ga0180120, IMG submission 129677) | Freshwater to marine salinity gradient microbial communities from Chesapeake Bay, USA - CPBay_Spr_31_0.2_DNA (version 2) (version 2) | ecosystem: Environmental > Aquatic > Marine > Coastal ... | reverse complement strand
GCAGAAATTGCAGTAAGACAAGGTGTTACTCAATTAATTTTAAGTGATAAAAATTTATCAGATACTAAACTTCCAATACCAATGTTGTTATGTGTTGGAGCAATTAATACCTTTTTGATTCAAAAAAAACTAAGAGGATATGTGTCGATAAACGTACAGTCGGGTGAAGCGCTAGACACACACTCATTTGCTACTTTGATAGGAGTAGGTGCTACTACTGTAAATCCTTATTTAGCATTTGATAGTCTATATCAAAGACATGAAAAAAAATTATTTGGGCAATTCAGTTTTGATGACTGTGTAGAAAGATACATTAAATCTGTAAATGCTGGACTATTAAAAATAATGTCTAAAATGGGTATATCAGTTTTAAGTTCTTATAGAGGTGGATGTAACTTTGAAACTGTAGGTTTAAGTAGAACTATTGTGGCTGACTATTTTCCTGGTGTAGTTTCTAAAATTTCTGGAATTGGGTTAATGGGTATTGAAAAAAAGATTAGAGGAATACATAAAGAAGCCTTTGAAAGTACAGATACTATCTTGCCAATTGGTGGAATATATAGATACAGAAAAAATGGAGAAACACATCAGTATCAAGGAAAATTAATCCATTTATTGCAAAGCGCAGTTGGATCAAATTCTTATGAAGCTTATAAAAAATATGCACAAGGCATCTATAACTTACCACCAATTAATCTAAGAGATTTAATAGATTTTAGAAAAAAAAAACTAACTGCACCTATTGATATTTCAGAAGTTGAACCAATTGAAAATATTTTAAAAAGATTTGGAAGTGGAAGTATGTCTCATGGAGCTTTGTCTAAAGAAGCTCACGAAACTCTAGCTATTGGAATGAATAGAATTAAAGGAGCCTCATGTAGTGGAGAAGGTGGAGAAGATGAAGCTAGATTTAAAGTTATGGATAGTGGAGATACAGCAAATTCAAGAGTTAAACAAATAGCTTCTGCGAGATTTGGGGTAACAATAAATTATTTAAATAACTGCAATGAAATTGAAATTAAAATAGCTCAAGGAGCAAAGCCAGGTGAAGGTGGTCAATTACCAGGCTTTAAGGTAACGGAGGAGATTGCAAAATTAAGGCATTCTACACCTGGAGTAACATTAATTTCACCACCACCTCATCATGATATTTATTCAATCGAAGACTTGGCTCAATTAATTTATGATCTGAAACAAGTTAATCCGAAAGCTAGAATTGGAGTTAAATTAGTTGCCTCATCAGGTGTTGGTACTATTGCTGCAGGAGTAGCTAAAGCAAAAGCAGATATAATTTTAATTTCCGGTCACAATGGTGGAACTGGTGCTACTCCACAAACAAGTGTTAAGTATGTGGGAATCCCTTGGGAAATGGGTTTAACAGAAGCTAACCAAGTTCTTACATTAAATAACTTAAGACACAAAGTAACTTTAAGAACAGATGGTGGAATAAAAACCGGAAGAGATGTTGTTATTGCTGCCATGATGGGTGCTGAGGAGTATGGTGTAGCTACAACAGCATTAGTTGCAATGGGTTGTATTATGGTTAGACAGTGCCATTCTAATACTTGCCCAGTTGGAGTTTGTACTCAAGACGAAAAATTAAGAGAAAAATTTACTGGTACTCCAGATAAAGTTGTAAATCTATTTACATTTATAGCCACTGAAGTGAGAGAAATTCTTGCAAAATTAGGTTTTAAATCTTTAAATGAAATTATTGGAAGAACCGATTTGTTAATGCAAGTTAGTAAAGCCTCACCTAATCTTGATGATTTAGATTTAAACCCATTATTTGTACAGGCAGATCCAGGAGAAAACAAAAGATATTGTGAAAGCCAAGAAATTAACAGCGTTCCAGATACTTTAGATCAAAAAATTTGGCCTCAAATTGAAAAAAAATTAGATCAATCTGAAAAAATTTCAGAAGAATTTGAAATTAAAAATACTAATAGAGCAGTGGGCACTAGAATTTCTTATCATTTATATAAAAAGTATGGAAATGAAAAATTAGAGAATAATTTTTTAACATTAAATTTTAAAGGTTCGGCTGGACAATCATTTGGAGCATTCGCAACTAAAGGATTAAAATTAGTTTTAAAAGGTGATGCTAATGATTATGTCGGAAAAGGCTTATCTGGAGCTACTATTTCAATAAAGCTTTCTGATGAAAGCAACTTAATTTCATATGAAAATACTATAATAGGAAACACAGTACTTTATGGAGCTACCTCAGGTAATTTATTTGCTGCAGGGCAAGCTGGTGAAAGATTTGCAGTAAGAAACTCAGGAGCTACTGCAGTTATAGAAGGTTGTGACTCAAATGGTTGTGAATATATGACTGGTGGTACCATCGTTATTCTAGGTGACGTAGGAGATAATTTTGGCGCAGGAATGACTGGTGGGATGGCTTTTGTTTATGATGTAAATAATCAATTTGAAAAAAAAGCAAATCCTGAGTCAATTATTTGGCAAAATGTAGAAACAAATTATTGGATAAATTACTTAAAGGATTTAGTAACACAACATTTCAATGAAACAAATTCAAATTTATCCAAAAAAATAATTGAAAACTTTGAAGAAGAAATAAAAAATTTTGTTCAAATTTGTCCTAAAGAAATGGTAAATAAATTAAAAAATCCAATAACATTAAAACCAAGTATTAAAGAAGTTAGTTAGATAAGTTCCTTTAATTCTTTTGTTATTATTTTAAGCCATTTTTTAGTCGAAAGACTATGATCCCCATTTTTGATGACAATCATTTTTTTTTTAGCCTTAGGGAAAATTTTTAAAACTTTTTTTGAATAAGATATGGGGACTACCTCATCTTTTTCTCCATGGACCATGGTAACTTTAGTTTTTATATTTATAGGTTTGTTTAAAACTTTATTTCTTCGACCATCTTTAATTAGTTGATATGTAATTGGATATTCATAATTTCCATGTTTTAAATGATAAATTCCTTTATTTATTGTTTCTTTCTTCATTTTTTCAGTAAATTTTTTCCACATTAGGTTTTCTAAAAATTCAGGAGCTGAACCTATTCCTAAAAAACCTTTAATTTGATTTTTAAAAATTTTAAATTGATTTATTGAAATCCAAGCACCCATACTAGAGCCAATTAAAATAAAATTATTTTTCTTCACAATTTTTTTTATGAGTAAATGGGTCTGTTCACTCCACTTTGAAATATTTCCGTTAACAAATTTACCTGAAGATTTTCCATGACCAGAGTATTCTAAAGCTAAAAAGCCAAGATCATGTTTTTTTGAAAAATTTAGGAAATTTTTAGGTTTTTCCCCCTCTAGATCTGACATAAAACCATGTAAAAAAACAAGATATGTCTTGTTTTTTTTTGTGATTTTTAGGTATCTAATTTTTTGTGTTTTTGAGGTTTTGTAGTAACTAAAAATAGCCATTATAGTTTTTATATAACATCAATTAATATAAGATCATATCATATGTCATCTAATTTAAAAGTTTTACAAGTTATTCCAAAACTTGGTTATGGAGGTGCAGAGACAGGCTGCTATGACATTGCACATTATTTACCTGAAAATAATTGTGGATCATTTATAATTACCAGTGGTGGAGAATTAATAAAGTTTATTGATAAAAAAAAAGTAAAATTAATTAAACTTCCTGTTCACAGTAAGAATCCTATATTAATTTTAATAAATGCATTATTAATTTCTTCAATTATTCTATTTTATAAAATCAATATTGTGCATGCCAGAAGTAGAGCTCCTGCATGGTCTTGTTTAATTGCATGTAAATTAACCGGTAGAAAATTTGTGACAACTTTTCATGGAACTTATAATTTTAAAAGCAAACTTAAGAAATTTTATAATTCAGTAATGGTAAGGTCAGATCTAATTATCGCAGGATCTAATTTCATTTTTTCACACATAAATGAAAATTATTCTAAATATTTAAGTTTTAAAAAAAAACTTTTAGTAATTTTTAGAGGAATAAATGTTGATTATTTTGATCCTGAAACAAAATTAGAAAGTGATGAAAAAAAATTGCTAAAAGTTTGGGACATAAATAAAGATAAAAAAATTATTTTATTACCAGGTCGCCTAACCTCATGGAAAGGTCAGGAGCTTTTTATAGAAGCAATAAATTTGGTAAATATTGAATTAGGATATGAGTCATTTTATGGAATAATTCTTGGTAGTGACCAAGGAAGAGATCTTTATAAAAAGAAATTAACTAGACTTAGTGAACAATATAGGATGAACAACCAGGTTAGATTTATTGATCACTGTAATGATATGGCTTTAGCATATAAAGTTTCTGACATTGTAGTTTCAGCCTCTATTGAACCGGAGGCTTTCGGAAGAGTGTCAGTAGAAGCACAATCAATGCAAAAAGTGATTATAGCAAGCAATATTGGAGGTTCTAATGAAACAGTCGTTGATGGTAAAACAGGCTTTTTATTTCAGTCAGGAGATGCACAATCTTTGAGTAAAACCATTTTAAAAGTATTAAATATGAATGATGCCTCTCTAAAATTAATTGGTTCAGAGGGTAGAAAAAATATAATACAAAAATTTAATGTTGAAAAAATGTGTTTTTCAACTTATTCAGAATACAAAAAAATATTTAACTAATGCCAAAAATCACTTTACCAGATGGAAATAGTCTAAATTTTGAAAATCATGTAACTGGATTACAGGTGGCCGAAAAGATTAGTAAGTCGCTAGCTAAGCAAGCAATGGTGATAAGTGTTGATGGCGAGTTAAAAGATCTTGATCATCAAATTAAAAATGATTGTTTGGTAAAAATTTTTACTTCTAAAAATGAAGAAGGTTTGGATACGATCAGACACGATACAGCTCATATACTAGCAATGGCTGTTCAAGAATTATTTCCAGGAACTCAAGTAACAATTGGTCCTGTAATTGAAAATGGCTTTTATTATGATTTTGCAAGAAAAGAACCCTTTACAGAAGAGGATTTATTAAAAATTGAAAATAAAATGAAAGAGATTGTTGATCGAGATGAAATTACAAAAAGAGAAGTTTGGGATAGAGATAAGGCAATACAACATTTTAGAAATAAAGGAGAAGTATATAAAGCTGAATTAATAGAAAGTATTCCTGCTGGAGAGGAAGTTTCAATATATTTCCATGGTGATTGGCACGATCTATGCCGAGGTCCTCATCTTACTTCGACTGGAAAGGTAGGGAAGTTTTTTAAATTAATGAAAGTGTCAGGAGCTTATTGGCGAGGTGACTCTAATAATGAAATGCTTCAAAGAATTTATGGTACTAGCTGGGCAACCCAAAAAGATTTGGATGATTATTTAAAAAGAATAGAAGAAGCTGAAAAAAGAGATCATAGAAAATTAGGAAAAGAAATGGATCTATTTCATTTTAGAGAAGAAAGTCCAGGCTCAGTTTTTTGGCATGAAAAAGGGTGGGCTTTATTTCAGAAATTAATTTCATACATGAGATCTAGACAAGATATTGCTGGTTACAAAGAGGTAAATACACCTGAAATTTTAGACAGAGCTTTATGGGAAAAGTCAGGACACTGGGAAAAATATGGCGAACACATGTATACTTCCACAACTCCTGATGAAAAAGTTTTTGCTATAAAACCAATGAATTGTCCTGGACACATTCAGGTTTTTAATCAAGGGCTAAAAAGTTATAGAGATCTTCCACTTAGAATATCAGAATTTGGAAAAGTGCATAGATATGAGCCATCTGGAGCACTTCATGGACTTCTAAGAGTTAGAGCTTTTACACAGGATGATGCTCATATTTTTTGTACTGAGGATCAAATTACTAGTGAATGTTTAATAGTAACAAATTTAATTTTAGATATTTATAAAGAGCTTGGATTTGAAAATGTTATTTTAAAATATTCTGATAGACCAGATTTAAGAGTTGGTGATGATAGTGTTTGGGATAAAGCAGAGTCCGCTTTGTTAGATGCGGTTAAAGCATCAAAACTTGAGTATACAATTAACAAAGGTGAAGGTGCTTTTTACGGACCTAAAATTGAATTTGTTTTAAGAGATGCAATTGGTAGAGATTGGCAATGTGGTACTTTACAAGTAGACTTAAATTTACCTGGTAGATTGGACGCTTCATATGTAGATAAAGATGGTGTTAAAAAAGTTCCAGTTATGTTGCACAGGGCTTTATTTGGTTCTTTAGAAAGATTTATAGGTATTTTGATAGAACATTACGCGGGTAAATTTCCATTTTGGATCTCTCCTTTACAAACTGTTGTGATTCCGATTTCAGAAGACTTTGAAAATTATGCTATCGAAGTGTCTAATAAAATTAAGCAAGTAGGAATAACATCTGTTGTAGATTTAAAAAAACATAACTTAAATTATAAAATTAGAGATCATTCATTAGCAAAAATCCCCCTTTTATTAATTTGTGGTAAAAAAGAAGTTGACAGTAACACTGTAACGATTAGAAGATTGGATAGTAATAAACAAGAAAATATGGATTTAGATTTATTCTTAAAAAAATTCTCTGCTTTAAACAAAGCATCATCAAACTAAGTGGCAGACTTTAAACAAAATTATTTTCAAAGACGAACTAAGGATAGAGGTCCAAGATCTAATAATCGGATTTCATCACCTGAAGTTCAAGTTATTGGTAGTGAGGGAGAAAATCTTGGAGTGCTCAATACTAATGAAGCTATTTCAGTTGCAAAAAATCTAGGTCTAGATTTAATTGAGATTGCACCCAATGCTAATCCTCCAGTTTGTAAAATAATGGATATGGGTAAATATAAATATGATGCCCAAAAAAAAAGCAAATCTAGCAAAAAAGAAACAAAAAATTGTAGCCCTGAAAGAAATTAAAATGAGACCTGTAACAAAAACTCACGACTATGAATTCAAAGTAAAAAATGCAAAAAAATTTATTGCAAAAGGAGATAAGGTTAAATTTACAATCAGATTTAAAGGTCGAGAACTTCAGCACTCACATTTAGGTAATGAGTTGATGAATAAAATTAAGGAAGATATGAAGGATATTGGCAAGATAGAACTTCACCCAAAGTTTGATGGTAAGCAAATGATCATGGTAATTCAGCCTTTATAGGCGTTAATATAGGTTGTAAATTTATAGCAATCTTTGTATAACACCGCAGAATTATGCCAAAACTAAAAACTAAAAGCTCAGCAAAAAAGAGATTCAAAATCTCAGCAACAGGCAAAGTAATGACAGCCCAAGCTGGGAAAAGACATGGTATGATTAAAAGAACAAATTCTCAAATTAGAAAATTAAGAGGCACTACTGCGATGTCAAAACAAGACGCAAAAATCGTAAAATCGTATATGCCCTACAGTTTAAGAGGTTAATATGGCAAGAGTTAAAAGAGGTGTAACTAGCCGAGCTAAACACAAAAAAGTTTTAAAAGCTGTCAAAGGTCAATGGGGCAGAAGAAAAAATACTATTAGAGTTGCAAAGCAAGCTATGGAAAAGGCTATGCAATATGCATATAGAGATAGAAGAACGAAAAAAAGAGAATTTAAATCATTATGGATCCAAAGAATTAATGCCGGTGTCAGAGCTGAGGGTTTAACTTATTCTAAATTTATTAATGGTCTTAATAAGTGTGGAATTAAAATTGATAGAAAAATACTAGCTGAAATAGCTTACGATAGCCCTGAAGCCTTTAAAACTATAGTTCAAAAAGCCCAATCAGCTTTAAATTAATCTTCACTATTGTTTTTATTTGGTGAGGAAATAATCTGTAAAAATGTCAGATATTAAAAAAATCAAAGAAGAGTATTTATCAAAATTAAAGTCAAAAATTGATATTAGTCAAGTCAATCAGATCAAAACAGATTTGTTTGGGAAAAACGGTTTAATTTCATCTCAGTTTAAAAACATAGGTTCTGTTGAAGAAGCGGAGCGAAAAAAATTTGCAGCTGATTTAAATTCTATTAAAGATGAGCTTCAAGATTTAATTAATTCTAAAGTTAATGAAATAGAGACTGCTGAAATAAATGAAAAATTAGCTAAAGAAAAAGTTGATATTACTCTGCCTGAGAGATCTTTCGTTCAGGGTAAAATTCATCCAGTTTCACAAACGATAGATGAAATTTCTTCTATATTTTCAGAAATTGGTTTTAGTATTGAAGAGGGTCCAGACGTTGAGAATGAATATTATAACTTCACAGCTTTAAATACTCCCGACAATCATCCAGCAAGGGACATGCATGATACTTTTTACCTTGATGAGAATAAAGAGACTTTATTGAGAACACATACTTCGCCAGTACAAATAAGAACAATGCTAAAAGAAAAACCACCTTTTAAGATTATAGCACCTGGAAGAACTTATAGATCTGACAGTGATCAAACCCATGCCCCGATGTTTCATCAAGTGGAGGGTTTGCATATTGATAAAGATATTAATATGGGTCATTTAAAAGGTTGTTTAAACTATTTTATTAAAGAATTTTTTGAGGTTGATAAAATTAAAATGAGGTTTAGACCAAGTCATTTTCCATTTACTGAGCCTTCAGCAGAAGTTGACATTGGTTACGAAATAAAAGACGGAAAGATAGTAATTGGTGAAGGTGATAAATGGCTTGAAATTTTAGGCTGTGGGATGGTTCATCCAAATGTTCTTAAAAATGCAAAAGTAGATCCTTTAAATTTTCAAGGATATGCTTTTGGCATAGGAATAGACAGGCTAGCAATGCTCAAATACGGTATTAATGATTTAAGAGCTTTCTTTGAATGTGATTATAGATGGTTAAATCATTATGGCTTTGACCCTTTAGATGTACCCACCAATTATAGAGGTCTTAGTCGATGAAACTAACTTTCGATTGGTTAAAAGAACACCTGGACACTAAGTTTAGTGAAGATCAGTTGTTGGATAAATTAACAGATATTGGTTTAGAAGTAGAAGGAGTAGAAAAGCCATCAAATGATCTAGAAAAATTTTTAGTTGCAAAGATATTAAAGACAGAACCACATCCAGATGCTGATAGGCTTAAAGTTTGTGATGTAGATACTGGAAATCAAAATATTTTAAAAGTTGTTTGTGGTGCCTCAAATGCAAGAGAAGGATTAATTACAATTTATGCACCTCCTGGCTCTGTTATTCCTAAGAATAAAATGAAGTTGGTAGTTGCTAAAATTAGAGGAGTAACCTCACACGGAATGCTTTGCTCAGAATCTGAATTAAATTTATCTGAAGATAGCGAAGGTATTACAGAACTAAATAATAAAGATTATTCGAATAAAATTGGTCAAAATTATTTTTCAAAAAAAACGTCTAATGTAATTGATATATCCATCACACCTAATAGGCCAGATTGTTTAGGTGTTAAGGGAATTGCTAGAGATCTAGCAGCAGCAGGTTTTGGAAAATTAAAAGACAATAAATCTAAAAAAAATATCTCTAAAGAAAAACAATCATTGAGTGTTAAAATTTTAAATGAAAAAAATCAAGGATGTTCTTTTTTTGGAAGCTGCTTGATAACAAGTGTTAAAAATACTCAAAGTCCAGAGTGGTTGAAAGAAAAAATAATTTCAATAGGTCAAAAGCCAATTTCAGCAATAGTGGATATTACGAATTATGTTATGTTCGATTTAAACAGACCATTGCATGCGTATGACGCAGACAAAATTGATAAAGGAATAGTAGTTCGAAATTCAAAAAAAGGTGAAACCTTTAAAGCCCTAGACAACAAAGATTATAAATTAGAAGAGGACATGTGTGTTATTTCAGATAACACAGGAGTGCTTGGTTTAGGAGGAATTATTGGAGGAGAACGCTCAGGTACAGAATTAAATACAAAAAATGTATTAATTGAGTCGGCTTATTTCGATCCAAGATCCATAAGAAAAACTGCCAAACAACTCAATATTGATACTGATGCAAAATTTAGATTTGAGAGAGGTATAGATCCTCAATCTATAGAAGAAGGATTAAACAGAGCAGTAGAACTTATTACCGAAATTTGTGGAGGGACTGCGAGTAATATTGATATTCAATCAATAAAAGAATTTAAAAATACAATAATTGATTTTAATACAGAGTCGTTTAAGAAAATTTCTGGATTTGATATTCCAAATAAAGAGATTTTAGAGATATTAAATAGTTTAGGTTTTATTGTTGAAAAGAAAAAAAATATTCTCTCATTAACAGTTCCTAGTTGGCGACCAGATATTAATCAAGAAATTGATGTTATAGAGGAATTAGTTAGAATTTATGGGTATGATAAGATTGAAACAATTGAACCAAAAAAAGTTAGAAACAAACCTACATTAAATAAATCTCAAAAGTTATTTCATTTTTTGCAAAGAGCTATCGCCTCTAAAGGCTATCTTGAAGCTATTACATGGTCTTTTTCAGACTCTAAAGTAAATGAATTATTCAGCAAAAATAAAAAACAATCAAAAATTGTTAACCCCATTAGTGCAGATTTGAATGTTTTAAGAAATTCTATTTTTTCTAATTTAATTATTTATTTAAATAAAAATTTGAATAGAGGTTTTAAAGATATAGCTTTGTTTGAAATAGGCCCAATATTTAATGGTTCAAAACCTGGAGAACAAGAAACTGTTTTAACAGGTTTAAAAGCCGGAAAAATTTCAAGATTGTCATGGTTAGAAAAATCAAGAAACGTTGATATTTTTGATGTAAAAAAAGATGTAATACAAACATTAGTTGAAGCTGGGTACCATAAATCTAAACTCTATATTGATGATCAAACTCCAGATTATTATCACCCTGGAAAATCTGGAAGAATTTTTTTAAATAAAGGTAAGGAAAATCTTGCTGCATATTTTGGCGAAATACATCCAAATATTATAAAGAAAATTGATATTAAAACTGAAGCTTTAATGGGATTTGAAATTTTTCTAGATAATTTAAAAGAAACAAAAAAAACTTTAAAAGATCAAAAACCTAAATATGAAACTTCTGATTTTCAAAAATCAGATAGAGATTTTGCATTTGTTGTTGATAAAAATATTCAAGCACAAGAGATTTTAGAAGTTATCAAAAACATTGATAAAGAATTAATAAAGAGTGTAAATATTTTTGATGTATACGAAGGTGAAAATATACCAACTGATAAAAAATCAGTAGCAATAAATTTAACTATTCAATCTTCAAGCAAAACTCTTAATGATGATGATCTAGATAGGATTAACAAATTAGTTATCGAAACTGTTGAAAAAAAGATCGGTGCAAAAATTAGATCATAAACAATGGATAGAATCGATCACATAAGAAACTTTGCGATAATTGCACATATTGATCATGGAAAATCCACAATAGCTGATAGGATTATTCATAAGTGTGGAGGCTTAACAGATCGTGAAATGAAAGCCCAAGTTCTTGACTCAATGGATATTGAACGAGAAAGAGGTATTACAATAAAAGCACAAACTGTAAAACTTAATTATAAAGCTAAAAATGGTAAAGATTATATTTTAAATATAATCGATACCCCAGGACACGTAGATTTTAGCTATGAGGTTAGTAGATCTCTTTATGCATGTGAGGGGTCTATTTTAATTGTTGATAGTACCCAAGGAGTTGAAGCGCAAACATTGGCTAATGTTTATCAAGCTTTAGATATAAATCATGAAATTATTCCAGTTTTAAATAAAATTGACTTGCCAGCATCAGATTTAGAGAAAACGAAAAAACAAATTGAAGATGTAATTGGAATAGATACAGAAAATGCAGTGCCATGTTCTGGAAAAACAGGTGAAGGAATAGAAGATATTCTTGAAGAAATAGTCAAAAAATTACCAGCTCCTGAAGGCAATCAAGATGAAAATTTAAAATGTCTGTTAGTTGATAGCTGGTATGACACTTATCTAGGTGTTGTGATTTTAATCAGAGTAATTGATGGTAAAATTTCTAAAAATATGAAGATTAAAATGTTGTCTACTAATCAGGAGTATATTGTTGAAAAAGTAGGGGTATTTACACCAAAACCTAAAGATATGAATGAGCTAAATGCCGGAGAAATAGGTTTTATAACAACAGGTATTAAAGTTCTTTCAGAAACAAAAGTAGGAGATACAATTTGTGATGCTAGTAAACCAATTGTAAAAGCTTTACCAGGGTTTAAACCAAGTAAGCCAGTTGTTTTTTGTGGATTATTTCCAGTAGATAGTTCTGAATATCAAAAACTAAAAGATGGATTAGCAAAATTACAATTAAATGATGCCAGTTTTTCTTTTGAGGCAGAGTCTTCTTCAGCGCTTGGACTAGGTTTTAGGTGTGGTTTTTTAGGATTACTCCATTTAGAAATAATAACTGAAAGATTAGAAAGAGAATTCGATGTAAATTTATTAACAACTACACCAGGCGTTGTTTATAAAATTCATCTCAATAATGGAACGACTAAAGATTTACATAACCCATCAAGCTTACCTGACCCAACACTTATTAAAATGATTGAAGAGCCATGGATAAAAGCAACAGTGATAACACCTGATCAGTATCTTGGATCTATTATAAAACTTTGCCAAGATAAAAGAGGTGTTCAAACTAATTTAACTTATTCAGGTAACAGAGCGGTATTGTCTTATGAACTTCCTTTGAATGAGGTTGTATTTGATTTTAACGATAAAATTAAATCAATGACCAGTGGATATGCAAGTTTTGATTATGAAATTATTGGTCACAGAGAGGGAGATTTAGTAAAGCTTGGAATTTTAGTAAACAGTGAACCAGTAGATGCATTAGCAATGATGATACATAAAGACTTTGCTCAAAGAATAGGAAGAGAAGTATGTGAAAAATTAAAAGATTTAATTCCAAGGCATAATTTTATGATTCCAGTTCAAGCAGCGATAGGTGGAAAAATTATTGCTAGAGAAACTATAAAAGGTTTTAAGAAAGATGTTTTAACAAAAATTCATGGGGGTGGAGCGACTGATAGAAAAAGAAAACTATTAGATAAGCAGAAAAAAGGAAAAGCTAGATCAAAACAATTTGGTAGAGTAGAGATACCACAAGAAGCTTTCATAGGTGTGCTTAAAATTAATAAAGAAAAATAAAGTGGAGAGGTGGCCGAGTGGTTGAAGGCGCACGCTTGGAAAGCGTGTAAAGGGGTAACTCTTTCGCGGGTTCGAATCCCGCTCTCTCCGCCATTAAAAAGCTTATTTTTAAAGGGTTTTTTTACAATTTATTCATCTGCTATACGATTATAAATAAACATTTTTTTTAAAAAAATGTTATAATTTTATTTTCCTAAAATTAAAAAAATGACAAATAAAAATACTTACCAGGCAGACTCCATTAAAGTTCTAAAGGGTCTTGAAGCTGTTAGAAAAAGACCTGGAATGTATATCGGTGACACAGATGATGGCACTGGTTTGCATCATATGGTTTATGAGGTTGTAGATAATTCCATCGATGAAGCCTTAGCTGGCCACTGTAAAAATATTAATGTTAGAATTAATGCTGATGGAACCGTAACCGTCAAAGATGATGGAAGAGGTATCCCTGTTGATATGCATAAGGGAGAAAAAAAATCTGCAGCAGAGGTAATTATGACTCAGCTTCATGCTGGAGGTAAGTTCGATCACGACTCTTACAAAGTATCTGGAGGATTACACGGGGTTGGAGTTTCAGTAGTTAATGCATTATCAGAAAAATTACAATTAGAAATTCATAGAGATGGAAAAAAACATTATATAGAATTTAAGAATGGAGAAGCAAAAGCTCCACTTAAAGTCACTGGCAACTCTAAAGAAACTGGAACTGAAATTACTTTTTCACCATCAAAAGAAATTTTTTCTTCTATTAAATTTAGTGCAAATATTCTTATAAAAAGAATGAGAGAATTAGCTTTTTTAAATAAAGGTATAAAAATTATTTTTACTGACGCTAGTCAAAAGAAAG
>Ga0180120_10001088_pt1 | contig 13896 bp, 9 predicted proteins | sample CPBDNA_3_FD_129677 | JGI IMG/M metagenome (GOLD analysis project Ga0180120, IMG submission 129677) | Freshwater to marine salinity gradient microbial communities from Chesapeake Bay, USA - CPBay_Spr_31_0.2_DNA (version 2) (version 2) | ecosystem: Environmental > Aquatic > Marine > Coastal ... | reverse complement strand
TGCCCGCGGGGTGGCGGTGATCCGTTGATCGGGGGCGAGGTGCCGAAAGCCCTTGCCGTCCCCATCATCAAAGCGGACTTTCAAATACAGTTCATCATAATCTAAAAAGAGTTGCGGAGGTAAGACATTCATCCCCTGCCCGCCAAGAAGAACGGTATACCGACCGTTGCGAATATTTACTTTGATCGAGTCGTCCTTACTCTTACCATTCCGCCAATGGGTCTTGCCCTCCTTATCCTGCAAGGAAAATGTAAACTGGGCATCCCCAAAGTAATTGACTCCCCGAATTGCCACCTTGCCCGAATACGGAACCGGATTGGCAGACCAGAGGAAAAGTGTGAAAAAGAGGAACGAAATCAGGACAGGTAGTTTTTTCATAACAGGAACAGAGAAATTAATAATTAATTAGATTAAAAATAGGAGGGTATTGTCAAACAGGATTTCGGGAGGGATGGCGATCGAGTGATGCGGTTCGCTTCCCGGTTCACAGTGGATCGCCACGGGCTTACGCCCTCGCGATGACAAAATGGTGAAGGAATGGAGTGTGGATTATGATGACTACACACACTCTTTGTCATTGCGAGGAGGGAACGAAAGTGACCGACGCGGCAATCCATCGTGTCTCGCATAACGCGTACGACTTGTCTCTTCGCTTACTGGCTCACATTGGATCGCCACGGGCTTACGCCCTCGCGATGACAAAATGTGAAGTGATGCAGTATGCGGTTCGATGACAATACACACTTGTCATTGCGAGGAGAAAACGAAGTAAAGGAAGCGGCAATCCATCGTGTCTCCCATAACGCGGTCGGGGTTGTCTCTTCGCTCACTGGAGCACAGTGGATCGCCACGGGATTTCAGCCCTCGCGATGACAAATGGGCCTAAAGAGGGATCTCTTCTAAAAAATAAGAAAAGGAAATTTAAAATTCCGCTTCCGTCCAGGGAGCAACCCGGGCGGATTCGGTTTTCCGGTATCCGGTAATATCTTCGATGGAAATTAAGCCTGCTCGATTGCCCCACGCATTGCGAACATAGGTAAGTATACCAGCAAGTTGTTCATCCTTCATAAAACCATGCGGAGGCATGATGGGAGGAACCCCTTCCACCGGTTTGCCATTCACTTTAATCGGTCCCATGAGACCATGAACAGCCACGCCGATCAACCGTTTGGCATCCCCAGTCACCCAGTCGCTTTTGGCTAGCGTGGGTGCCATATTAGGGAGGCCTTTCCCGTCCGCCTGGTGACAGGCTCCACAGCTAACCGAGTATTGATCGCGGCCTTTGCGATAGACAGAAAGAAGGTTACTATCCTTTTTAACCCAGTCCGCTTCTTTATCCTTATAAGTTTTGACCGCTCGGGATGGGTAACCAGACTTGCTTATTATTCCAGCATAAGATGCGAGAGTCGATGGAACCATCTTACGGTCTACCACCTGTTCCGCTAATGTTTTAAATTCATCGGGAAAGAAATCTGCAACGCCTTTACTCTCACCTGCCAAGCGAAGACCGGTCATGGAAACAAACCAATGGTGATCCTCAATGGCAAGACGAACGGTTTTTTCTTTCAATTTACCAAGCCCGGCCAATGTCCACATGGCGTGTACCCGGGCATGGGCTTTCGCTTTTTTATTGTCAGCAAGTTTTTGGACATCCGTGGCTAAATCCTGACGCCCCCCTTCCACGATCCGTTTTTGGGAACGCAGGCGCCACCAAAGATGAGGGTGGGAAAGACCAGCCACCAAATCGGATGGAGGATCAATCGTTTTATGATCCTTCGGAACAATCCGGTAAATTCTGCCCAATCCGATCGGTTTATCCAATTGTCGCTCCGCAGACTGGCGGCGTAAATAAGAAGTCAGGTAGCGCTTGTGTTGAATAACACCTCGGTGAAAATCGACCACATAAAGACAGCCATCCGGCCCCATAGATGCATTGACCGGACGGAAACGTTCATCGGAACTGGCAAGAAATTCCCGTTCTTTCCAAACCGCATCGGGATAGAGTTGATGAACATATTGATCAGATGCAGGAAATGGTTTTTCGGGAAGGAAAGCCCCCACTGTATTGGTTCCGGGAGACATCGAGAAAATCGCCCCCTCCCAATCTTTTCCGTATGCCCCATGACTGTGGACTGCCAAGCCACTGATTGTGGTTACACTGGCTACGCGACCATCTTCCAAGATTCGGCCCGGACGATAATTTCGATTCAAGGCGGTATTTGGACGAATTCCGAACACACGATTGGTCGGAGGTTTCACACTGGAGCCTTTGCTTGGCCACTGACGATCGTAAGTCGCCCAGTCCACTTCAAACCAATTGCTATTGGCATTAAAATATAAGCGTCCATAGGCATCGCTTCCCATTCCCCATTGTCCACGTCCTTTGGCAGGCATTTCAATTAGCTTTCCATTCCGCCAGGCTAATTTTCTTGATGACTTTGAATTGTACATCCAATTGTCCAATGCGAAGTGCAATGCATTCTCCGCATGTTCAATATTGCTCTGGGCAGCAGTGGCAAAATCGAACAGTTTTTCCCGTTCATCACATCGCAAGTCTCCATCAGTATCCTTACAAAGCCAAAGACCCCCGGTTTCTACCACTAATACACCATCATCCACAAAAGCGATACAGCGCACATTAATCATGTCATCCACGAAAGGCGTGGCTTTGTCCATCACACCGTCCTGGTCGGTGTCTTCCAATATCATCACCCGGCTCATCCGTTCATTTTCTCCGGTACCGTCCAGGTCCCTCATGTAAGTGCGTAGTTCACCAACCCACATCCTCCCTTGGTCGTCCCAGTCCACAAAGACCGGATCCTTGACCATGGGTTCAGAAGCAACCAATTCAACCTTGAAGCCCGGGGCCACTTTGAATTGAGCAAGAGATTCCGCCGGGGTAAAAACGGGAACTACATCGGGCGACCATTTTTTCCAGTTTAGAGATGAAATGAGATCTTTCTCACTCGCTTTGTCTCCATTTTGTGAAAATAGAGAAAGGGAAGAAAATGAGAAAACGATTAGAAAAATAATTCTTGGGAAATTCATACTAAATTAAAATAAACCGATCTTACAAAATGCCAACCCTTGAGTCTGCAAAGTATTAAAATTGTATATAAAGAAAAACAATCATTACAGATCGATCCACTTTCTTTCCTCCCATGATTGTATTCCCAATTCCGCTAGTTCGACGCCCTTCGCTCCCGATCTTAAATCGTAGGGAAAGGGTTCGTCCAAAGCGACATGGCGGAGAAAGAGTTCCCATTGAATTTTGAAAGCATTTTCATAGGTAGTCGCGTCTGGCATTTCAGACCAGCCTTCATAAAAGTTGATCGGTTGCTCAATATCCGGATTCCAGACCGGTTTAGGGGTAACTCCAATCCCTTGAGTCTGGCACCCACGCAGGTTGACCACTGCCGAACCTTTACTTCCGTCCACCTGCATCACAAAAAGATCGTCCCGGCGAACCCGCACGGTCCACGAACTGTTAAACTGACAAAGGATTCCGTTTTCCAGTTCCATGGTGGCATAGCAGGCATCATCCGCAGTGCATTGATAGGGATTACCCTGTTCATCAATCCGTTCACCAATGTGAGTGGCTCCCCGGCAGGAGATACTTTTGATCGATCCAAACACATTGTCCACCAGGTAGCGCCAGTGGCAAAGCATATCGATCATGATGCCCCCACCGTCTTCCTTTCGATAGTTCCAACTGGGACGCTGGGCAGGCTGATCCTCATCATGCCCGGTAAATACCCAGTATCCAAATTCTCCCCGGACGGATAGAATTTCTCCAAAGAATCCCTGATTGATCAGAGTCTTCAGCTTCCGAATCCCCGGTAACCATAGTTTATCCTGAACCGCTCCGTTTTTGACTCCCGCATCCTCGCATAGTTTGGCTAAGCGAAGAGCTTCCTCCGTGGTGACCGCGGTGGGTTTCTCACAGTAAACTGCTTTCCCCGCCTTCGCGGCCATCTCGACAAAGCGGGAGCGGTGTAGGGTGGAACTGGCATCAAAGAAGATTTGATTATCTGCATCCGCAAGAGCCTTTTCGATATTGGTGGTCCAGCGACGTACACCCGTTTTTTCGGCCAGGGCTTTCAGTTTGTTCTCGTTTCGGCCGGTAAGAATGGGATCGACCGTAATCACTTCATCGGGGGAAACCTGAATGCCTCCCTGCTCACGGATGGCGCAGATCGACCGGATTAGGTGTTGATTGGTTCCCATGCGTCCGGTAACGCCGTTCATAATAATTCCAAGTTTATGTTCTTTCATAATAGATTAAGTGTAATGTAAATAGGATTGTTTGATCGCTTGTAAAAATTCCTGAGGTGGTTTTTCCCACCAACGGTTGGAGAAGACTTCGACTTCGATCATGCCTTTAAATCCGGAATCTTCTACCATTCCCCGGATACCTCGCAGATCAATACAGCCCTCCCCCATTAATCCACGGTCATTGAGTAAATCGGTGGTCGGAGTCATCCAATCGCAGACATGAAAGGAAAAGAGCCGATTAGCTTCTGCTGTGCGCCTGGTCTGAGCTTCCAAATCGGGGTCCCACCAGAGGTGATAAACATCATAGGCAATGCCGACCAACGGATGATTTAATTCATCACAAACATCATTGGCCGAAGCGAGGGAGTTGATCGCGGAACGATCATCCGCATACATCGGGTGCAGTGGCTCAATTGCCAGCTTAATTCCAAGTGATTCAGCCAGAGGCAATGTAGCCGCGATCCCATCCGTGATCTGCATACGCGATTCAACCAGGGATTGGCCGGGCACTGCCCCGCATACCAAAACCACAATGGGTGCACCCAAGGCGGCAGCATCCTCGATCGCTCGTTTATTATCCTCGATGGCATCAAGACGGGATTTCTCCTCGACGGCCGGATAAAATCCTCCACGGCAAAGGGAAACGACCTTCAAGCCGGCAGCCCGAATGGATTTACCGGCTTTCGATGGATCCCGACCCTCCAGCCATTGTCTCCAAACGGTAATTCCGGATACCCCCGCTTGGGCATAATGATCGACCGCTTCTTCCAGGTCCCAACCCTTGGTGGTAATGGTATGCACACATAGACGGGAAAAATCAGTAAGTGGATCGGCATTCATGATGGAAAAGAATAGAAGGGAATATTCATACGCTCGGCAATCCGTAGCGGGCGAATTAATGCCTCCTGCATCCGAGCTCGTTCGTTCCCAGCACGCAGATCAGGACATTCGGGATGGATCTCCGCAGAATCGATCACACCGAGCATTTGTAAAATCTCTGCGGTGCTGTGCTTATACCCGGCAGCACTTCCCTTGTCATCGAGGCGGAAGACCGAATCCTCCAGCGATTGAATGGCTTCGAATAACTTATATACCCGGGAATCAAAATCATCTTTCCTCCAGTATTTTTTGGCTGCACAAATGAGCGGGCATGCGGATACCCCAGCACCTATCAGCAAGGGTAATCCCATGCGGATGGCGGAGGCGATCCCGAAATCATCTCCGCTATGGGGAACGAAGTCCAATCCGAGGTCACGGCACATGGATGCCCAATATAGAAAGTGCGGTTCATCCAGAGTGGAAATTTTTCCACCGACAAATTTCTCATGACCTGCCAATTGGTGCAAAAGCCAGGGATCGAAGGGCGTGGCCCAGGGAACGAAAGCGGGTTCGAGAGCATGAACGAGTGCGGGTACTTCGATTTTTTCAGCAATTTCAAAGTAGGCATCTCTTCGGTTTTCGGGAGCCAAAGCATTCAGAGCCTGTGAGGTCATGATCATAACTTCACAAGGGCGGTGAGCCTGTGCAATTTCGAGATGTAAATGATAACAGGAGGCATCAAAAGCAGTAGGCGATGCCCCCACTGCCGTGACTCCACTTATAAAGGATGCATCGGGGTAAAGAGAGCGGAAGCGTGAGATTACTTCCTCGTAAAGCTCCTTGGATAGATTGAATACATAGCCGGTATCGGCATTCAGTACAAAAGTGATCTCCACCCCAAAGTGATCAGCGCATTTCATCATCCATTGAAGCATCCTTTCAAAACTGCCCCAATCCGGTTGGCCGTCCTTAAATGGAAGTAACGCGGCAACACAAAGGCGGGGATTGGACTGGTCATTCATTAGATCCTCTTCACGGGAATGTGCCCACACGGTTTCGCTCCATTGGGTATCGGGTTGAATTTCATCAGCTTTTTGAATCATATGTTCCATTCTATCAGTTATTCGGACATACCGTTAGGACAGAACTTGCATAATTAGCATTTTTCAGACATTTTATTAGTCTTTATTTGATGAATAAATTTCAACCCATCTTTTTGGAAAACCTACGAATTTCAATTCCAGGCTATTCCATCCTGAGAGTCGCCCATCATCGGCACACCCCCAAAAGCGATTTGGTTGAAGAACATGAACATACTTATTCCCAATTTCTTCTGTATTTAAGAGGTCAGGGAATTCAGACTTATAACGGTGAACCTATTGCAGTAAGACGGGGCGCTTTACTCTATTTTCCTCCAGGCACACGACATGGATTTATCAAATCTATGAAAAGCCCGCCGTTATCCCTGGTGATTAACTTTAAAGAAAATGGAGCTAAAAAATGGCGGGTAAAAAATAAGGTTTTATTACCTGTGACTCTTTCGGAGATAGAAAGTGTACTTAATCAGATGATCCAATCCGTGGATATCCATCAAGCTCATAGTATTGTAGCATCATCCCACATACTACAAATTTTCTCGGTACTATTCAATGTACTCGATGAGGGAAACATAAATAATAGAACGGTTTATCCAGTCACTGAAAAGGTCAGAAGATTATTAAATGAATTACCGGTTATTCCCAAAGCACCGAATGAAATTGCTAATTTTTTGGGAGAAGATTTAAGTTCACTCAATCGGAAAGTCCGTCGCGAATCTGCCCTTAACCTTGGAATTCTCCTCGATGAAACCCGGCAGAAAAGATCGTACGAAGGATTAAAAAAAGAAAACCTGTCTATTGCCAAAATTGCCTGGGATTGTGGATTCGCGGATCCCAATTACTTTGCCCGGTGGTTTCGAAAAAAAGTCGGCCAATCTCCCCGTCAATGGAGGGAAGGAAATTCATAGAGTATAAAAAATAGCAGGCCGTCTTGAAAATAATCACAGAGGAGCATCTATTTTAATCTTGAAAGGAAAGTTTAATTAGATTCTTTTTTTTTGATGAAATTACTCGTATTATCGTTTTTTTGCTTTTCCACTTTATTGTCCTTTGTAAAGGCCGAACCTGAATCAAAGGAATTGTTTGGAGAGAAGTTTCCAAGCCTTGACCACCTGTCCACCGGAGAATGGTGGAAACGGGCAAGGCCCCCTGAGGTCCTCTCCAAAAAAGGGAAACCGCCCAAGAGAATAATTGAATTAAATGTTCCCCGTGATGAGGTGGTTGCCTTTGCCCTCTACACGCAAGATAGTGGAACCCTCAAATTGACCGGACAACTTTATCCTCTGATGCCGGATGAATCACGGGAAGTTCGTTTGGAAACCAAGCAGGGAAAACAGTGGAAGGAAATTTCGAAAGTCAAGATCACCTATCCCGGATGGAGTGCACACTTTCGGATTACAAACTGGGACTCTACAAAGGATATTCCTTACCGGGTTAGGCATGGTAAAAAAGCTTCTTTCGAAGGTTTGATAAGGAAAGATCCAGTTCACCAAGAAACAATTGTGGTCGGAAATCTATCCTGTAACTCAAGCCGCACCAAGGGACCCCGTCCTCAAATTATTGAAAACCTAAAGGCGATTAATCCCGACATGCTCTTCTTTGCCGGTGATCAAACCTATCACCATACTGAACACACCGCAGGCTGGATCGAATTTGGTCTACAGTTCAGGGATCTGATCAAAGACCGACCCACTGTCACCATCCCGGACGACCATGATGTGGGGCAGGCCAACCTATGGGGAGAAAGTGGCATTGTCGCCACTTCGCCCGCAGGAAACAGCGGTGGTTATTTTTATCCAATCCCTTATGTCAATATGGTGCAACGTCAGCAAACCTGGCACTTACCCGATCCGGTGGATCCTAAAAAGGTAAAAAGAGGGTTGGAAGTTTACTTTACCCGTTTACGAGTAGGTGGGATTGATTTTGCGATTTTGGAAGACCGTAAATTCAAAACCGGACCCGCAGGCAAGATACCTAAGATGGGCCCCCGCCCCGATCATATTAATGATCCCGCTTATAACCGGGATGCCGTTAACCTGGATGGCTTGGTCCTTTTGGGAGACCGTCAGCTCAATTTTCTCTCCAACTGGAGTCAGGATTGGGAAGGTGCCCAAATGAAAGCAGCGCTTTCTGCCACGGCTTTCTGTGGTGCGGTTCACATTCATGGAAATCCGAACAGTCGCCTCCTCGCGGACCTTGACAGTAATGCCTGGCCCCAAAAAGGTCGAAACAAAGCTCTACATGAACTCAGGAAAGCCATGGCCACCCACCTATGTGGAGATCAGCATTTGGGAGTGGTCGTCCAACACGGAATTGACTCACACCGCGATGGTCCCTTTGCCTTTACCAGTCCGGCAATTGTCAACACAATATACGGTCGATGGTGGAAACCGGAGGATGAAAAACCCGGCCCCCGCCCCATTCCGAATTCTCCTCTCCCCTGGACCGGAGATTTTGAGGACGGTTTGGGTAACAAAATTACCATGCATGCCTATGCCAACCCCGAAGACCGAAAAAATGAATTAAAAAGAGCGGATGGTTTTGGTGTCGCCCGGTTCCACAAAAAGAACCGCACCATCACTTTTGAATGCTGGCCCCGCTTCTCCAAAGTGTCCGATGGAGATAAAGTCCAGTTTCCCGGTTGGCCGCTTACTTTTAAAATGACTCAGAATGACGGCAGAAAAGTAAAAGGCTGGTTGCCCAAGCTTACATTTACTAAGCCAAATCCGGTGGTTCAGGTGATCGAGGATAAAACTAAGGAGATTCTCTATACTGTGCGCGTTCAAGGTAAGAACTTCCAACCAAAGGTATACTCTACAGGCAAGCACACAATTAAGGCCGGTTTGAACACACCTCAGAAAGTCATTTCAAAAGACCTACTACCACAAAAAGACCGTAAAAAAGCGGGCAGTTTAAAGGCTTCTATATAAGTTATTTTTTTCCGTGACCGGAATCTAATCTCCTTGATTTGGCCGCAAGGAGTTCCTTCTTGTTCCTGGATTTCAAAAAGGCAATGAGATCCCTCAAATCTAATGGAGCCAAGGTCAAGCCCAAGGGGGGCATTGCTGAAATGGGGGGAGAAATGGTGGAGATATCTTCTTGTTTGAGTTGAGTTTCTTTTCCGTCGGGGGATACGAGAACCAATGTTGCATTGTCTTCGGACTCTTCTGCGATTCTACCCACTAAAGTAATTCCGTCTTTGGTGGAAACTGTAGAAAGTCCATAACCCGGAGTGATTTCCGCACTTGGATTAACCAGGGATTCAAGTAATTTATCGGAACTCAGTCGATCCCCCACCAAAGATAATGGAGGCCCCTGCACACCGCCCTCTTTATCAATTTGGTGACATTGCATACAGGCACCCTGATTCCTAAAGACCTTATCTCCCCGCAAGCTATCTCCACCATAAAGGCTGAGAACATGGATTCGAGCGGGTTCACCTGCCGCGTAAGTAGCGGCCACCTTTTTAGATTCTGCGTGGTCGTTTTTCGAAAGGAACAAATATAAGTCCAGCCACAATTCTGGACGTAGTTCCAACTCCCTCTTTTGCCAAAGCTCGATCATTGTATCCGGTTTTTTTAAAACATATCGGTTTAAAACTTGGCGAGCCACCAATAGTGTGTCTTTTTCAATCGCCTTCATGGATAGCTCGTCCATATCGGGAAGGTTTCGGTTTAGGCAAAGCTCAAATGCTGTTGCCCGTACTTCTTCACTTTCATCGGTAAGTAAAGACTTGAGAAGTTTATTGTCTTGCTCGCTCTCTAATTCGCCCAGACTTCGTAAGTTGGCTACCCGAACCTGAGGGTCAAGTTGTTCATCCTCAATTTGTTTCCTCAGGATTTCAGCATCAATGGACAGGCCGGCTTTTTGGGCAAGGTTTGTGGCCAGTGAAAGAAGTTCGGGATCGCTTTCTTCGAGTAGAAAAGATCTTAAATCTTCACCGAGTACCTGGGTCAGGTTACTCATCGAGGAAGAAATTGCTGGCATTGGCCGGTAGTGACCGAGGACTGGATCAGTATCTAATTTCATCCCCCACCTCAATAAAGCCTGGAGTGCAAAAGAACGAATTTCCTTGTCAATTTTGGGATTCGAACAAAACCCGAGGAGTCTTCGGGCCGATTCATCTGTGCCTAATCTAAAGTTTGCGGCCACAATTCGATATTGAATATAAAATGAATACTCACTCGGATCGATCAATGCCAATTTTTTCCCTGCTAAACCATCCAGCGCAACAGTATCATAAACTGCCCGTATTGCCTCGATACGAACGGGAGTACTAGTGTCCTCCAAAAAAGTCATCAGTCCGGCATTAGCAGTTCGGCGGAGGAGAATAACCGCGGTCAATCGTTGTTCTTCCGATTTTGATCCAGCGAGTGCGATAAGCTGTTCGGGAGACGCGATTCGATCCAGAGCGGAAATAAAAGAATGCCTGAGAACAGGGTCAAAATCAGCCCCTTTGTTTTGTTCAACCGAGTGGAGAAGTGCCGAAACTAATACCGGGTCCGATTTGCTGCCTATTCGGCCCAGGGAAAGTGCTGCGAGAGAAGCCACCCGGGGGGAGGGATCTTTCAAAAGTTCCAGAAGAGAACTCCCCAACTTCAGCAAGTTAGAACTCCCGGCCACCCTCGCCGCATTGGCACGAATTTCAATCTCCTTATTTTCGAGCATTTTCAAAATAAGAGGTGTGACAGATTCGGAGTACCCATTTCTTGCCAATTGACCCAGTCCCCAAATCGAATGAAGTTTAGCCATTAAGGAAAATTCTTTATCTCCCAAAATTTCGTTCAATTTCGCAACCGCAACTTCTCCTTTTTCAACCATGGCAAATTGGGCAGATTGACGAATCCTCTGATCTGCATGATCAAGAAGACCAGACAGTTCCGGTAATGAACGATGACTAAAACCATCCGACATTAACTGGGCAACTGCTTTTCCTACTCTTTTAAGTTCTTTGTCCTTAGGACGAATCACTTGAACAGAACCGTTTTTATTGACCGACCAGCCTCCCCCATAATCAGCAAAATACAAATTTCCATCATAGCCTTGAGCCACATCTGATATCCCAACATTATCAACCAATGTTTTACTCGAAGCCAATTTAAACCCGGCTCCTTTTTCTTTTAATTTTGCAATCCACACCTTGCACCTAGAGGGCGAACCCTTGTAGTCGGTCATTAAAAAGCTGTTTTTTACATCTGAAGGTAAAGTTTCTCCCGTAACCCAAGTCACTCCCGATGGACCATTACCAAGGTGGCCAACCGGAGAATATATCCACTGGGGCTGGTCTTTAGAAAAAGTTTCAAACATTTCCTCCCCAACCCAAACCGATTTGCTGATATGAAAATCTCCCCAGTCCAAGTCTTTCACATATTGATGAGCTGACTGATGGGACATATCCCACCCGGAGTCCGAATTTTCCAAGACATAAACAATTCTGGATTTATCTCCAATATCACCATTGTTATCAAAGGTGAAAAGATTGCCATGATTATCGAAGGCGAGCTCCTGTGGATTTCTTAGCCCATGTGCCAACACCTCAAAATTAGTGCCATTCGACTCGCATCGGAAAACGGCTCCACGACCCGGAGCCGATTGAACTTCGCCCTGATCATCTACCACATGATAACCTCGATCTCCCACGCTAAAATATAACCGACCATCAGGACCTCGAATAATACCGTGCAGGTCATGCCCAGTAAAAGAAATCCGCACCCCGAAACCATTGACCAATTTTTCATTCGTGTCCGCAATGCCATCCTCATTTGGATCAGTTAATTTCCTGAGTGCTGGAATACAGGTAAAGTATACAGCATCTGACTCGGCTAATATTGAAAATCCAATTCCATCCAGAGTTTCATTAAAATCATCGGAATAAACCGTTCTTTCATCCGCTACTCCGTTTCCATCTCTGTCTTGTAATCGAAGAATACGTTCCGGCACACTGGTGTACCATTCCATGGGAATTTTATCCGAGAAATCCTGGTATAACTTCATGCGATCCTCGAGAGTTTTGGACTGAAAATCTCGAGCGATCATATATCGGGCACCTCTAAGATCTTGTACACCAAATTTAAAACGATTGGCCTCGGCCACAAAAACCCGTCCTTTAGGGTCAATATCTAAACTTGCCGGATTTTCGACATGAGGGTAACTCGCCCAAGTGTAGCCTTCATATCCGGAGTGTATAATCGTACCTCGGAAAGGGGATGCTTTGTTCGAAAGTTGTGGCAATTGTGCAGTCGGAGTGAGTACAGGCGAAGCCAGCAGCAGATTAGTAAAGATACTGTAAAATAAAATTATTCGAATAAGCATAAATCAGATTAAATTAAACATAATATGTTATTAAAAATCAACAAGAGAACACGGACTATTTGTTAATTAAATGTAAAAGTTTCGTCATGACCTTAGAAATTTTCTCTCTCCATTCAAATTTGATTATAAAATAAAAGTATGTAATTTCTTATTAAAAACACAAGATTACAGATTGATGATTTATTATATCTGGCATACTATCATAATCAAGGAGTAGAAAGAAATGTTCAACTGCTCTGAATAACACATTATCGAAACTTTTTTTCACCCATTATTCAAATGACAGAAAATCCTTATTTTTCTTATGCAGAAGCTTTTGAAAGAATAACAACAGAGGGAAAAAACTTACCTCTTGGAGGAATTCCTTCGGCGAAGAGGAAAAAACCTACTGAAGGGTCACCGGTCGTTTTGATTATGTCTCCCCATCCAGATGATGAATGTATTATTGGAGGGTTCCCCCTTCGTTTAATGCAGGAAACGGGTGTCCATGTGGTCAATGTCGCAGTCACACTGGGCAGCAATCCAGAACGTAAGGAGGAAAGACTCAACGAACTTAAAGAAGCTTGCGATTGGATTGGGTTTGAACTTCAGGAAACTAAACCCAAGGGCCTCGATAAAATTAACCTCGCGAGTCGAAAAGAAAATCCAACCGAGTGGGCGGAAGCAGTTAAAACCATCGTTGAAATTATAAAAAAATGGAACCCGCAGGCAATTTTCTTTCCCCATGCAAGTGACTGGAATCTAACTCACATAGGAGTCCATCAACTAACTTTAGATGCACTCTCTTGCCTGCCCACAATCAAAACTATCCTGGTCGAGACTGAATATTGGGGACAGATGAAAAACCCGAATATAATGGTGGAAATTTCGACTGTTCAATTATCAATGCTTCTATCCGCACTCTCCCATCATCGAGGAGAATTAATTCGCAATCCTTTTCACCTAAGACTCCCCTCATGGATGCAGGACAATGTTAGGCTTGGAGCAGAGGTTGTTGGTGGACAGGGCGGACACTCCCCCTCTTTTTCTTTTGCCACCCTGTATCGCGTGAATCAATGGAACCAAGGGAAAATGAGTCCTGCTTGGCTTGGTGGCAAATTGCTGGCCAGTGAAGAGAATAGTAAAGAGATACTATTTTCGAAGTAATCGGATTAACTAAATCGGAAAAGGTTTCCTCTCCCTCCTCCGGGCATTTGTCGCTGGACACTTAGCACTCCGACTTGATTTCCTTCAAAAAGGAATCAATTGATGTGTTACTCTTAAAAATTACTCTTCGGGCAGTCCAACCGCTTTTTCGTTCAGTGCCGAACTTCGACTTGTTCAACAAACTATTCGGGTCCTAGGCGGGAAAGGATTTGGTCGAGAATATGATCGGGGCATTGATCCACAGATA
>Ga0180120_10001084_pt1 | contig 13916 bp, 10 predicted proteins | sample CPBDNA_3_FD_129677 | JGI IMG/M metagenome (GOLD analysis project Ga0180120, IMG submission 129677) | Freshwater to marine salinity gradient microbial communities from Chesapeake Bay, USA - CPBay_Spr_31_0.2_DNA (version 2) (version 2) | ecosystem: Environmental > Aquatic > Marine > Coastal ... | reverse complement strand
TACAACACTATGCCGAAGGCCCAGCTTATCTTTCCAGGCACCTGTCGGCCATCTCACAAAACAACTTGGAAGACACCGATCTTCATCGAATGCAATATGGAAATGGTTTCCTCGTTCCGTATCTACGACGACTTTAAAGCCAAAATAATCCCAATTTCGGTCCAAAAAAGTTAAGTTATCAAACATTAGATCTATTGATTGCCACTTGCCTTCACTAGGCGGTTTTAGCCACAGCAACACAAGCTCGTTTGTTTCAAATAGGCTCTTTTGCGTTATGTCAGTTTGTTCCTGAGCGAGCTGCTTTGTTAGTTTTTTCCACTCTAATGTAAGCTCTCCTGCACAGTATAACCGGTCAGGATGGCTTGTTCTTCCGCCATTATCATTTTGGCATCCAGGGCTCTGAACACCCAAAGAGCCTGGCAAAACCGTACCTTGCCACTCGACAGCGCCGACAAAAAGATTTCTATCGCCGCCATTACCAGCGGCATCAGTAACAAATCTTACGCCAATCTGCTCAATATCTTCTATGTCATGAGGAACCTCTAACAAAATATTTTCCCAGACCCATTGGCTCTCGTCCTCATACCGACCAAGCCGTTCGGTATCGCGTGCAGATTGCAGATATTTGATACCTGAGAACCACTTGCCACCGGCATGTTTAATAGAGACACGATACGGAGGCATCCCTTGATAGGCTTCGCCAGCTAATTTTAGCTTAATTGTATTAAACTCTTTTTTTAGTGACATGCTTATATCAGCACTATTTTTGATTTCGCCTTGCATCATATTTTTATCATTTAGGCTGCGTGAAAATAGGTCCTGAAACTGCTCTCTTTCTATCAGTTTTGCTGCATCAATCCAATAATCGCCATAGCCCCAGCCGCTCACATCTGGGGGGTCAAACAAGACCTGCCCCATATCAGCAAGCCGTGCATCAAGAACTGAAATTGGAATGCCAGTATGCTGCGCCATTCTCACCATACCAACCAATAGCTCTGCTGGTGATTTTACAGATGTAGCTCGATATTTTTCATCCCAAAAGTAAGATGAATTTAACATTATCGTTAGCAATTCAGAAATTTCGTAATCTGTTTTCCTGAATGCTTCACTCCAATGCGCGAGAGCCTCAGTCGGCATGGGCTCTAAAGAGACAAATTCAGACCATAGCCGCCTCACAACAAATTCCGATGCTTTTTGATGCCTCAAAATAAGGTTTACGAGGCCTTCGCCATCAAATTTTTTCCTAACACCAAATATTTCCTTTTTGGAAAAATCACGCGCCCATGAATTTTCCAAAAAGCTAATTTTGCCAAATTCTGATACATGCCAACCAGCCAGAGCTTTAGCAGCTTCCTTGATGTCACTTTCTGAATAATTACCCTCACCCAGAGTAAAAAGCTCAAAGAGTTCACGTGCCAGATTTTCATTTGGCGACTGTTTTTGATTCCGGTTGTTATCCAGATAAATTAAAACAGCCGGGTCTTTAACCATTGAATGTGCGAGTTCACGATAGTTACCCGTTGCATGATTGCGTATCGTTTTATGATGCATCCACTGGGCATGAGACTTCTCGTCTAATCCACTAAACCCTGCCACAAAAGTGTTTTCCCAAAATAAAACCATCCTCTCTGCCAGCGGACTTTTTGAGGCAAGCATTTGTGTTATCCACCATTGCCTTAGCTCAGAGACTTCCTGCCGACGAGCACTTCGAAAGGCATTACGTTTGCCCTCAGGCCAATCATTTTGTCCCCAATAGCGCGGTTCTAATTTTGTCCATGCAGGATAGTTATTTACCGGATCAGTCTTAAGGCCTTCGATTAGATTTGCAATAAGAGTGGACCTATACTCACCAACCCATTGTGATACTTCTAAGGGCGATGGTTCAAACCCGGTCTTACGAAGAATATATGAGACATCTCTGGATGACATCGGTTTATCAGTGACTTGTGGCATCGTAGTTTTTGCTAGCCAATTCACTGCCGTCACAGTTGCAAATTCACTTTTGGGAAGCAATGACACTAACTTTTTTTCAGCTGATACCGTATTTTCCGTTGCGAGAGAGGCGGAGTGACAAACAAAAAAAGGAAAGATCGAAAATAACATAATAAGGCGAAACAGCATTAATTATCCAGACCTATGACGCAAGAGAGCGTCTCACAGTTATTTTTTCAGCACGGAATGATATAAGACGAATAATCATCACTGTTAAATATAAGCATTTTATGAATTAATGGGAAAGGACAAACACGTCAGACTGCTGAGCACAATTATCAGGTTGCAGGCATCCGCGTGGTTTTATATGCCCCAAAGCTATGCCATCGCACACTTCATCAAAAAAATACTATTTTGAGTGCATCACGCGTTAGCATTTTTGGAGAATCTAATGGTGGAGAGACGGTCTGACGAATCCTTTTATAAGTCTATGATTATGGGTCATTTTTTATTGTAGCTCTAATTTGGACCCCACATTTAACCCCACACTTTATTCAAGAAATGTAGCTTAATGAAGCACTGCTTTTTCATTTTGGGGTTACTGCTACAGTTGCGAAATTAGCTTTTCTTCTTCTTTAAGGGTGTGGGGGCTGGAGGACGCAGGCCCTGCGTCTCAGGGCCTCGGTTCTTTGATGGGTCGGCAAAGAAGAACTAAAATTATGGTCGTTGAAACTATAATTGTATCAGCGCTCATTTTAAACTAAGCCCATTATCTATAATAATATTTTGGCCGGTAATCATTGCACCATTCTTAGACAACAAATACAGTACAAGACTTGCCACCTCGTACGGCTCTACTAGTTTTCCTGACGGTAATTGTGATGCTAACTGTTTCCACTGTTTCTCAGAAAATGCGGACTCTTTTTTGTCTTTTCGAGTGTAGCCGGGTGAAATGATATTGGCTGTGGCAGGGCTAAGTCGTAACTGTCTAGCTGCTTGCAATGTCAGCCCCTCAAGTGCACTTTTTGCAGTAGCCGTAGCTGTAAAAAAGGTATCATTAAGGCCCGATGTTTTGTTCACAAATGAGGAAATTGAAACAATACGGCCCTGTTCGCTCTTTTTTATATCAGCAATAAAGGCACGAATGAGTTTTGCAGGGGCTTCAACCATAACAGCTAGTGCATCATTTAGCTTTTTAGCAGTCAGGGTTTCGAAATCGCCCTTATCAGCATAGCCGGCATTAATAACCAACTGGTCAATGTACCCAGCGTCCTCGATTACATGATTAATAAAGTTTGAGACACTATTTTCATTCCAAAAGTCGTAGGTAAAACAGAAAACAGTAGCATTGTTCTCTTCTCGAAGCTCATTTGCAAGTTTATGTAATTTTTCAGTTTGAGTGCCCGTATGAAGGAAAAGGTTGCAACCACAACCCGCAAGCTGTTTTGCACAGGCGGCGCCAATTCCGCTTGCTGCGCCTGTGATCAAGATATGTGGATGTTTACAATTATCCATTTATATTTCCTCAAAAAGCAACCCTTCTAACAGCAACACATCTGTTTAATAGTACAATATATACATCCCTAGATTGAACTAAATTTTATATTCCAGCAATTTTTTGCGCGTATTTCTTCGAGCTAATTGAACATCTGGATCTGGTTCCAAAGAGGCTAATAATAGTTCCTGCGTATATTTTTTCTGAGGTTTTAGAAAGATATCTTTAGCAAGACCTGTTTCAATAATTTGCCCCTCTTTCATTACGATAACGCGATCTGCAAAATCGCGGACTACGGGTAAATCATGAGCAATAAAAATGTAACTTAACCCTAAATCTTTCTTAAGCTTTTTAAGCAAACTAATTACTTGTGCCTGAACTGATACATCTAACGCAGATACCGCTTCATCACAGATGATAATTTTTGGCTCAAGCGCGAGTGCTCGAGCGATAGCAATACGCTGAAGCTGTCCACCAGAAAGTTGATGAGGAAACCGTCTTACATATTCTTTTTCAAGACCCACCTGCTCAAGAAGGTCTTCAACCCTTCGTAGCCACTTATTTTTTGGCAGAACATCAGGGTGAATTACCCATGCTTCTGAGATGAGTTGTAATACGGTCATGCGGGGGTTCAAACTTTGTGAGGGATCTTGAAACACCATTTGAATATCGCGGCGTTTTTTTAAAAGGTCTTGGTCGGACAGTGTTAAGATGTCCTGATTCTGATAAAATACAGAACCACTATTCGCATTTTCCAGTCGCAAAAGAATTTTTGCTGTTGTTGATTTTCCAGAACCACTTTCACCAACAATTGCAACCGTTTCACCTTCCATTAAATCAAAGCTGATGTCTTTTAATGCCCGAAAAACACCATAATTTTTAGAAATTTTCGAAACAGATAAAAGTGGGTTAGATGACGAAATTCCTAATGAAAATTTCCCCTTACCGGGGGCGGCTTTAATCAATTGCTTTGTATATTTATGGCTAGGTTTAAAATAAATATCCCTTACAGAGCCAGCTTCAATCACTTTTCCGTTTTGCATTACGATAACGCGATTTGCTACCTCTGCTACAACTCCTAGGTCGTGGGTTATAATCAGTAGGGCCATCCCTGTTTCTTTTTGTAGATTCACGAGGAGATCAAGGATTTGCGCTTGAACTGTAACATCAAGAGCAGTTGTGGGCTCATCTGCGATTAAAATATCTGGGCGCAGAGCTAATGCCATAGCTATCATTACACGTTGCCGCTGCCCGCCTGAAAATTGATGTGGGTATTTTCTTGCAGCACTAATCGGTTCTGTAATACCAACTTTTTCTAGTAACCTTAGCGTTTCTAGCCGGGCTTCCTTTTCTTTTGCCCCGTGCACTTTCAACGCTTCTTCTATCTGCCAGCCAATTCTATAAACTGGATTGAGGTAACTAAGCGGATCCTGAAAAATCATAGCAATATTTTTGCCGTTAATGTCTCGTCTTCGTGCAGGAGGCATGTCAAATAGGTTTTCCCCTTTGAACCTTATTTCACCTGCAGTAATTTCACCTGGTGGCATATCTATTAGATTAAGAACGGCAGATGCTGTAACAGATTTCCCTGAACCACTTTCGCCCAATATGGCTAATACTTCGCCCTTGTCGAGATGTAAATTTACACCGTTCACTGCCTGGACTTGCCCAGCAATAGTGTGAAAGACCACAGCCAAATCTTTTATTTCCAGCAGGTGTTCAGCCATTTTTTTGGTCTCCAATTTCCATACGCCATCTTTGCTGTGGGTCAAGAACTACGCGTAGCCAATTGGAAAGCAGGTTGAGGCTTAAGGTCGTTAGAATAATGGCAAGGCCTGGCCAAAATGATAGCCACCATGCTGTGGTAAGATAAGGACGTCCCTGTGCAACCATCAATCCCCAGGTAATTTCAGGTGGCTGAATGCCAATTCCTAGAAAAGACAGTGAGCTCTCAGCTAACATAACAAATGCAAAATCTAATGTAGCAATTGTCACCATTGTTGGAATGATGATTGGCAGAATATGACGAAAAATAATCCGTTTCTTAGACGCGCCCATTACGGTGGCTGCCTGAATAAACATTCTTTCCCTGATCTCCAATACCTCTGCCCGAGCAGTTCGTAGGTAGATAGGAATGCGCGTTATAGCAAGTACAACAACAATATTTATTACTGAAGGAGGAAGCATATAGAGGATAATAACTGCTAGCAAAAGAGATGGGAAAGACATAATCACATCGGCAACACGCAGGATCAGATGACTAACAAATTTAGAAGTATACCCGGCTATTAATCCAAGAAAACAGCCAATAATGAGAGAAAAACTAACTGCGGAAGCGGCAATCATTAAAGTATTACGAGAGGCTAAGAAAATGCGCGCTAATAAAGGTCGACCAAGCGCGTCACCCCCCAGCCAAAATATCCAGTCTTTGTTAAAATCGAACGGTGGAGCATTTCTGCCCCTTAAATTCTGCTTTGTAGCGACATCCTCTAATGCAAACGAACCCACTAGGGCCACACCAACCAATACAAGCAAAAAAATTGCAGCAAAGAGCGCAAATCTGTCCCGTGCCAACATCAACAGCCACGCGTTGAAAACAAAGCGCCTCGTATTGTTATCCTTGGCAGTGGGGGGTGATTTTGCCATAGAGGTTAATACCGAATGCGGGGGTCTAAAATTGCATATATAATATCAATTAGAATATTCATCACAAAAATAGCAACTGCTGTGATGATGATAGAGGCCAAAACAACAGCAAAATCTCGCTGCAAAATAGAGTCAATCATTAGTTTACCAACGCCTGGGAAACCAAAAATTGTCTCCACAATAACAGCGCCATTCAATATGCCAGCAGCTTGATCGCCAATCACTGTAACAACTGGTAGCATAGCATTTCTCAGGCCGTGCACAAATACTATAGGGGTATCCTTGACACCTTTAGCGCGCGCAGTCTTTATATATCCTGCATTCAGTACATTTAGCATCGAGCCACGAACAACCTGAAGGATTAGTCCGAATGGTCTTATAAACAAAACTGATATTGGCAACACCCAATGGAAGATCGTTCCCGTTCCCGATGTTGGAAGCCACCCAAGGCCCACTGAGAATACAACAATCGCTACAATTGCAATCCAAAAATCTGGAGCACTTGCTCCAATCAATGAGAAAAACGTGACGATACGGTCGAAAAAACCACCAACTCGGAAGGCAGCTATTGAACCAATTATAATCGCGAGAGAAGCTACCAATGACATTGTGATTGCGGCTAATTGAAGCGTCCATTTAAATCCACGCAGGACTGAATCTATTGCTGGCTCAGCGCGGCGCAACGAAATACCAAAATCCAGACGTATAAGATCAGAAAAATACTGGAAAAATTGATGTAATATGGGGTCATTTAACCCGTTCAAATCACGAAACTTTTCTTTTGCTTCTTCCGATGCGTCTAGGGGAAGGAACAAACTAGCTGGGTCACCAGTTAACCTAATTAGAAAAAAAACAAGAACTACCAAAATAAAAAGAGATAGCGCACTTGTTACCGCTCGTTTAATTAAGAAATTAGTCAATTAACCCATTCCAATTTAGAAAAATAGCCAGAGGTTACATATTATCCCTGGCTATTATCATTATAATATTTTCAATTTCATTTGAATGAAATTTGTGAAAGCTGGAGTTCACTATTAGTTTTAATTGTCGGAATGAAGTCCAGGCGCTCATTAACTCTACTAAAGCCAACCATATGGAATAGAAGAATGTCTATGACAGCTTCATCATGAATATAAGCCATAGTATTTTTCCACATTGCTTCTCTTTTTGCGCCAGTAGCGGCAGTTGCATCAGCAATCATTTTATCTAGTTTTAAGTCATCTCTACCAGATTGAGCACCGCCTGTTGCATATTTGAAAAACATAGAGAAGACAGGATCTCCATTTGCATTATCATGCATAGCTTCAACGATGATGGGGCCTCTATCCGCTGCATATGGCTTGGAATATAGGTCAAGCCATTCTGCGACTTCATACATTTCTAATTTTACGTTGAAACCAACATCTTGAAGCATGGCCTGCAACGCTTCCATAGTTTCCTGCACATTTGCAAAATTGTTTGTGCGGCCAATAAGCCGAATTTCTTTTTCAACAGGAACACCATCTGCCTTTGCTTGAGCTATGAGTTCTTTCGCTTTCTTTGGATCAAAGCTGAACGGCCTCAAGTCATGATTATAGCCAATAGTTGAGGGTGGTGTCATTCCTGTGGCAGGGATTGTACCATTAGCTAAAATTGTCCCAATGAACGCCTCTCTATCAACTGCATGGTTGAGTGCTCTTCTTATTCTAACATCATTTGTTGGCGCAACCTCATTATCTACCCGCAGATAAAGTGTTTCTGAATTTGGGTATGAGAAGTCTGTACCTGCGTTGGTCGCGTCCTGCAAAGCTATATTTGTCGCAATATCTGCTTCACCAGTTGATACCATTGCAGCTCTAACAGAGCTATCAGAGCGGAAAATATACTTTGCTGACTTAACAGCAGAACTGCCGCCCCAATAATTAGTATTAGCTGAGAGGTTGATTTGCATACCACGAAGGTATTGGTCGAACGTATATGGACCAGTTCCAACAGGGCTGTTTACATACTTGTCCATTGGCTCAGTAGAGCGCATAGCAGTCACCACAGACATCAGAAGGGGTAAAATAGGCTGCGCAGGGTTAGCTGTAATGTCAATTGTATGGGCATCTATGATATTTGTTGATATTTCAATGCCACCAAAGTATTTTATGCCAATTTCGCATGAAAGTTGATCACTTTTGATGCGCTTCAGGGAATGTGCTACATCTTCAGCGTCAAAAGCACTGCCATCTGAGAACAAAACCCCTTTGCGTAAATTAAAGCGCCAGGTTCCGTTTCCTTGGTCTTCCCAGCTTTCTGCAAGGCGGGGCTGAAGGCCCTTGCCTGGAACAAGTTCTGTAATCGTTTCAGATACATTTTGGGCAATAACACGTCCTATATTTGAACGCGACGCTTCACAGGGATCAACAATATCGAGTTCCTCTGATAATACGATTGTTACATCATTGGCTTTCACTGAGAGTGGAAGCGAGATTAATATAGCAACTAATACTGACTTAAAATAGTTTGAATATTTCATAACTACTTTCCTCCTATATCATGCAGCTTATTTATCTTGAATCTGTCAGACAAACTGCGAGTACTGACAAAAGATTCACGCCGACAACTGTGTCGAATTATTGATTTAAAGTCTTACAGACTTTTAACCAAATAGTGTTTGAAAATAAGTTTTGAGTCTATAAATAAAATTTTTAACTAGAATTAGAAAATTTTGATGGGGAATTATTTGAATTTTTTCGGCTCCCATAAGTTAATACAAGGAAAGCGATAAAAATTATTATAGCTCCATACCAAGTTGATAAGCTTGGAACTTCTTGAAACAAAAGAAAGGCTCCAAACCCAACCATAGGCAATCGCACAAAATCAATAGGCGCGATTAAAGAGGCATCTGATAATTGAAATGCTCTGGCACCAAGAAATTGTGCTAAAGCGCCGTTAGCTCCCTGAAGTGCAAGAAGAAACCACTGAAACGCAGTCGGATTGTTCCACGCCCACATAGCAGGTATTAATGCTAGTGGAACAGTAACAATTAAATTCCACGCCACAATTGTATCAGCATTTTCTTTTTGACCCTGATATTTCAGAATTAACTGAATGGTAGCTATAGCAAGTGCTGAAAAGACAGCCAGAACTAAAGCTATATTAATGTCATTATGTCCCGGTTGTAAAACGACAACCACACCACTGAAACCAATAAGGAGGGCGATAATTCTTGAAGGGTGAAGTTTTTCCGAAAAAAATATCCAAGCACCCAGCATTACAAAAAAAGGCGCTGCAAAACTAATAGTTGTAACTGCGGAGAGTGACGCATTTGCCAATGCAAAAAAAAGTGCGCTTAATCCTACCAGCTTTATGCTCGCTCTTAGAATGTGAAGCTTGTGTCCGGATGTCTTTAATATAGCAGGTTTTTGAATGAGCCACGGAAGAAGGATAAGCAATCCAAAGACAGCTCTGGTGAAAACGATGAAAAACGGGTGAATTTCACCAGCCAGAACTCTTATAATCATGGCGTCAATGCTCATGAACATAGCCACGATAAACATCAAAGCGCCGCCTTTAAAATTTTTGCTCTGCATCATGCCCACTCCTAAAACCTTTACTGTGTCAGTTAGTTCAAAATTTGTAAATAAATTGCAATTTTCCCTTTCCAAAGTGTTTCGGTAAAAAGTGAAATCCTATTGACAATAGCTAATATTAATTCTGATAGTTATTCATCGTTTAACAACTTAACAAAATAGTTTTAGTGAATACTTTTACCCTCACCACTGCGGTTAGCTCAATTTTTGAAGCAATGAGCGGAAAAGTGAACTTGTTTTTATGTGGGCGGCAAGCAGCTATCCTACCCAGCCTTCTTGCAATCAGGAAATGGTGATTTAGCCACTACCTTTTCATTTCATCGTCGTGCCATTGCTTTTGTCGAAATACCTCTGAGTGAATTCACGAAAAAAGGACCCAGTGATAAGGATTAGGTTTGTGTCTATGTAGCAGCAAAAAATTTTGGAGATAAAAATGAATGATAACGTTCTGGGTGTCTATAGTGCGGCAGCAACGCCGATTGAAAATGATCACAGGCCTTGTTTTCAACTTTTTACAGATCATTGTCATGCGTTACTTGATGAAGGGTGTCACGGAATTGCGTTAATGGGCACCACCGGTGAGGCTAATAATTTCAGTGTTGATGACCGAAAAGCCCTGTTGGATGCTGCCTGCCAGTCCGGACTGGCCGGAAATCAACTTTTACCCGGAACATCATGTAGCAATTTACCTGAGACAAAAGAACTCACGGCACATGCACTTTCCTGTCATGTGAAGGCCTGTGTTGTTCTGCCGCCCTTTTACTACAAGGGAGTTAGCGATGACGGCCTGTTTCGTTTCTATGCTCAGCTAGTTGAAGGCCTTGCTGATGAAAGACTGAAGATAATTCTCTATCACATCCCACAAATAACGCATGTGCCAATTAGCCATAATTTGATATCTCGTCTTAGACATGCTTTTCCTAAAACCTTTATTGGTATCAAAGATAGCTCTGGCGATATTGAAAATATGAAGAAAATGATAGAGTTATTTCCTGGTTTTTCTGTTCTTGCCGGCGCAGACCCACTTTTGTTACCCGTGTTGAGGGCAGGAGGAGCGGGCTGTATCACGGCAACATCAAATTTACGGGCTGACAATCTCAGATATATTTTTGACCATTGGGCCAATCCAGACCAAAAGGCAAAAATTCAAGCACATCAAAATAAAATCAACGACTGGCGAAATTTAAGCAACAGTTATGCCCAGTTACCTACGATAAAGGCAATGATTGCGAAAAGACGCAAGGATAGGAGATGGCTCGCACTATGTCCTCCTCTCACCGCTTTAACTAATGACGAGCAAGAACATGTCTGGGCTCAGATGCAACAAATTTAAAACATGTGAAAGTAGTCATTATGGAACGCTATATTACAATTCGCCAGCCTCAACATGTCCAAATCGGGTCAGGAAGCGCCGCGCAAATTGGCTTATGGGCAGCAAATGCTCAAAAGGTTCTCGTTCTCACGTCAAAATCAACTGCTCTGCTTGTTGAACATCTGCAGCTAAAGCAATCTGCAGAAATTTATAGTTATGTACCGGCAGAGCCTGACGATTATGCATTGCAGGCGGCTCTTGAACATGCGGCGCTCCATCGGCCAGATGTGATTATTGGTTTGGGAGGGGGGTCTGTTATGGATATAGCCAAGCTGGTCTCTGTGATGTGGGGTGGCTCCCAGCGACTGGAAGAGATTATTGGAGCAGACAAAGTTCTGAAGCGCTTCTCTAAATTAGCGCTTATCCCTACAACTGCTGGTACTGGTTCAGAAGCAGGTATAAGGGCGCTGGTCACAAATTCAAAGACACAGGCAAAAATGGCTGTCGAAAGTCGGCTGATGTGTGCAGATCTTGCAATTCTTGACCCTGACTTAACCTTATCTGTTTCCCCGTCCCTAACAGCGTTTACTGGCATAGATGCAATGGCCCACTGTGTTGAAGCCTTCACAAATATTCGTTCTCATCAGATGATAGATGGATATGCCCGTATGGGCTTTTCAGCCGTTGGCAAATATCTGGGCCGTGTGGTGGCAGATAAATCAGATAGTCAGGCACGTTTAGGGATGATGCTGGCGAGTTATTATGGCGGTATTTGTTTGGGTCCGGTCAATACAGCAGCAGGTCATGCGCTGGCCTATCCTTTGGGAACTAAACTCAAGCTGGCACATGGGTTGGCAAACGCCTTAATGTTTCCGCATGTTCTGGGATTTAACCAACCAGTTTGTCCAGACAAAACTAATGAAGTATTAAGTGCATTGGGCGGTGCCAAGACTGAGAACTCTGCTTCTGCCCACAAGCAAGCTTATGATTTTTGCGAGAGCCTCTCCATTGATATGAACTTGTCAAACTACGGAGCTCAAGCCAGTCATTTACGTGCTTGGGCAGAGGAGGCCTTTGCCATTCGTCGCTTGATGGATAACAATCCTAGGGAGATGACGGTCGATGACATTGAACAGATTTATCAAAACGCACTATAAAATATAGGTATAGTTTAAGCAAAATAGTACGTGTCTTTTATTTTATAAAAGTATACCGGAAACCTTACCAGAAACAAAAGATATCAGCCTCCTTTTCTAGGATGTTAACCATTTAAAAACAGTTGTTTGTAACTCGAAACATGGTCACTTGAACAAACAAATTGTGTTGGTAGAGAGTGACAGTTCTCTTGGTAAGCACCAACCCTACATAATACTTTAATTTATGCTTAGAAACTCACCTGTAATGCCTTTCATCAATTACATCACTTTAGTCTGCCCGGTGGCCTACCTAAATGTAAGTCACATAATGTACCTAAAGAGTTCCTGCCAAGTACAAGGGAAGTGAGGTAGGCAAAGTATCTTTATACCTACCTTTACAATATCGCTTTACTATATCACTCGCTACTGCATTAAAGATGATTATAAATCGTGTGATTGCAAGCATACGTGAAATGTGTTGGGCTGGTTACATGTGACGTGTAACTCCACCATCTGACCTAATACTCTGTCCTGTTATGTAGCTGCTATCCTGTGTAAGGAGAAAGGTCGCTGCTTTAGCTTGCTCTTTTGAAGTTGCTAAGCGCTTGAAAACAGACATATCTGCAAATTTTTGAGGTAGATCTAAACTATCAGTAAATCCTGGCAATAAGCAATTCATTCTAATACCGTCTTTACCATATCTATCAGAGTATAGTTTTGTAAATGACGATACGCCAACACGGTAAACGCTTGATGTGGGAAAAATTAGGCTTGGCTCAAAGGCTGAGAAAGTGGTGATATTTACAATTGAACCGCTGCCTTGCGATTGCATAATTGGAGTTACCAACTTAGCAAGCCTAATTACTGGCATTAACACCATTTCGTTCGCTTTATTCCAATCATCTTCCGAAATATCTAGCAAATCACCTTTAGGCGGCCCACCCACGTGAATTAATAGGCTATCCACTCGGCCATACTTTTCCATAGTCAGTTTGATTAATTTGTTTGTGTCTGATTTATTTTCGGCTTTTCCTCTCAGAGCGATACCATTTAGTTCTTTTGCGAGTATTTCACAATTTTCTGATGGAGACATTAAAGCCATCTTATAGTTACGATTGCTCATTTCCCTTGCAATCGCTGCCCCCATTCCTTTGCCACCCCCGACAATAACACATACTTTTTGGCTCAAAACAATCTCCTATTTTTCATATTGACATGCATCTACCGTCATTTACGTCATAGCGCAAAAATCTTTATCAGAAGTGGGAGAGCCATAATCCATTGACCCGAAGAATGGGACACTAGTAGCCTGTCCTAATTGTCATAAAAAGCACTCTCCTAATCTTTCAAGACTCTTTGTTTAAGTTAGCGCATAGCTAATTTACTTGTCCATAATTGTATTACTAACAGATCTAGAACTCCTAATTACAAAATGCGGGGCGCCCCTAGGGTGGGGTCGCGTTAGCGGACAAATCACCTTTCGCACCAGGAATTAGTTAATTCAGCTTTCGAGCTAAGTCGTCGGCTCTGAGGTGCCTATAACGCATCAACATCTTTAAGTCTTTGTGAGCTGAGATAAGAACAACTTGGGGAATACCCATACCCATTTCAAAAAACCTGAAAGGTTTCAATATGAATTAATGACTAATTTGGTCTGGTGGTTTGTTGTGGGTATGGTTGTGGGTAAACAATATTTTTTATTAATTAATAAACAATAACAGTGCTCTAAATAAAAAGGTGGCGGAGAGACGGGGATTCGAACCCCGGTGAGGCGTTAACCCCAACACGCTTTCCAAGCGTGCGCCTTAAGCCACTCGGCCACCTCTCCTGACTAGTGG
>Ga0180120_10001083_pt1 | contig 13926 bp, 9 predicted proteins | sample CPBDNA_3_FD_129677 | JGI IMG/M metagenome (GOLD analysis project Ga0180120, IMG submission 129677) | Freshwater to marine salinity gradient microbial communities from Chesapeake Bay, USA - CPBay_Spr_31_0.2_DNA (version 2) (version 2) | ecosystem: Environmental > Aquatic > Marine > Coastal ... | reverse complement strand
TTTTCAGAAGCATCTTGGAGAGAGTCTAACAATACTTGGTTGTTGGAACTGTTGGCTTGTATAGCCTTTTCCATAAATGTCATGTCTTGAATATTAAATTTTGACATCATTTCATTGTATTCAGTAAATTTCTCATTGCTTTTGGTTCCTTTAATGATTGGATCCATGTCAAAGGCATTCCATTTGGTATTTATTTCAATGAGACTTGGTTCTCCAAAAAATGTAATCCTATCATTAATGGTATTGTTGTCTTTTTTATTGAGGTACAGATAGAACACTTCTGGACTTTCAATTTTAGTGTCAAACTTGAAATTACCAGATCCATCAATCTCTATAGAATCAATAGTTACTAGGGTACTGTCTGGAATGTGTTGTAAATATAGGGTGCCTTTTTTTAAGCCTTTTACAGTTCCAGATACAACCATAGCGTCTAAATCGTTGGTCCTGTTATTACAACTTGTAATAAACAATGCTATTAAAGCAGGTAAAATTGAATATTTCATGGTATTTAATTAATGAGCCACAAAGATGGCTAAAGTCTTTAAATTATACGTAATATATTTACAAATTAGAGGCTATTTCCATCAAATAAGCACAAAATAGCGCTCCAGCTGTACCAACAACATAACCCCCAACAGCCAGTAAAACACCTACGGAGGTAAGTGAAGGACTGAATTCTGCTGCAACAACAGGAGCAGACGCTGCTCCACCTACATTGGCTTGGCTGCCAACTGCCAAAAAGAAGAAGGGTGCCTTTATTATTTTAGCCACCAATATCAGTAGTAATGCGTGAATACTAATCCAAATGAGCCCAATGACAATAAGTCCTGGATTGTCTAAAATCTGTGTAAGATCCATTTTCATTCCAATAGTAGCCACCAAGATATAGATGAAAACACCACCCAATTTACTGGCTCCTGCACCTTCATAATTTTTAATAGAAGTGAATGACAATGAAATTCCAATGGTAGTGGCCAACACAACCATCCAAAAGAACGAAGAACCCATGAAGGATAAGAAACTTTTTTTATCTGCTACTGCTGCAACTCCATTTGTTAAAAATTCGCTGAGGTGGTTTCCAAAAAAATGAGCTATACCCACAGCGGTAAAACTGACTGAAAGCAGCATGACATAGTCTTTGATTGTAGGAATCCTATTTACTTTTTCTTGAAAATGGGCTACTTTAATTTTTAAGGCCTCTAAGGCAGAAGTGTCTGCTTTAAGCCAACGGTCTATCTGTGCTGTTTTTCCTACTCCAAGAAGCAGAATTGCCATCCAAATATTAGCTACAACAATGTCTATCAATACCATACCGCCGTATTTTTCGGGATTGTATTGAAAAATTTCAAGCATGGCAGCTTGGTTGGCACCGCCACCTATCCAGCTTCCTGCAATGGTAGAAAGTCCCCTCCAAATAGCGTCAAAATCATTACCGCCAACAGTTTCTGGAGAAAAAATAGCGACTATAAGTATGGCGATAGGCCCCCCTATAACAATACCAAAAGTACCTGTAAAAAACATGATTAATGCTTTAGACCCTAAACTAGCTATGGCCTTTAAATCTATACTCAATGTCATAAGCACTAAAGCTGCAGGGAGTAAATAGCGGCTAGCCATAAAATATAAATTAGACGTATTATCGGATACAATTCCTGCGCTAACCAAAAGAGAGGGTAATAAATAACACATTAGCACCCCTGGAATAAAGGTGTATATGCGTTTCCAGACAATATGACTACTATTAGAGGTGTAAAACACAAAGCCCAAACACGCTGCTAGTATTCCAAAAACAACCGTGTCATCTACAATAAAAGGAGTGCTCATAATGATATTATTTGTTAAAAAAATCTTCCAAAAAGTGGGCTACTCCGTCTTCATTAAAAGGAGCTACCACATGATCTGCTACCTCTTTTACGGCTTTTCTTGCGTTGCCCACCGCTATTCCAAGTCCAGCCTCTTGTAGCATGCTCATATCATTGTAATTGTCTCCAAATGCCATAATATGCTTTAAAGAGCTTAGCCCGTCTAATAGGCTTTTTATACCACTACACTTATCTACAGAACCAGGACTTATTTCTATCAAGGTGTCGTTAGATCTATATATTCCCAATACATTTCCAAGGGTATTTTCTAACTGTTTTATGGCTTTGTCTGCGGTTTCTTTTGTGCCCATAAGCATGAGTTTATGAGCGCCTTTTTCTGCTTTTTTCCAACGAGATATTGTGACAGTAGTAGGCTCAAAAGCTACTTTGGTTTGGGTATTAAACTCTTCTTTTGTAATACGTTCTGAAGGATTTGGAGCAAACCATTCATCATGAGAATACAAGCCAATTGCTACACCGTAATTTTCACAAATGGCCCACACTTTTTCAATGAGTTCAATGGTGATATAAGTACTGCTGATCACTTTTTGGCGGTCTAGTACAAGCGCTCCATTATAACACACTATGGGTTCATTTTCAATTCCTAGAGCCTCTTGAATATAATACATACCAGAAGGCATTCTGGCAGAGACTAAAACCATTTTTATTTGTTTGTTGTATTTTTTAAAAGTGTTACAACAATAAGGAGTTGGTCTATTTTTGAGTCCTAGTAATGTGCCGTCTAAATCAGAGCACAGCATGGTATAAGTCATATTAAATATTTAACCAATAAGTAAATTTTAGATTTAAAGACCTGAATTTAGGCGCGAAATCAGAGACAAAATAATTGTCATTATACACTATAAATAGGTCAGATAATGGCGCAAAGCGCCACTGAACGCGGCTGTTAATGCCTAGATTGTCATTTCTATTGCTGTACTGAATCAGGGTAGTCCAAAAAACAGATTTATTAAAGGTTACAGCTACCCTTGGGCTTAACAGCCAGATATCTGCGTCTGAATAGGGTTTTGGCATTCTCAATTGATTGTATTCATATTGAAGTCCAACAATTACTTTGGGCTGTAGTCTCAAGTTTAAGCTGCCTTTAATAACGTTTCTGCGCCCATTATAAAATTGACCAAAACCAGGTTCAAAAGAATAAGAAAATACTTTTCTCCTGTCCGACTCATACCGCAATTCAAAAGAAGTGTAATGGTAACCAATATTACCTGGTAGGGCAACAGCACCTTCTGTATTACTGGGTTCAAAATCCTCAGTTAAATAAGTATACCTATTAAACATTCTAGCAGACCATTCACTTTGATTTTGAAATTTTGTAGTCCACATGCTAAATAAAGTAAAGTCAGTATTTTTATAATCTAAACTTGGCCTCCAAAACACAAAAGGATTAATTCTAATGCTATGACTGTTTACCTTTGTTTTTTTTGGCCAGATAACTACCTCTGCAAATGGATTTGTCATTATAATATCCTTTCTTCTTAAAAAACCAAGATCAGATTGAAACTCTTCTCCAATGTAGTTTCCACTAATTCCAAAATTAAAAAACTTAGAATTATAAAATAACTCCACACCTCTAGCGCCATTATTATCATGAACTTCAGGCTTTATAGAGTGGTGAAGATAAAATTTACCTACCCATTTATTGTCTGCACTAGCTAAGTTATAGTCAACACCAAAAACCCTGTTGTATTTTTCTTGATTGCTGATGAATTCGTATTTTTTAAATGTCTCTCTGTTAATAAAAAAAACACCAATATTAGATCTTGAAAATATTTTTTTTTGAAGAGAGAAAACGGTATTGTTATTACTAGCAATTTCATTTTCAAGATCCTCATCTGTTTGAATACTTAAAAGACCTAAGCGCCAATCTTCTGAAAGTTTTCCACTCAATCTTATTCCTCCAATGATTCTATTTTCTATGGTTTCGCCCTCTTTATTTTTAGCCAATCCTATTCTTCTAGAAAAAAAAGGATTTTCACCCCAGGAATTCCCAAAATTCCCAAATAAATCATTATTGTCTACAAAAAATTGCCTTCTTTCTGGTAAAGAAATCTCAAATCTGGTCAGATTAGTGACAACATTATCTACTTCTACATTCGAAAAATCTGGATTTAAGGTTAAGTCAAGGTTCATTCCATTACCAATAGCCAGTTTAGCGTCTCCCCCCACTTTGTACTGAGATTTTGAATCGTGCACGGTATAATCTCTAGAGGTAATTCCATTTATATAAGGAATAAGCGCTAAGGGAGTTCTCGATTTGCCCAATGGTTTTTCAAATACCATTTCTTCCATAAAAGCTAAATTATAGATAAGTTGGTTTTGAGGTATATTTGAATAGGTACTTGTTTCATTCTCCTGCATATCAAGCCTATAGCTGTTAAACCTCCATTTGGTTCCTCCCTCTTTAAACTTAACAGAAGTTAGTGGAATAGCCATTTCAATAGTATAATATCTATCATAAATTTTTGTTTCTCCCTGCCACTTAACATCCCATGAAGTAGAGAATCCATCTCTACTGGAACCTCCATTAGAGATCAAAGCCTCTCGCCTTACTCCAAGAGGATTTGTGCCAAAAAGGAAAGCATTGGTGCCATCATTAAAAGTATCAAAAATAAAACTGATGTTGTCATTGTTACCTGCTCTAAAGTCTCTTTGCAAGGAGGGTATAACATAATCATTTCCCTTGGAATACACCGTTACGCCCAAGTATAAGGTGGTAGAATCATAGAGCATCTTTATTTTGGTCTGCTGTTTGGCTAGAATAGAATCTGAGGGGAAATACTGTTGAAAATTACCATTTTCAGTGGCACTATCCCATACAGGCTCAGACAAATCTCCATCTATTAATATGGGTTGATCTATTAGTTTTACAAATATTTCTTTTTCTTTATTTTGTCCGAAGGCAATGGTGGTTAAGGCAAGAAATAAGAACCAAAAGGTTTTATTCATAGTAGTTAGTTTGGTGGTTTTTCAAATTTACGCTAATTAATATTTTTATTTAATTATAATTTCATATTCTGTTGTAAAAAATAACTAGGGTTCTGTATTTTTACACAAAATATATTTCAATGAGATTTTTATTCATTTTTTTAATTGCGACACAATCTATTTTTGCCACCTCTGAAGATTGGGGAAAAACGGGCCACAGGACAGTTGGGGAAATAGCCACCTCTGTGCTGAGTAAAAAAGCACTTAAAAATATTGCATTAATATTAGACGGAGCCTCTTTAGCTTTAGTCTCTAATTATGGTGACGACATAAAATCAGATAAAAAGTATAGAAAATACGGTTCTTGGCATTATGTAAATTTACCTTTGGATGGTCAGTATAGCTTACAAACTGCCAATTCTCAAGGAGATATTATTCAAGGTATTCAGGTATGTGTTAATACCATAAGAGATGTGAATGCAAGTAAAGAAGAAAAAGCTTTTCACCTAAAGTTATTGGTTCATTTCATAGGAGATCTTCACCAACCCATGCATATTGGCAGAGAAGAAGACAAGGGTGGTAATGACGTAAAGCTAACTTGGTTTGGGAAAAGCACCAATTTGCACAGGGTTTGGGACAGTAATATGATTGATGACTATGGCATGAGTTACTCTGAATTAGCCAAAGAATCTCCTAGGCTGTCTAAAAGAGCGCGCAAAGAAATAATGAAGGGGACTCCTTTGGATTGGATGAAAGAAGGGCATAAGATTACCGCAACACTATATAATGACCTACCTGAAAACGGAAAATTAGGTTATGAATACGCCTATAAATATACTGGTATAATGAGATCACAACTGCAGAAGGGGGGGCTCAGATTAGCTAAAATGCTCAATGATATTTTTGGCTAATTTAGTGTAGCACCATTAGAGTTTTTTTCTCTAAAACAATAAGCCTGTAATTTGACACTTGAGGTTTAACAGAAACGTATTGAGCGATTTAATTACCTTTTAGATATTTTATTTCCAGTAATTTGGCGTTGCATTTTACATTTGAATCGGCCTACAGCACCAGACCTCAGTTTGACATGCTTAGTGCTTCTTCCCTGCACCCTTTTGCGCCACATCCTAAAGCTGGTTGGTTTCATTTCACTGCGCATAATTTCAATGGTCTCTTGTTCTGAAATACCAAATTGAAAAGTAATGGCTTCAAAGGGAGTTCTGTCTTCCCAGGCCATTTCAATAATGCGGTCTAGTTCAATTTCTGTAAATTCTTTCTTCATAGCATGGCAAAGATAGGAAATTACAAAAGGAAAGCATAGGCCCAATACATAAGAAAAAACTGTAAAGGGAGTCTTGCGATAAGGACCCATTTTGGAACACCAGCTGCGGCTTTCTTATTGGAAAGCATGTGAAAGTGTACCAACAAAAACACCCACAACAATACTATTATACCATATAGGGCTAGGTTTCTTGTGGCTACCCAGAACAAGCCAAGCCCACAGAGCACCTCTGCTACGCCACTTAAAAACACCAATTCTTTGTGCCATGGCAGATATTGGGGCATAATTCTAAGGTATATTTTTGGCTTTATATAATGCATGATTCCTCCTAAAATATACAGGGAGGCCATAAAATAGAGTGAAAATTGTACATCCATTATCTAAAGGTATGCTAATTTGACCTGTAGCATTTAAATTTTAAATACTACTTTTGAACTTAATTACTTTTGATTTTTAATTTATTGCAATGAAAAATACAAAAATAGTATTGATTCTCTTAATGGCATCGGCCTACGGCCATGCGCAACAACAGCCTAATTTTTTGTTTTTTGAACAAAATATGGGTCTTTATAATCCTGCTGCTACAGGAACTCAAGGGAGTTTTGCAGGTATTGGTTATAGGGCTGCTTGGTCCGGAATAGAAGACGCTCCTAGGGCCACTTCATTTATTTATAATACCACAGAGAAAAACAATGCCTCATGGGGTTTTAGTTATCTTTCAGACCAAGTATATGTAGAGAATCAGGGGGTTGTTTCTATAGATTATAGTTATAAATTGCAGCTGTCAGAAAATACCAAATTTTTTTTGGGAATTAAAGCTGGAGGTATTTTTAATAATATTGATTTGAATAAATTGAATAGAATTACCCAAGAGTCTAATGAGTCTTTAGGTAATATTGACAATTATATGAATCCAGCGATTGGGGTAGGGGCTTTTATTCAGTCTAAAAAGTTTTTTGCAGGTATTTCTGTACCTAATTTCTTAAATAGCAAGCGTTTTAAAGAAAGCAATGGAATTGCTACTACCGCTACAGATAAGCCTCATTTTTATGGTACTGCGGGTCTTTCAATTCCCTTAGGAACTAATATTTTATTGAGGCCAATGATGTTGTACAGGGTAGTGAGCGACGCGCCCAACCAAATTACAGCTTTGGGGCAAATTGAATTAAAAGAGCAACTGTCCATAGGGGTAGGCGTGAGTAATAATGATTATGTTTCTGCCATGCTATTATTCAAAGGAATGCAGCGCTTGGATTTTGGTTATGGCTATGAAATGGGTCAACGCACTTCTGCTACTGCGCTAAGAGCGAATACACACGAACTTATATTAAGGTATAAATTTGGTGTTGTAGACAAGAAATAACGGGTATGTTACCCTTTAAATATAAAAAAAAGCCACCCAATTGGGTGGCTTTTTTTATTGCTTTTAATGAATTTATTATTTGATCATCTCATAACTTCTGGAGATAAAATCACTTAGGGCAGCTCCTTTAAGTAGGCCCTTAGAGAGTTTGGCTAAATCTATTGATTGGCTTATGAGTCGCTCTTGTTTTTTCTGTGTTTTTGTTTGAAGAATTTCAGTAACCAATGGGTGGTTAATGTTTACAATTAAATTGTGCATGTCTGGCATATTGCCCATGCCAAACATTCCACCGCCACCGCCGGTTTGTTGCATTTCCTTCATTCTTCTCATGAATTCTGGCTCTGTAATGACAAATGGCGCGCTATCACTGTCCATAGCCTCTAATTGAACGGTTAAGCCTCCCTCTCCCGTAACTTTTTCAATTTTTTCTTTAAGGGTTTCTTTTTCCTCATCTGAAAGTTTAGAAATGGTGGTTTCTTCTTTCTGAATGAGTTTATCTATTGGGTCTGCGTCTACCCTTGCAAAGGAAATATTCTCTTTAGAAGTTTCTAATTTTTGCATCAGGTGAGAGACAATAGGAGAGTCTAATAGTAAGACTTCATATCCTTTTGTTTTTGCCGCTGCAATATATGCGTGCTGGGCTTCTTTATCAGATGCGTACAAAAGAATTAATTTACCATCCTTATCTGTTTGAAGGTCTTTTAAAGTTTCTTGTAATTCTTCAAAGGTAAAATACTTGCCGTCTACCGTTGGATAAAGTGCAAATTTGTCTGCTTTGTCAAAGAACTTATCTTCAGAAAGCATTCCGTATTCTATAACAATTTTAATATCATTCCACTTTTCTTCAAAAGCTGCCCTGTCGTTTTTAAACAAACTACTCAGTTTGTCTCCTACTTTTTTGGTGATGTAGGTGGCAATTTTTTTAACTGCTCCGTCTGCTTGAAGATAAGACCTAGACACATTTAATGGAATATCTGGTGAGTCAATAACCCCCCTGAGCATGGTTAGGAATTCAGGTACAATACCTTCTACATTATCTGTGACAAATACTTGGTTTTGATACAGTTGAATTTTGTCCTTTTGAACATTTAAATCGTTGGTTAGTTTTGGGAAATATAAAATTCCTGTGAGGTTAAATGGATAGTCTACGTTTAAGTGAATGTGAAACAGAGGTTCTTCGAACTGCATGGGATACAATTCTCTGTAGAAGCCTTTGTAGTCTTTATCATTTAAATCTGCAGGTGCTTTGGTCCATGCTGGATTAGGATTATTAATAATATTTTGCACTTCTTGAGTAGGTGCTGGATCTTCTTCCTTAGCGCCTTCTGGTTTGGGAAGGGTTTCCGTTTTAGTTCCAAAAACTATAGGAACAGGCATGAATTTATTGTACTTGTTTAATAATCCACTGATTTTACTATCTTCTAAGAATTCCAATGAATCTTCCGCTATATGAAGGATAATTTCTGTTCCCCTATCTTTTTTGTCTGCAGCTTCCAAAGTGAAATTTGGAGACCCATCACAGGTCCAATGTGCTGCAGGTTCATCTTTAAAACTTTTGGTGATTATTTCCACAGTATGAGCGACCATGAAGGCGGAATAAAATCCTAAACCAAAATGACCTATAATTCCAGCGTCTTTTCCAGCCTCTTTATATTTATCCAGAAATTCCTCTGCTCCTGAAAAGGCTACTTGATTTATGTATTTTTCTACCTCTTCAGAAGTCATTCCAAGACCTTGGTCTGTAATGTGAATTTTTTTTCCTTCTTTATCAATTTTAATTTCAATCTGAGGATTTCCGTAGTCTACTTTAGCTTCACCTATAGCGGTAAGGTGTTTTAATTTAAGTGTAGCGTCTGTAGCATTAGAAATTAATTCTCTTAGAAAGATTTCGTGATCACTGTATAAAAACTTTTTAATCAGAGGGAAAATATTTTCCACTGATACATTAATCTTGCCTTGGGCCATAACTTATATTTTTTTAAAATTATATAAATAACTAAGCAATTAAAATACCAAGCCTTTGTTATATGACAAACTGACACAGCCACCGACACAATTACAGCCCCTTAAATGTTATGACTTTGTTAATTTTGTTTATTCATTTGCATTAATCATTAAACAATTAGTATATTTGTATCGGAGATGGGGAATACTTTGCTATGAAAAAGATAAGATCAATATTCGCAACTCCTTATGTTTATTTATTGGTTAGGTTTGAAACGCACTTTATTAAAAGTGCGTTTCTTATTTAAAATCGTTTTATATTTAGTTTCATTTTTTTGTAATTTCACTTAAACAAAAAATTATCAATGGCCACGAAAAAAGTATCCCCTAAAAAAGTAAGTGTTTTAGACGCAGATCAGATTATTTCTGCCTATATGGAAGATGTGTTAAATCACGAAAAAAAACCAGCAACTGTTTACGGTTTTTGTAAGGCCCATGGTTTTGAAGAAACCTCTTTTTATCAATTTTTTGGAAATATTGAAGCACTAGAAAAAGGGGTGTGGGAAGCTTTTTTCTCTCAAACCATGCGCCTACTTCAAAAGAACGAAGATTTTACCAATTCTTCTAGCAGAGAGAAAATGCTAGGATTCTTCTTCAGTTTTTTTGAATTACTTACTTTAAACAGATCTTATGTGTTGTTTACGCTTAAGTCAGACAAAAACATGCTTCATGGTTTAATGGCTTTAAAGGGCTTGCGAAATCATTTTAAATCCTTTACTAAAGACCTTATAGATCTTGATAATTCAAGTGCGCAATCAAAATTAACACAATTCCAACCAGCCATTTTTTCTGAGGCTGCCTGGGTACAACTTCTATTTACTATTAAATTTTGGATGGAGGACAGTTCTCCAGGTTTTGAAAAGACAGATATTCTGATAGAAAAGTCTATCAATACTGTTTTCGAAGTTTTTAATAATACGCCTCTTGAACAGGTATTTGACTTAGGTAAATTTTTATTTAAAGAACGCATGGCTTAGCCCAATAAATGAAAACATTAGACCATATTCCTACGGGCAAGATTGAAAGAGCCGCTACTTTAGTTAAAACGGGCATTAAGATTGGCGGTAATTACGCTAAGTACTACACCAAGAAAATGGTTTCACCTAGTTTAGACAAGGAGCAGCTAAACCAAGATAACGCAGAAGATATTTATGATGGATTAAAAGACCTTAAAGGGAGCGCGCTTAAGGTAGCTCAAATGCTAAGTATGGAAAAAAATCTACTTCCTAGGGCATTTGTAGAACAATTTTCTTTGGCGCAGTTTTCTGTGCCACCGCTTTCAGCTCCCCTAGTGAGGAAAGTATTTAAGAGGTACCAAGGCGCTTATCCAGAAGAGGTATACGATACTTTTTCCAAAGATTCTATTAATGCAGCGAGTATAGGTCAAGTACACAAAGCGACAAAAGATGGTAAAATACTCGCGGTGAAGATTCAATATCCTGGTGTTGCAGAGAGTGTGACATCTGATTTGGCACTTGTTAGGCCAGTGGCTTTGAGAATGTTCAATTTAAAAGGTCAAGATACCGACAAATATTTTAAAGAGGTAGAAGACAAACTTATCGAAGAAACCGACTATGTATTAGAGGTAACGCAAAGTCAAGAAATTTCCAAGGCTTGTAGCACTATTGCAAATATTAATTTTCCGGAATACTATCCTTCTATGTCCAACAGCAGGATTATTACTATGGATTGGATTCAAGGAGAACACTTGAGCGAATATGTGGCCAAACCCTTTTCTGAGGTCCATGGAAATTTACTTGGACAGGCTTTGTGGGACTTTTATATGTATCAGATTCACATGCTTAGAAAGGTTCACGCGGACCCTCACCCAGGAAATTTTCTCATTAGGCCCTCTGAAACTCAATTGGGGAATCCAGAATTAGTTGCCATTGATTTTGGTTGTATTAAATCCATTCCCTTAAATTTTTATGTGCCCTATTTTGAGTTGGCCAATGAAAAAAGTTTGAAAGACCCTATTTTCTTTATGGAAAAACTCAAAGCTTTGGAAATTATTACGCCATCTGACTCAAAGGAGGAAGTGGCATACTTTAAAGTACTTTTCCATGAAATGCTCAGTTTGTTTACAGCACCCTTTCACAAGGAGGTATTTGATTTTGGAGACCCTGTTTTTTGGGGTAATATTGCCTCATTGAGTGAACGTTACGCAAACGATCCAACCATTCGTAAAATGAATGGAAACAGGGGGTCTAAACATTTTTTATATATAAATAGAACCTTCTTTGGCTTGTTTAATTTATTGTTTGATCTAAAAGCTAAAGTATCTGTAAACAGCTATAAAGACTTGTCCTTAGCATAAAAGAATTCTTTATATATTGCAGTCTCAAGAAACAATTTAAGATGACATACCATTCAAAAATTATTGGTTTAGGCCATTATGTACCCGAAAATATTGTGACAAACGATGATTTGTCTAAGCACATTGACACCAATGACGCTTGGATTAAAGAACGTACGGGAATTGAAGAGAGAAGGCACGTAGTAAAAGGCTCAGGAGAGACCACCACTACTATGGGTGTAAAGGCCGCTAAGGTAGCTATAGAAAGGGCTGGTATAGACAAACAAGAAATAGATTTTATTGTTTTTGCCACACTAAGTCCAGATTATTATTTTCCAGGCCCTGGTGTACTAGTTCAAAGAGATTTGGGTATAGATACAGTGGGTGCTTTGGATGTGAGAAACCAATGCTCTGGATTTGTATATGCGTTATCTGTAGCAGACCAATATGTGAAGTCCGGGATGTATAAAAATGTACTTGTTATTGGTTCAGAATTGCAGTCACATGGAATGGATATGACCACAAGAGGGAGGAATATATCTGTTATTTTTGGCGATGGAGCTGGAGCGGCTATAGTATCCAGAGAAGAAGATTTAACCAAAGGTATTTTGTCTACACACTTGCATTCTGAGGGAGAACATGCAGAGGCACTTTCATTATTAGCCCCAGGAATGGGTAGTAGGTGGGTGACAGATATCTTAGAGGATAATGATCCAGAAGACTTGTCTTATTACCCCTACATGGATGGCCAGTTTGTGTTTAAAAATGCTGTAGTGCGTTTTTCAGAAGTGATTAATGAAGGTCTCAAGGCAAATAACTTGACCAAAGAAGCTATTTCACTCTTGGTGCCCCACCAAGCAAACCTTAGAATTGCGCAATTTATTCAAAAGAAATTCGGCTTGTCTGATGATCAGGTGTTTAACAATATAATGAAATACGGAAATACAACTGCTGCATCTATTCCTATAGCGCTTACAGAAGCTTGGGAGCAAGGAAAGGTCAAAGAAGGAGATCTAGTAGTATTGGCTGCATTCGGTAGTGGATTTACCTGGGGCTCTGCGATTATTCGCTGGTAGCAGATGCACTTCTCAATTAAAACTATTATAGGTGCAATTTTTCTATAAAATAAGGGGCTAAGGCCTCTTTTTTTTTGCTATTTTTTACGGATGAGGTACAATCCTAAAAAGGTGAGAAGCCCATTTAAAGGCAATAGTTCATACCCAATGATGTATCCATTTAACCAGGCAGCAGGTAGGTTGGCTATGACAATTATAAAAGACAGTACCACCAGAGCTACCACCCATACATATTGGTCTTTAATCTGATGTTTGGTTAATACACCAAAGGCAAATAATCCTAATAATGGGCCATAAGTATAGGTGGCTACCGTGAGGAGTCCATCTATAATATTTTTATCCAACACGTATTTGAAACTTATGATTACTAAGACCAATAGCGCACTCATGCCTATATGTACTTTTTTTCTGGTGCTTTTTTGGGTGTTTGGCGCTTGCTTTTCAATACCCAAGAAGTCAATACAAAAAGAAGTGGTTAAAGAAGTTAAAGCAGAATCTGCACTGCTATAAGCTGCAGCAATGAGCCCTAGCATGAAAGTAATTCCCACCCAAATAGGTAGCCCACTGTTGAGGGCTATCTCTGGAAATAAAAGGTCTGTTTTTGGGCTACCGTCTAACAGTGGCATAGCTATATTAAAACGCTCTGCATAAATAAATAGCAAGGCCCCCAGAAGTAAGAAAATTAAATTTACGACCACGAGAACTAGGCTAAAGCTAATCATGTTTTTTTGCGCAGCGCCTATGTCTTTACAGCTCAAGTTTTTTTGCATCATATCTTGGTCTAGGCCTGTCATACAAACGGCAATAAATAGCCCGCCAAAAAAGGATTTTACAAGGTGATTTTTTTCATACAAAGTATCTGTTACCCAAAGCTCACTCAATGGAACTAAAGCTTCACTTGAGAGAAATTCTCCCATAGTCCAACCTAGTTTCTGATTGATAAAATAGATAGAAAATCCTACTGCCAATAGCATAAATAAGGTTTGTAGTGTGTCTGTCCATACGATTGTCTTAATACCTCCTCTAAAAGTATAGGCCCATATTAATAGTATGGATAGTATGACGGTAGCTTCAAAAGGAACTCCCCAACTGTC
>Ga0180120_10001079_pt1 | contig 13946 bp, 8 predicted proteins | sample CPBDNA_3_FD_129677 | JGI IMG/M metagenome (GOLD analysis project Ga0180120, IMG submission 129677) | Freshwater to marine salinity gradient microbial communities from Chesapeake Bay, USA - CPBay_Spr_31_0.2_DNA (version 2) (version 2) | ecosystem: Environmental > Aquatic > Marine > Coastal ... | reverse complement strand
TTATCTTTTAAATTAATTAGATTATTATTATTCATAATATTCATTAACATATATGATAATGTCAATTCTTTTAATGTACTTGAGTTACCTTTATTCTTATTGGTCAAAATAGTAATTTTTTTCTTTTTCTTAGATATTTTTTCATTTTTATTGTATGAATAATCAATTAAATCTTTAATATTCCCATGTTCATCAATATCATCTTCATAATCTTCTTGTGGTGGATCATCATTATTATTATTATTATTATTATTATTATTATTATTAATATTAATATTCATAGAAAGTTTTTTAGAACGTGTGGTCATTTGATGTTGACTCATTTAAATATTAATGTATATATATATTTATTAATTATATTTTTAAATCAAATTTTTAAATTTGATATTTAATAAAATAAATTTGAATATTAATTTAAAAAAAAGAATAATATATAATATAATTATATAGATAATGGAATTACAACAACCAGAAACAAAAAATATTTCTTCAGTTCAATTTAGTATCATGAGTCCTGATGAAATAAGGTCTCGTTCCGTAGTCGAAATTACTAAATATGAAACATATGATAAAGATACACCTGTTGTAAAAGGATTATTTGATATTCGTATGGGTTCTACTGAAATGGGTAGAATATGTCAGACATGTGGACAAAAAAATATAGATTGTCCAGGTCATTTTGGTCATTTAGAACTAGCAAAACCAGTATATCATTTTCATTTAATAGATCAAGTACCTAAGATATTAAAATGTGTATGTTTTAATTGTTCAAAATTATTAATTGATAAGGATAATAACTTAGTACAAAATATATTAAAGAAAAATCCTAAAATAAGATTTAATGAAATATATGAATTATGTGGAAAAGTAAAAAGATGTGGTGAGCAAAATATAGATGGTTGTGGATGTAAACAACCTGATAGATATAAAGTTTCTAATATTGAAGGTATTCAAGCAAAATGGACAAAATTAGAAATAAATGAAAGTAATTCATCAGATATCAAAACACAATTATTAAAAGTTGAACATGTTAAATCTATTTTAGAAAAAATTACAGATGAAGATGCTGAATATATGGGATTCTCTAGAACATGGTGTCGTCCAGAATGGTTAATATGTTCTGTATTACCTATTCCACCACCTGCAGTACGTCCTTCAGTAAAACAAGATAATTCTCAAAGAATGGAAGATGATTTAACACATAAATTATTTGATATTATTAAAGTAAATAATACTATTAAAGATAAATTAACAGCAGATCCTAATTCTGATGTAGATATATATTCTATGAATTTACAATATCATGTAGCAACATTAATTAATAATGAATTATCTGGTGGTATTAATCAAGCAGCACATAGATCGGGAAGACCTTTAAAAGCAATTACTCAAAGATTAAAAGGTAAAGAAGGGCGTATTAGAAATAATTTAATGGGAAAACGTGTTGATTTCTCAGCTAGAAGTGTAATTACACCAGATCCAAATATTGAATTAGATGAATTAGGTGTTCCTGAAAAGATTGCTAATAATTTAACATATCCAGAAAAAGTAAATAATATTAATATTAATAAACTTAATCAATTATTTGAAAAAGGTTATAATATTTGGCCAGGTATTAAAAGTATTATTAAAAAAGATAGTAAAATGATTATAACATTAAATGAAAATAATATTAATAATATTGAATTAGAATTAGGTGATATTGTAAATAGAAATATTATGGATGGTGATTATGTATTATTTAATAGACAACCTTCATTACATAAAATGAGTATGATGGCACATAGAGTTAAAGTAATGAAAGGTAATACTTTTAGATTAAATGTAAGTGTAACTCCCCCATATAATGCTGATTTTGATGGTGATGAAATGAATATGCATGTTCCTCAATCAATTACATCAGTATGTGAACTTAAAAATTTAGTATCTGTAAAATATCAGATTATATCTCCAAGAGAAAATAAACCTATTATTACTATTGTTCAAGATACATTATTAGGTATCAATAAATTAACTAAATCAGAAAAAATTAATTATTTAGGTAATTCAAATAATGGAAATTATTATAATGAAAATACTAATATTTATCAAGTTCAAGATACTGCTGAAAATAATACTATAATTGAAGAAACATCATATTTTAATAAAACTCAAATGATGAATATTATATGTAATTTATCAACATTTAATGGTATTCCTCCAAAATCAAGTAAAACTATTACATTAAATGGTAATGATATAGAATTATGGTCCGGTAAAACAATATTATCTTATATTTTACCAAATAATCTTAATTTAGAATTTAATAATTCTACCTATGATAATAATATAGATGATCCGCATAATGATAAATTAAATAAAATCATTATTAAAAATGGTGAATTAATTCAAGGTAGTTTAGATAAAAATGTATTTACTAAAACTTCTAAAGGTTTAATTCATACAATATATAATGATTATGGCAGTGAAAAATGTTGTAATTTTATCAATGATTTACAAAATATTGTAACACATTTTCTATTAATTGAAGGATTTTCAGTTGGTATTGGTGATATTATTGCTGAAGATTCTATTAATGAAGAAATTAATAATACTATTCAAGAAAATAAACAAAAAATTAATGAATTAATGCAAGAGATTCATTTAAATGTATTTGAAAATTATTCAGGACAATCTAATAATATGTATTTTGAATCTAAAGTCAATTCAATTCTTAATGAATTACTAAATAAAACTGGTAAAACAGGTTTAAGAGATTTAGATCAAAAAAACCGTGCCGTTAATATGATTAATTCTGGATCTAAAGGTAAAACAACTAATATTGCTCAAATGGTTGCTTGTTTAGGACAACAAAATGTAGATGGTAAACGTATTCCTAATGGATTTAATGATAGAACATTACCTCATTATTATAAATATGATGATTCTTCTGAAGCAAGAGGTTTTGTTGAAAATTCATTCATATCTGGACAATCACCACAAGAGTTCTTCTTTCATGCTATGGGTGGTAGAGAAGGTCTTATTGATACAGCATGTAAAACTGCTGCTACCGGTTATATTCAAAGAAAATTAGTTAAATCTATGGAAGATTTATATGTTAATTATGATTTATCTGTTAGAAATAGTACTGGATGTATTTATCAGTATATATATGGTGATGATGGTATGGAAGGTATTAATATTGAATCACAAAGTATATTAATTAATAAACTTGATACTGAAGGTTTATGTAAAAAATTCTTATTTGAAAATGATATTAAATGGGATCAAATATTAAATGAAAAATCTATTTCAGATATGAAAGAAAATAAAAAATATCAAGAAAAATTAAATGAAAGTTTTGAAAATATATTAAAACATAAAGATTATTTATATAAAATTAATAAAACATTAGAAAATAATATCTTATATCCAATAGATATTAATCGATTATGTAAAAATAAATGTTTACAGAAAGAAAAAATATTATCTAATGTTTCTCCATTATATATTTTAGAACAAAATGAAGAATTAAAAGACAAATTATATGTAACTGAATCATTTAAAAATAATAAAATTATTCAAATATTAATTGATATTCATTTAAGTCCTAAATTATTAATTAAAGATTTTAATATCCAAAAAGATGAATATGATGAAATAATTCAAGATATTGAAAATTTATTTGAAAAATCTAAAATATCTCCAGGTGAAATGGTAGGTGTTATTGCAGCACAAAGTATTGGTGAACCAGCAACACAAATGACTTTGAATACTTTTCACTTTGCTGGTGTCTCTGCTAAATCTAATGTAACTAGAGGTATTCCAAGATTAACAGAATTATTACATTTAAGTAAAAATATTAAATCACCTTCAACTATGATATTCTTAAAAGATGAGTTTAATTCTGATAGAAATAAAACTCAATATGTTAAAAATAAACTAGAATATATTGGATTAAAAGATATTATTAAAAATAATCAAATATATTTTGATCCTAATAATGATTTATTTAAAACTGTTATTGAAGAAGATAAAGAAATGTTATCTGTTTATAATGAATTTAATAAATTACAACATGAAGATATAGATTTTGAAAAAACTGCTCCATTTATTATAAGATTTGTATTTGATAAAATAATTATGATGGAAAATAATATTACTATGGATGATATATATTTAGCAATTATGAAATTTTATAATGTAGATAAAAAAATTAATTATTATTTCTCAGATGATAACTCTAAAGAATTAATTGGTAGAATATCTATTGTTCAAGAAATGGATGGTGAATTACAAGAAAATGGATTATATGATCAATCTGATGTAATAACTGTATTTAAAAATATTATGAATGATTTATTAGATAATGTAGTAATTAAAGGTATTGAAAATATAGAAAATTTAGTAATACCTGATCATAAAATAACTATTAAAGAAGATAATGAATATATTGATAAAAAAGAATATATATTACAATCTGATGGTGTAAATTTATTAGAAATATTTAATTCTAAATATGTTGATTTTAAAAGAACATATTCAAATGATATTAATGAAATTTATGAAAAATTAGGTATTGAAGCATCTAGAAATATATTAATAGAAGAAATTAGTTCTGTATGTGATGATGCTGGTGAATACATTAATTCTAGACATATTGAATTATTAGTTGATGTTATGACTAATAAAGGATATTTAACTGCAATTAATAGACAAGGTATTGGTAGAGGTGATGTCGGTCCATTAGCAAAATCTTCATTTGAAGATACTGTAAGTGGATTTATCAAAGCAGGTATATTTGGTGAAAAAGATAAACTAAAAGGTGTATCTAGTAATATCATGATGGGACAAACTATTAAATCTGGAACTGGATTAACTGAACTATTATTAGATGAAGAAAAACTTATTGAAAGTTTAACAGAACTTGATTATAAAGAAAATGAATATATTGAAGATATTGATGAAAATATTGATACATTATTAAATGATAATGATGTATTAGTTGATGAATATTGTAATGATGATAATTTTGCATTTACAGTTTAATAATCTAATTTACTAATACCTCTGCGAATAATTTCTTCATAAATTTCATCAGGGCATTTATTTAATAATTGAATAGAATCAGGTTTTACTTTAATTTCATTAGTTTTAGATATTTCATTTTTAAAATTCCCACATCGATCTTTTAATGATAATTGTTCACTAAATGTTAATTTATTACCTTCTTTATTATTATATTTTTTAAATTGATGCGGAATTTCTCTATAATATTCCATTTCAGCCTCTTTTAATACTTTAGATATATCTATATCTTGTATTATATTATTTAATTCATCTTGACTATATTTTTTATTTGTATTCATAACTTTATTTAAATCACTTATTTCATCAGTTTCATTTTCATCTAATGTTTCATCTTTAGATCTACTTTTATTCTCTTCTCTATCTAATTCCAATAATGATCGTTCTTCTTCTAATTTTTTTCTGTCTTCTTCTAATTTTTTTCTCTCTTCTTCCAATTCTTCTTTTTCACGTTTAATTTTATCTAAATCATCTTTATCTTCTTCTTTTTCATCTAATTTTTTATCAATATCAATATTAAGTTCTTCGTCAACATCATCTTTAGGTAATTTTGGTAATCCAGGTGGTTTATTTATATCAGGTAAATCTTCATCATCATCCATTAATTTAGGTTTTTTAAGATCGTCTATTGGCGGTGGTATGGGAGGTCCTGGTGGTTTGGGAGGTCCAGGTGATCCAGGTAGTCCAGGTGGTTTGGGAGGAGATCCAGGCGGACCAGGAGGTCCAGGTGATCCAGGTAGTCCAGGTGGTTTAGGTGCTCCAGGCAGTCCAGGTGGTTTAGGTGTCCCAAGAGATCCAGGTAGTCCCGATGATGTAATGGGTGATCCCATTGTATTAGGCAGTCCCGTTGGTATACTGGGTGATCCCGTTGTACTGGGTAGTCCCGTTGATGTACTAGGCAGTCCAGGTGGTTTTGAAGAAATATCGGGTATACTAGACGATCCCGTTGTTGCACTAAGCATTCCAGTCGGTTCATTAGATTCAATAGGCATACTTGGTGGTTTAGAAGGTGTAATGGAAGTTCCTGTTGACGAATTGGGTAGTTCTCCAGTCGATGGTCCAGGCGATTTAAGGTTTTCAGGTAGTTCAGGTGATGAATCTAAATCAACCATTTTTTCTTCCTCTTCGGGTGCACCACCATATTGTTTACGTTTATTTTCATTAATATCTAAATTATGGATTTTTTTAAGAATCTTTATAATAGATGATTTATTTGTATTTTTTTGTCTTAATATTTCTAAAGAAAAATATCTTGATAATAAAGTTAATCTATGTTCAAAATATATTAATAATTTTATTTTATCTTTTCTAGATAAATCTAATATATCATCAACTAAAAACATTAAATTTTGTTTATTAAATTTAATTAATGTATCTGATGGTGCCTCACATTTTTTATTACTAGAAAATGAAATATTCCCTGTGAATAAATCAAATAATGAAGTAGGATTTTTTGAACAATCTTTTAATTTAGATGAAACTATATCTTTAAAAGTTTTATCAGAAGATAATTTTAAACTTGCTTCTTTTAATATATCATCTAAATCTCTAACATCAAATAATTTATCCATTAAAACTGATTCAACTTCTAATTCATATTCTTTATCATATCTATCTAAACATGTTATTATAGAATAAATATCAACATTTGTTTTTACATATCCTTGATCAAATAAATCATTATTATGAATATTATAATCAATAATATGTTGAAATAATAATTTAATATTCTCTTCTAATGAAGAATTAATTATTGATAAATCTATATTTTTTTTTATATCATTTTGATTAATAATATTTTGATTTTTATAGATTCCCATAATGACACTTGATGATTTTAAATATTTATTACTATCTATAATTTTTCTTAATTGAACTTAATCTACCATATTTACATATCTATTCTCTAACTTTCTCATAAATATATTAGTAGTTGGTAAATATTTAAGATAAGGATCTAAAAATACATCTTTAATTATATTACTTAATTTTTTAGAAGAACCACCTTTTTGAGATTTTTTTTTATATTTCTTTTGTTTTTTATTAGTCAATTTCCTTTTATTATTTCTTTTTGATTTATTTCTAACTTTTCTATTAGTTAATTTACTTTGTTTCATATATATAATTATTATATTTTTTTTATATTAAATAGTATTATTTATTTTTTAGATTTAGTAGGCGTTCTTTGAATTTTATTAAAATTTTTAGATTTAGTTGGTGTTCTTTTAACTTTAGTAATCTTTTTTGATTTTGTTGGTGTTTTTTTTTTAATTTTTTTAGGTGTTAATTTTTGTCTTAATTTCTTAAGAGTTCTTTTTTTCTTTTCACCTTTTTTCTTATTAGATAGTCTTTTTTGTTTTTTAAGTGTTCTTTTTTTAGTAGAACTTTTAAATGATTCTATCAATTCAATATATTTATCAGTATCAACTAAACTACCATCTGGATCATTTGATTTCAAATCATCTATATAACTTAATAAATCACTATTTAATTTATTTAAATTTTTATTAGAAGTTTTTGAACTTAATATTTGTTGAATAATACTAAACATTTTATTTTCTAAATCTTTTATTAATTCTTTTTGTTCTTTATTTTCATATTCTAAATTTTCATATTTTGAATTTTCTAACATTAATTGAAATGATTCTTGTCTTAATAAATTATATTTATGAATTAATTTAATTTGTTCTATCATTAATTTTTTTACTTTTTCATATTCCGGCGATGATTTATGTGGTAATTGTTTAAATAAATCTGTTTGAATAACTTCTTCTTTTTTTAATTTTTCCATACGTTCTTCCATTTCTTTCTTTTTTTGTTCATCTTCTTGTTGTTTTTCTTTTTCTTTTTGAAAATCTTCTTTTTCTTTTTGAAAATCATCTTTTTCTTTGTCTTTATCTGATGATGAACTAAATAATCTATCCATGAATGAAGGTTCTTTCTTTTCAGGTTGACCTGATTCATTTGGTAAATCAGATTCACTTGATTTTTCATTGGGTTTAACAGGTTGTTTACCAGGTTTTACAGGTTGTTGACCAGGTTTAACAGGTTGTTGTCCTGGTCTTGCTGGGGATGGTGGTCCTGGTCTTGCTGGGGGTGGTTGTCCTGGTCTTGCTGATGATGGTGCGGCAGGTGTTTGAGAAGGTCGAACTTGTTGTCCACTAGTAGTATTAGTAGTTCTATTCGCAAGTTGATTTAATTTTTGTTGGAGTTGTGTTGATTGATTTTGAGCATCTAATAATGCTTTTTTATTTTGACTTTCTAAAGCTTTTGCTTGTAATTCTCTTTGCTTTTTAAGTTCTTCCTTTATTTTTTTCATTTCATCAGATTCAGTATTGTTAGTTCCATCTCCATCACCTTGATCATTTTGATCTGAGGGATTCGGTTCATTTGATATTCCAAACATTTTCGCACGACGACTTACCATTTTATCTTTTAGTACCTTATTTTGTTGGATAAGTTCTTTGGCTGCTCTCTTGTTGATATAATCCGGACTTATTGTATATTCGCTTAAATTCCGCAAAAGTTTTTTTTGTTTAGAAGATGTTGTTATATTTTCCCAGGTACCATGCATTTTTGACTTGGCAGGATCTTCTGTCTCTTCAGGGACACTATCATCACCATCTTCCGTGCCAGCTCCCCCATATAAAAGTGAGTGCATGCCCCTACCAATTCCCCCACCCGTCGTAGATTTCAAGGGTCTAAATGTAAAGCGGAACGGCAACTCGCCACTGCCCGATACCAGGGCTTGTGGAAATTCACTTATAATTAATTGCAATTTGGTAAGACTTATTTTTCCATTCTCAGGCCACTGTCCATTGTCATATAAAGATTTATCATTTATTTTTTCTAGAACACATGGATTGTCTGAGAGACATTTACCTTTTAGTATTTTAAAACTTGGATGTTCTTCCAACTTTTCATTAAAATATAAGTAACTTTTATCAACTACGTTGCCAGCATCGTTCTTCCGGGCCAAAATCCAGTTGGTGGGATCCCCGAGCCCGACCACCGCAAATAAGTTTAAGAATTCTGCAAGAAGGGAAATTGCTGCTGGTGGTGCCTCTCCTGCTCCATTCGCCGCTGCAAGTTGGACAGCCTCGACAAACTTTTCCAAAACATCTTTGGCGACAGCTCTGTCTGTAATTTGAGCATGTTTATCTTCTATTTTAAATATAACACCATCCCCAACTAGTTGACTATCAGTAATTACATTTTCTCCCGACCCCTTGTCGTACCATTCGCCTTTTTGTTCTCTCCCCAAAACTGTTATTGCGTATTCTCCACCTAATTCTTCCAAATTTACTTTACCTTTTCTTGTCAGGTCGTCTCTCAAGCGTTCTACTAGTTCTCTGGTTTGTCCAATTTTAGTAAGATTTAACATACTATATTGAGATTCAACTATATAAGTTATTTGAAAAAATTCTTTTGTTTGTTTGATCTCGGTATCCCCGAGATTTTGAAAATATTCAGTTATAACGGTGGGTTTTAGATTAATATTTTTAAATAGTTGTAATGTAAATTCACTTAAAAGTTCAAAATTGTCACCTTTCAAAGTATCATACATAGATTTATGTCCAGGTAATTTAGAATAATCATTATCGGAGTCCATTGCGACCAATCGAATAGTAATATGTCGGGCCTTTTTGTTATATTCTCGGAGACGCATGGTAGTGCCTTTGTTAGAAAATCCATTTTTAGATCTTGGGTCATTTTTAACAATCTCGGACACTTCCGTTGGATTTTTGAGTTCAATAACGCCCGATTTGTCAGCATCATATAATGCTTTATATATATTTTTTACAAATGATTCAATCACATCATAACTTGATTCATCTGTGGGAAGAGATGTAAATGATAAATATTCTTCAAAAAATGTATTTAAAATTTTCAGCTTTCGCAGAGGACCTGACACTTCCCCACTGCTGTCGTCGTCGCTAAGATTTTCTCTGTCCTTCCGTCCATCTTTTACCTCGTCGTCGCCGGTACCGTCATCGTCGACTCCTGAACTGCCAGCAGCACCATAACTCTGACCAATACTACTAAGACACTGTGTTATTGCATCGGAATTTCTATTCTCATCTGCTTTAAAAACAGCATCAGCAATTTTCATGCGAGCATCTAGTTCGAGTTTTAATTTCTCGAACATTGGGTCAAGGTACCTAAGTTGATAGTCTGTCAGTTGGTCGTCGCCGACGGGGGCGTCGCCAAGGGTTATTCGCTCCTCGCGCATCCGCGCGTTCCGCCCAAAACTGAAAAGAAATAGGAACAACATTTTATAATCGGCACTATCAGAACAATTAAAATTTATGAAAATTTCCTCTATAAAATCCATCGGTTCGACGAGTGGGCCCATGATTGTTTCTGCTTTACTTGCCCAAGCAGCAGCATCACTTATGTTAAATAATTTCTTTACAACAGATATGCGTTCTGGCGTCAGGGTTGCCGGCACCTGGCAAGCATCCCTAATCAATTTCCACAACGTATCTTTACTAATAATTCCTTGATGGGGTATGGTCGGTGGGTCATTGGTCCAAGCATCGTACATTTTATTGAAATGTTCGCTTACGGTATACGTGTTCCGTCCCGGCGCGAGAACGGCGGATTTTTTCGTAACATAATCAATTGCGAATAAATCAACTTGTTCATAAAAACAATGTCTGTATAGTTTTTCGTTCACATCCTCTATTGCTGCATAAACGCCGGTGTGGTCAGTGGGTGGGATGACCATTTCTTTAATTCTTTTGAGAAGGTCGGCATTTTTATCAGGATCTTTGAGATCAACTATTAAATTATATAATAAGACAAACCCACGTAGGTCATTTAATATCCCTATTAACTCAATATATCTTCCGGCGTCCAGTCCAGTACTGGCCGGCCTCAGGGTCTCAATGCCACGCATAACTCCAGATGTTCCACCAGCATTTTTGGCATTATCAAAAAGATTATTGAGCATCTTGCTGTCGAATTTATTAGAATCAAAGGCTTCTACCCTCTGGGCTGGATTTGTAAATAAATCAATATGAGGGAGTAACCAATTTATGTTGACCGTGTCGCCATTCGCCGCCTCAGTGTAAATATTTGTCCCGTGGCCGGCCTCGGGAACCTTGCGATCCCCCACGGCTATTCGTTGGCGTTGCCTATTCTTCTCGAGGACCAGGCGCTCGGCGAGGGACCCCGCGGCGCCGAATGTGTTCTGGCGGGCGGTGTCATCGGGCAGTGCAGCGTCCGTCAAATTCGGCCACGCATTATTTGGAAAATCCCTCATCATCTCCACCATATGGTTACTTAACGCTCCGTCCCGCTGACTTACTAGTATATCTAGTAGTTTTATATTCATCATCAACAAATTATTAGATTTAAGTATTTTCACAAGTGCTGAAATAGAACCTGGTGTCAGATCATGGGTGTTCATTTCGAACTTATTGAGTTTAGTAGCAACAGCTCTCAAAGAATCCTTGGCACTATCTTTATCAGTTAATTCCTTATATACTGCCGACATGTTTAATTTTTCTGCCCCTCCATATTGATAATTATTCATTCTATATATTATTATTACAAAAAAAAAATATATTATTAATTTATAAATGAATATTACTTGTGATTGTAAAACTATAACTTTAATAATTATTTTAGCATTAATTTTATTAATATTAATGGGAACTTTATTCTATAGAATGAAAAATGATGTAGATGAAAATAAATGTGATTGTGATAATTAAAAATTTTCCCAATGGTATTTTGTGATAATTAAAAATTTTCCCAATGGTATTTTGTGATACCAATTAATTTAATATTTAAGTATTTAACAATTATAATATTAAATAATGTCAATAAAAGGCAATAAAGGTTTTATAAATCATGGAAATACATGTTATTTAAATTCAGCATTACAATGTTTATCACACATTGATATTTTAAGTGATAATAATTTTAAAAACCAAATTATAAAATATAAAAGAGGTAATACACCTTTAGTAGATGAATGGTTAAATATACAAAATCAAATGTGGTCTGACAATAATAATAATTCTATAAATTCTAGTAATTTAATCCAAATATTTATAAAAAAATGTAAGGATGAAAATATTTATTTTGAATCTTTTGAACAAAATGATGCTTCTGAATTTTTAAATTATTTTTTAGATTTTATTCATAATGAAATATCTAGAAAAATAAATATGAATATTAAAGGTGATGTAAAAACAAAATTAGATAAATTATATCATAATAATTTAAAAACATATGAAAAACATTTTAAAAATAATTATTCATGTATTATAGAAAATTTTTATTCAAGTTTGTTAGGTTTAACACAATGCCCTATATGTAATCATACAACTGATAATCATGAACCATCATCTATATTAACTTTAACATTAAAAAATGAATATAAATCATTATATGATTGTATAGATGAATATGTAAAAAAAATATCATTAGATGATGATAATAAATTAAAATGTGAAAAATGTAATGATTATGTTAATTCTAATAAAAAATTAGTATTTTGGAATTTAGCACCTATATTAATTATTTTAATAAAAAAATATAATGAAAATGGAATAATATCTAATTATATTGAATATCCTACTAAATTAGATATGAATAAATATTGTTTAAATTATAAAGATAACTCTACAAAATATGAATTAAGTGGATTAATTATACATAATGGTGGATTAAATTCAGGACATTATTATTCTATATGTAAAAATACATTAGAGAATAAATGGACAGTTTTTAATGATACAAATGTTTTTGATATAGATCAAAATAAAATATTCAATAATCATCCATATTGTTTATTTTATAGAAGAGTTTAGAATAAACTCTATACTATAGAAGAGTTTAGAATAAACTCAATAATATTCTTCTTCAATATATTCATCTTCTTCTGAATTATAATTATATTCATAATCTTCTAATAATTCTATATTTTTATAAATAAATTCTATCAAATCATTAGAATTATTATTTTTATTAAAAATATTATTTGTAAATCCATATGATATTTCTTTAAATTCTATAAATAAATCTATAATATCTGAACAATATTTTAAATTAAAATATTCAAAATTTTTATTATAAATTAATTTAGAATCATAAATATTTTCAATATAATTTTCATATAAAAATTCACAAAAATTATTAAATAATGATTCTTCATCAGTATTTAATTTAAAATCTTCATTATTTTTATCAATAAAATTTATTAATTTATCAAAAAAAAAATTAATCATATCTAAATTATTATTTATCCAAATAATATCCATTATTATTTAAATTTACTTATAAAATATTCTATATTAAATTTAATATTATCGAACGAATCATTAGAATTAATATATAATATTCTATTTTTATTTTTAAAATTTAATAAACCTTGTTCTGATAAATGTGACATATTTTTAACATGATCTTCATAATTATCTGGATACAATATTTTTAATCTTTCTAATCTAGTTTTTTCATCCATATTTAAAACAAAGTATATCCAATCGTCTGAATTATTTTCTAATAAATCTAATTCATTTTGAAATCTTAAATCATCTATAATACAATAATTATAACAATTTGTTTGATTGACAATATATTTTGCCCATACATCTGGATCAATTTCTCTCATTTTATCAGCAATATTAATTAATAAACTTCTATCTTTAAAATTTTTATTCATATTAAATAATTCATAAGCAAGATTTTTAATTTTTTGACCAAAAGAATATATTTTATATTCATTATTAGTTTCTTTAATTAAATTAGCAATTGTAGTTTTACCAGAACCCATCGGACCAGAAATAGCAATTTTCATTTAAATTAATTAATTAATTTATTTTTAAATTTTAAAATTCAAATTTAATTTATGCAACTGGATC
>Ga0180120_10001078_pt1 | contig 13947 bp, 10 predicted proteins | sample CPBDNA_3_FD_129677 | JGI IMG/M metagenome (GOLD analysis project Ga0180120, IMG submission 129677) | Freshwater to marine salinity gradient microbial communities from Chesapeake Bay, USA - CPBay_Spr_31_0.2_DNA (version 2) (version 2) | ecosystem: Environmental > Aquatic > Marine > Coastal ... | reverse complement strand
TTGTCGGGCAATGATTTCGTTTCTAAAAGCTTTACCTATTTGGGCAATTCCAAAAGGAGGCTTCATTCTACTGGATTTCTGGATATTAGAAAAATTAACAAAAATACCTTGTGCCGTCTCTGGACGTAAGTAAATAGTATGAGCCCCTTCTGAAACTGACCCCATTTCGGTAGAAAACATCAAATTAAATTGTCTCACGTCCGTCCAGTTTTTAGTTCCCGAAACAGGATCCGCAATTTCGAGATCGACAATTAAGTTTTTAAAAGACTCAAGATCGTTTTCTGCAATCGCTGTTTTCATTCTATTTTCTATAGACTGAATTTGTTCGCGATAGTTGACAACTCTGGGATGGGTACTTATAAATTGAGCTTCGTCAAAGTCCTCCCCAAATCTTTTGCGGGCTTTGGTCACTTCCTTATTTATTTTCTGCTCAATTTTCGCCATATGATCTTCAACGAGCACATCTGCGCGGTAGCGTTTTTTAGAATCTTTATTATCAATGAGGGGGTCATTAAAGGCGTCTACATGTCCTGAGGCCTTCCATGTATTAGGGTGCATGAAAATAGAGGCATCTAAGCCGACAATATTTTCATTCATTTGTACCATTGATTTCCACCAGAATTCTTTGATATTATTTTTTAATAAGACGCCATTGGGGCCATAATCATAGGCAGCACTTAAGCCATCATAAATTTCACTGGACCCGTACACAAAACCATATTCTTTGCAATGTGCTGTGATTTTTTTTAAGGTGACTTCGTTTTCTTTTGTAGACATGGGGGTAAAGAGAAAGGGATTAAAGGAGAAAATAAAATAATTACAAATTAAACTTGATGATTGCGCTCAGCTATTACATTAAAATCTCGAATTAGATGTATGCTAAAAGATTGCATTGAGATGAATTGAAATAGCAGATTTTATTTAATAAATTTAAATTCGAGGTCATCAAGGCTTTGGTTCAGTCCAACCACCGTTACCGTGTCATGTATACGCAGACGGGTATAACCATGAGAAATGATGGTTTGTCCTCCTCTGATGACGGACAAAATAATAACATCAGAGGGGAGTCGAAGATCTCTTAAATGGATTCCGTGGAGGTTAGGATTCAGTATTTCTATATCTCTTGTATCTTGATTTTGATCCATGCCCAGTAGCAATGAAGTGGCCTGAGGAGACCTCACAAAATGATCAAGTAAGCTCACCATTGCTGTTGAGGGATCAATTACTTTGGCTTCGAGGTCCAAGAAATTTTTGGAATTGTAGCGATGATTTAGGCGGACGACCAACTCTCTGGTACCAAATTCATGGTAGGCATATTCACAAATCAATAAATTAGCATCATCTGAAAGTAAGGTGACGACTATTTCTACATTGCTGAAATCAATTTCAGCGAGTTCATCCCTGTCAAGGGACTTCAAATAGAGAATACTAATATCGGTCGGATCATCAAAAGAATCTTTGTCTTTCAGGGTCGCGAGTTGGACCCGATAATTTTTTTTCATGAGTTGTTGAGCAAGCGATACTGATTGGGGCTCAAAGCCAAAGATTAAAACTTCTTTGGTGATCTCATTGTTTTGATGCCCCCTTGTCCGGGCCTCATTGACCTGATAAATGGCCCATTTGAAGAGCGGGGGACCCACAAATTGATTGATCAATATCAATGCGAGTACAGCCGTTGAAAAGATGGGGCCCCATTCGGGGAATTGATTGCTGACTACCGTAGCTAAACCTAGGGTAACCCCGGCCTGGGTGATGTAAGACATCCATCCAATGCTGATGTGTTTTATGGGGTCCCCAGCGATGAGTCCACCTCCAACAGAACCAAAGATCAATGCGATTAACCTTAAACTAAATAATAACAGGGCAACGGAGAGGACTTCTACAAATACAGATATATTTAAAGAAGCACCGGTCAAGGTGAAAAAGGCGACAAATATGTATAACTCTAAACTCCTGATTTGATTGAGAAATTCAGCTCTAAACTTAGAAAAATTAGTGACATAGAAACTGGCCAAGATGCATATTAATAGGGGTTCTAAAAACAAGGCATGACCCCATTTTTCTAAGCTAAATATGGCCAGCCAATCACTGGTCCAATAAGCACTGTAACCGATCAAAAGAATCAAGAAAGATTTGGTTCTTTTATGAATACTCAATGAGAGGGCAGTTTTTAAGGCATACCCAACGACAAAAATTCCTAAAACAAATGAGATCAAGAACTCCGCCAAAACAATGATTATTTGAATAAAGTCAAAAGAGCTTTCTTTTAATACCGATTGGGTCAAAGAAAGGCAGATTGAAAACAGGATAACTACCAAAAAATCTTTCACCACGGTAACGCCCATCACCGTTTGGGTAAAAGGTCCCTTAGATCGAAGTTCATTGATAATGGCAATGGCCGAAGCGGGTGAGCTGGCGATGAAAATAGTGGCCATTAATGAAGATATGGCCAATACAACTTTGGTTTCTTTATTTGCTAAAAAAGGAATGTAGTCTGCGGCCAACCAAAGGGCGCCTACACCGATAATAAAAGTAATGAACAATTGGCCAAACGAATTCCATTTAATGCTGTTAATTTGTTTTTTAAGTTCTTTCAGATACAATTCTGCCCCAGCCGCAAAAGCAATAAATCCCAGAGAAATATCGTTGATATATTTGAGATGAAACGGCGCGGCAATGGGAATTAAGTTCAATAAGTAAGGCCCTGTCAAAATGCCCATAACAATGAGGCCTGTGATCAGGGGCAAATGAATTTGTTGGAATAATCTGGCAAGCTGATTAGCAGAAATAGCCACGATGATAAATCCAATGGGAAGGGTAAATACTTCCTGATATTTGGTAAATAATTCAAGCATATTTGTATGAAGCAAAATTAAATATAAAACAATGAAATTATTCCAAGGGGTCTATTGGGTAAGAATTTTCAAATTCTTTGTAATCATTCTGATATTACCAAGTTGTGCGTCAAAGAAAACACATGAAGCGGGAACGGAACCCATAAGTCATGAATTATGGAATGAGTTGTTAATAGAACATGTGGATACCTCTGGTTGGGTAAATTATCAAGGTCTTAAAGAAGATCCTAAAATTCTCCTTGATTATTTAGCTCTTTTGAGCTCCAATCGACCCAATGAGGTGCATTGGAGCGGAAAAGAAAGGTTGGCTTATTGGATCAATCTATACAATGCGTTTACCTTAAAACTGATCATTGACCATTATCCATTGGAAAGCATCAAGGAGATTGGAAGCAGGATTCAAATACCGTTTATCAATTCACCTTGGGACATTGAGGGTATTGATTTTGGGGATGAAAAAATATCGCTTAATTACGTGGAGCACCAAATTCTCAGAAAATTTTTTAACGAACCTAGAATTCATTTTGCCATCAACTGCGCTTCAGTTTCTTGTCCTGCCCTAAGAAATGAAGCTTATGTGGCCTTTAAAATCGATGAGCAACTCACAGACCAAGCCCATAGATTTTTAAATGACCCTTCCAAAAATGTCATTACTCCAGAGCGGCTGCGTTTATCCAAGATCTTCCAATGGTTTTCGGAGGACTTTAATGACCCTCAGACGCTTTATGAAAATCTTTCTTTGTGGTCGGGGATTCCCATTAATGATTATGCGACCTCTCAATTTATCGATTATGATTGGTCTCTTAATGAACAACCTAGGCCCTAAAAAGATTTAGTTTTCGATGAATTCACGACCTATACTGTGATAGGTAAAGCCTAATTTTTTCATTTGAGCGAGATCGTACAGATTGCGCCCATCAAAAATCGCCTTATTTTTCATTTTTGAAGCGACAATACTGAAGTCTGGTGTACGAAAAACAGGCCATTCAGTCATGATCATTAAAACATCGGCATCTTCCAAAGCATCATATTGATTTTCAGCATAATACATGCGATCTCCGATTAATTCTCGGACATTATTCATGGCTTCAGGATCATAAACCCTAAGGTTTACCCCTTTTTCTAGCAATAGTTGAATATTGGCTAAGGCAGGCGCTTCCCTAATATCATCTGTGTAGGGTTTAAATGCCAGACCCCAAATAGCAATGGTTTTCCCCTTAAGGGAACCTAAAAATGTTTCGATGGGTTCGATGAGCTTTTCTTTCTGTTGGTCATTGACTTTCATGACGGCCTTGAGCAGATCAAATTCATAAGCTACGGCTTGTGCTGATTTGGATAAGGCTTGGACATCTTTTGGAAAACAACTTCCGCCATATCCAATACCGGCGAATAAAAATCGCTTTCCAATGCGAGTATCTGTACCGATGCCTTGTCTTACGGCATCTACATCTGCACCTAGCAGCGAGCACAGATTGGCAATTTCATTCATAAAGGTGATTTTGGTGGCCAAAAAAGCATTGGCGGCATATTTGGTCAACTCCGCCGATTTGACATCCATAAAGATGATGGGATTTCCTTGCCTTACAAAGGGGGCATACAACTGCCGCATGACGGCTTCCGCTTCGCTTGAAGCCGATCCAATGACCACCCGATCAGGTTTCATGAAATCATCGACAGCTACGCCCTCGCGCAAAAATTCAGGATTGGAGACCACATCAAAAGGGACTTTTGCTTTTTCAGCAATGACCCTATTTACTTTTTCAGCGGTTCCTACAGGCACGGTACTCTTATCTACAACGACGGTATAGTGGTCTAATAATCCGCCAAGTTCGGAGGCTACCTTTAAAATGTATTGTAAATCAGCGGATCCATCTTCTCCAGGGGGCGTAGGTAGGGCCAGAAAGATAATATCTGCTCCTTTGATGCCTTGCGCCAAATCAGTAGTAAAGGATAGGCGTTGTTGATGTAAGTTGCGCTGAAATAAGGGTTCCAAGCCAGGCTCATATATGGTAATGGTACCCACATTTAATTTTTTGATTTTGTCGGCATCTATATCAATGCAAGATACGTGGTTGCCCGTTTCAGCAAAGCAAGTACCCGTGACTAAACCAACATATCCAGTTCCAACAACGGCTATTTTCATAAATTTAAAGTTTCAGTCTACAAGTTTAATTCAAAGGGGACTAGATCAACAATTATTTCTGAAATTGAATTATAATATAATTTTTTCAGCAAGACTTTTGGCCATGATAAGGGATAAATTAAAAAAGTAAAAGTAATTAGGCGGCCCTAAATAGGAGTATTCGATGAGTGTCAACTTATTTTTTTAGCCAGCCTGCTAAAATACTTTGTATTTAAACCTCTATTTTTTGTAAGATTCTTTTGGATGCATATTAAAGTTTCTATATTTGCGCTCCTTTAGTAATTAAAGAAAATATGATTGTTATTAACATTAAAGACAACGAGTCTATAGACAGAGCCCTCAAAAGGTTCAAGAAAAAATTCGAAAAAACAGGTGCTTTGAGAGAGCTTCGATCTAGAACTTTTTTCACCAAACCTTCGGTAGTTCGCAGAGAGCAGATTAAAAAAGCAGCGTACATCCAAAATTTACGTGATCTTGAATCAAAATAATTCACTTAAATTTTAATTTTTTGATTTTTTGTCGCTAAGTTAGGGATACGTTTTATCGTTTTCTCTTAAACTCATGGATGGTCGACAAATTTCTTAAATTTCTTGTTTACGAAAAAAGGTTCAGCCGACACACTTCACTGGCTTACCAAAAAGATTTAAACCAATTTTTTTCTTTTATAAAAGCGGAATTCCAAATCCACACCGAACAATCGGTAGTTCACATACACTTGAGAGCATGGGTGGTTTCCTTACTAGAGGCCCAACTCAACCCCATTTCTGTCAACAGAAAAATTGCCTGTCTTAAATCTTATTTTAAATTCTTAAATGCGAGGGGCCTGCTTGTAAAAAACCCAACTTCAAGAATTAGACCCCTTAAGACAGAAAAAAAACTTCCCTCTTTTCTAAGATTAAGTGAAATGATCCAATTGCTTGATCATATTGATTATGAAAATTCTTTTTCCGGAAGGCGAGACCAATTGGCCATCGAGCTTTTGTATGCCTCGGGTATTAGGCTTTCTGAATTGATCAATCTGAAAGAATCGGATGTCAATCATTATGATGGGACTTTAAAAGTCTTAGGAAAAAGAAATAAAGAGCGCTTGGTTCCCGTCAACGAATTTTTGATCAAAATGATCAAATCCTTTATTATAGACTATAAGCAGACAGCAGCAGGCGAATCAAAAACTTATTTACTGCTCACTGACAAAAAAAAGCAAATGTATCCCATGTTTGTTTATCGCTTGGTTCAAAAATATTTGGGTCAAATTACGACCTTGAAAAAGCGCAGTCCACATGTGCTCAGGCATACCTTTGCCACACATATGTTGGATAAGGGAGCAGAACTGAATGCAGTAAAAGACTTACTTGGGCACACGAGCTTGGCAGCGACCCAGGTGTATACCCATAATTCTATGGAAAAACTTAAAAAAACCTTTGACCAAGCCCATCCAAAAGCATAATTATTAACTTAAACTTAGACGCTATGAAACTTCAAATACATTCTATACGGTTCGATGCAGATGACAAATTGATTGACCTCATTAAGAAAAAACTCATTAAGCTTGAGACGTTTTATGATCGAATAATAGATGGCGAAGTTTTTTTGAGAATTGAAAATGATGAATCTAGAATCAATAAAATCATTGAAATAAAGTTAAATATTCCTGGGGACCAATTATTCGCCAAAGAGCGGGCGAGGTCTTTTGAAATAGGGGCTGATGAGGCTACTGAAGCTTTACGACGACAGATCAAAAAATTTAAAGAGAAGCAGATGATCCATTAATGGAAGGAGCCCATCGGATCACTCATTGTAGGTCCATCCTATAAAATCTTTCATATCTTTTATGGTGATGCCCTCTTCCTTGAGCCGCTGTCTAAGAACATCTACTTTTTTGTAATCCTTGGTCGCTTTCGCTTCAGCGTAATCTTCCAATAAAATATTGAGTAGGTTTTTGCCATTGATGTGCGTCTCGGGTTTTATTCCCAGTATGTCTTCCGTGAAGCTTAACAACGTGGTCTTCATACGATCAAATGTCGCTTGATCCATATCTGCGAAGGCGATTTGTTTTGCATACAATGAATTGACTTTTTTAAGTAAGTTAAACAGGTGACCAATCGTCAAAGCCGTATTAAAATCATCGTTCATGGCGTGATGACAATCGTCACACATTTTGTTAATCTGAGTAACGAGTGCGGCATCTACATTTAATATCTCGTTCTCTGGATAAACCATTTCTTTGAGTATTCTTATGCCATTGGCTAATTTTGTGTAGCCTTTCAAGGATCCATTTAAGGCCTCATTAGAGAAATCTAAAGTACTTGCATAGTGAGACTGGAGCATAAAAAAGCGGATAGACATCGGAGAGTAGCCGCGATCGAGCATTTCATGGTCTCCAGAAATGAGCTGCCAAGGCAAAAACGAATTTCCCAAAGATTTGGACATTTTTTGTCCATTGACCGTGAGCATATTGGTATGCAACCAATATTTGGCGGGTTCTTTATCGGTGGAGCCCAAGCATTGTGCAATTTCACAATCATGATGCGGAAATTTAAGATCCATTCCACCGCCATGTATATCAAACTGTGTCCCTAAATATTTCGTACTCATCACCGAGCACTCAAGATGCCAACCTGGAAATCCATCACTCCATTTGGTTTTCCATCTCATGATATGATTGGGCGCTGCTTTTTTCCATAAAGCAAAATCGAGGGGATTTTTTTTGTCATCTTGACCCTCTAAATCACGACTTTGGTTGATCAGATCTTCAATTTTTCGCCCACTTAATTTACCGTATTCATGTGATTCATTGTATTTGTTGAGATCGAAATAAACCGATCCATTGGCTTGGTAGGCAAATCCCTTGGCCAATAGGGTTTCTATCATTTCAATTTGCTCTAATAAGTGGCCGATGGCTGAAGGTTCAATGTCTGGAGGCAGCGCATTGAAGGTTTTCATTACGTCATGAAAATCATTGGTATATTTTTGTACGATCTCCATGGGCTCGAGCTTATCTAGCCGGGCTTTTTCGGAAATTTTATCTTCACCCGTATCTAGTAAATGTCCTACATCCGTAATATTCCTTACGTATCGTACTTTATAACCTAAAAACTTTAGGTATCTATTGATAATATCAAAGCTAATGAAAGTTCTTACGTTACCCAGGTGAACATCGCTGTAGACCGTTGGACCACAGACGTACATACCTACGTTCGGCGAGTTAATGGGCTCAAAAAGCTCCTTCTTTCGAGTCAAAGAGTTGGTTAATCTAAGTTTTCCGATCATTGCTATTGACAAAATTTCTTACTAGATGCAAAAATGCATGATGCTTTTATAACAATCGAATTTGAATTGAGTTTTTTTTGAATTACTTTTGTACATGTAAATAGGAAAAAGAAGAGAGGGGACTTGTGTCCCCTCTTTTTATTAGAAAAACTGATGATAACACTCGTTCAAAAACTAACCGCCGAACTAGAGCTCATAATCAATGAGTTTCCGGAATTGTTTTTGGTAGACTTAACGGTGACAGGTGTTTCGGGCAATCAACGCGTTTTAGTACTTATTGACGGTGAGGCAGGACTTCCTATCGAAAGTTGTTCGCTGATCAGTAGAAAACTTTCAAATAGGATTGAAGAAGAAGACCTTATTGAGGGAGCGTTTAATCTTGAAGTGTCTTCGCCAGGGATCGACAGGCCGCTTTCCCTGCCACGACAATATAAAAAGAACATTGGCCGGAAATTGAAAGTAGAAACTTTAGAAGGGGAAATATTTGAAGGGAAGTTAAAAGAAATTGAAGAACAAACCATCGTCCTTTCTGTGAACGAACGAGACGAGACCATGTTATTAGATAAAATAAAAAAAGCGAAAGTATTAATATCATTTAATTAGAAAATGGAAGCAGGAATATTAATTGATTCATTTGCCGATTTTGCCAGAAATAAAAACATAGATCGGCCAACTATGATTAGGATCCTAGAAGATGTCTTCAGGACGATGATTAGAAAAAAATATAAAGATGATGACAATTTTGACATCATCATCAACACGGATAAAGGTGATCTTGAAATTTGGAGATTTCGAGAAATAGTTGACGATAATTCTGAAGATATATGGGATCATGACAAAATCTGTTTGACGGACGCAAGAAAGATTGAACCAGATTTTGAAATTGGAGAAGAGGTAGCTGAAGAAATCAAACTGATAGATTTCGGTAGAAGAGCGGTAATGACTGCGCGCCAAACATTGATTCAGAAAATCAAAGACTTAGAAAAAGACATCCTTTTTCAAAAATACAAAGAGCTGGTTGGAGAAATAATTACTGGGGAAGTATACCAGACCATGAGCAGAGAAGTGTTGCTTATTGATGGGGAGGGCAATGAGCTTAATATACCCAAGTCAGATCAAATCCCTAAAGACCGTTACCGAAAAGGAGATTCAGCCCGTGCCATTGTACATCGTGTCGAAATGCATAATGGAAATCCAAGGATTATCTTATCAAGAACCTCTCCTACGTTTTTGGAAAGATTGTTTGAAAGTGAAGTGCCTGAAGTTTATGATGGGCTGATTACAATTAAAAAAGTAGTCAGAGAGCCAGGCGAAAGAGCCAAGGTATCTGTAGAGTCTTATGATGACCGAATAGATCCAGTAGGGGCTTGTGTAGGGATGAAGGGCTCACGTATCCATTCTATTGTTAGAGAATTACAAAATGAAAATATTGATGTAATTAACTTTACAGACAACCTTGAATTATACATTTCAAGAGCCTTAAGTCCGGCCAAAATTTTGAGCATGAAAATAGATGAGCCTCAAAAGCGAGTTTCTGTTTATCTCAAGCCAGACCAAGTATCTTTGGCCATAGGAAAAGGGGGTCAAAATATTAAATTAGCCAGCCGTTTAGTGGAATATGAAATAGATGTTTTCAGAGAACTTGGCGCCGTAGAAGATGAGGATGTTGATTTGGATGAGTTTTCAGATGAAATTGAGAGCTGGGTCATTGACGAGTTGAAAAAAATAGGGTTAGATACTGCTAAAAGTGTTTTAAGATTGGGTCGTGAAGATATGGTCAGAAGAACCGATCTAGAAGAAGAAACGGTTGATAATGTGTTGAGGGTACTTTCCCAAGAATTTGAATAAAAATTAAGAAGCAGACGATAGATGCATAGACTGAGTCAAGTTGCCAGAAAACTAAACGTAGGGAGTACTACCATACTCGATTTCCTTAAGGCAAAAGGACACGAGGTAGATAGTAGCCCTAATTCTAAAATAACAGATGAACAATTTGAGCTGTTATCTAAGGAATATGCCTCTTCGGTAATAGACAAGGAGGAAGCTTCTAGTTTGACCATTGGTAGTAAACATTCAGAAGACCTGGTCATCAAAGAGTCTAGCCCTTCAGTGGAAAACTCGGCAAAAGAAGAAGACCATGTTTTAATCATAGACAATGTAATAAAAGCGCCTCAGGAAGAAGCCCCTAAAAAGGCAGATGAACTTATCTCAAAACCTAAACTAGAAGGCACCAAAGTAATAGGTAAAATTGACCTTGAGGCGAACAAACGTGGGGCTAAGAAGATTGAAAAAGAAGAGGAGATTAAAGAGACACTGCCTGTTGAGGAGGCTCAAGAGCCAGAGGGAGTTGTGAAACCAGAGCCCGAAGCGCCTTTGGTTGACTTGCTCATGGAGCCAGTACCAGAGATAGCCGCAAAGGATCAGGAAGTTGGTGAAATTTCTGATAAGGTTTCGGAGGCTCCGGTGGTTACCGAGGATTCAGTTACACCCGCTCAGGAAGTTCAGAAGCTAGCAGACCCATTACCGCCAAAAATTAAAGTTTCTGAAAAGGGAACTTCCCAAAAAGGAGAAACGATAAAGGCTAAAGCAGATGCCCTGAAGGGCCTTAAGGTTTTGGGTAAAATTGAATTGCCTGCTGAAAAGAAAAAACCTATTGCTTCTTCGGATGAGCATAAGGATCGAAAGAAACGGCCACGAAAAAGAATTCAGTCAAGTGCGCCACCCAGCCAGCGACCTCCCTTGGGACAAAAACCGAGGGGAACTTTCGATGCCGGTAGAACCAGAGGTAAGGATATTAAAAAGACCGAGGAGCTCACGGACAAGGAAATTCAAGATAAAATTAAAGCAACGCTTGCCAAACTCAGTGGAGGAGGGAACAAAGCGGCAACTGCTAATCGTTCGAAGTACAGAAAAGATAAGCGATCTGCAAAAGCTGAGGCAGTGGAGGAACAGATCATTCAAGAGGCTGAGGATGCTAAAACACTGAAGCTAACTGAGTTTATTTCGGCCAATGATTTGGCCTCATTGATGGATGTATCGGTCAATGATGTGATTTCATCTTGTATGAATTTAGGACTGTTTGTTTCCATCAATCAGCGGTTAGATGCAGAGACCATTACGGTCATTGCAGACGAATTTGGATTCGATGTGACCTTTACGACTACAGAAGAGGGGATTGATATTATTGAAGAAGAAGACATCGCTGAAAACTTGATAGACCGAGCGCCAATTGTTACCATCATGGGACATGTCGATCACGGTAAAACCTCTTTACTCGATTACATCAGAGAATCCAAGGTTACTGAAGGCGAAGCGGGAGGCATCACACAACACATTGGCGCTTATAATGTGATGACCAATCAAGGTAAAAAAATTGCATTTCTGGATACACCTGGACACGAGGCCTTTACGGCGATGCGTGCCCGAGGAGCAAAAATCACAGATATTGTTATCGTTGTGATTGCGGCTGACGATGCCGTCATGCCTCAAACGAAAGAAGCATTAAATCACGCCCAGGTAGCGGGCGTGCCGATCGTTATTGCGATCAATAAGATTGATAGACCCACTGCCAACGTGGATAAGATTAAGGAAGAGCTTTCAGCCATTAACATTTTGGTGGAAGACTGGGGAGGAAAATATCAATGTCAAGCACTATCTGCAAAAACGGGAGAAGGGATTGATGAATTATTGGAAAAGGTATTGCTAGAGGCAGAGTTATTAGAGTTAAAAGCAAATCCTGATAAGGCCGCTGTTGGAAGTGTCATCGAGGCAAGTTTGGACAAGGGACGTGGCTATGTGACCACGTTGATGGTTCAGGCGGGTACCTTGCGCATTGGAGATGTGATGTTGGCAGGCTCTTATTTTGGAAAGGTGAAAGCCATGTTTGACCACCGAGGGAAGAAATTAGAAGAAGTAGGTCCAGCTACTCCAACCGTTGTGCTAGGACTCGATGGAGCCCCCCAAGCAGGAGATAAGTTCAATGTGATGGAATCGGATCGTGAGGCAAGAGAAATTGCCAATAAGCGAGAAATCATCCAACGTGAGCAATCGGTCAGAGCCAAAAAGCACATTACTCTGGATGAAATCGGAAGAAGATTGGCTATTGGTTCCTTTAAAGAACTTAATATAATAGTAAAAGGAGATGTTGACGGCTCAATAGAAGCCTTGGCAGATTCGTTATTAAAGTTATCTACAGCCGAAGTACAGGTGAACATCATCCACAAAGGGGTAGGTCAAATCTCAGAATCGGATGTGCTTTTAGCCTCTGCCTCTGATGCGGTCATCGTGGGTTTCCAAGTACGTCCTTCTAGCTCGGCTAGAAAAATTGCGGAGAACGAGGAAATTGAGATCAGATTGTATTCAATTATTTATGATGCCATCAATGATGTCAGAGATGCCATGGAAGGAATGTTGGCACCGACCGTTGAGGAGTTTATAACAGGAAATATTGAGATTCGTGAAGTATTTAAGATTTCTAAGGTGGGAACGGTAGCAGGTTGCTATGTGACTGATGGATTTGTGAAGCGGAGCAATCAGGTCAGGTTGATTCGAGAGGGGATAGTTACCTATTCAGGTAATATTAATCAACTGAAACGTTTCAAAGAAGACGTGCAGGAAGTGAAGAAAAATTACGAATGTGGTATCAGTATCAAAAACTTTAATGACATTAAGGTTGGAGATATCATCGAGGGCTTTGAAGAGCGCGAAATTAAGCGAACGCTTTAATTTTAAAACATAAAAAAAGGCAAATGTTAATTTGCCTTTTTTTATGTTTTTTTGATCCTTATTTAAAGACCAAAAGCTTCTTTTACCTTTTCGACATAGTCTAGTTTTTCCCAGGTAAATGTTTCTACCTCATGTGTAACTTCCTGATTGGCAGATTTGAATGTCAAGGTTTTCACTTCAGATTTTCTTCCCATGTGGCCGTATGCCGCAGTTTCTGAGTAAATCGGGGTTCTTAGTTTCAATCTTCGCTCAATGGCCATAGGACGCATGTCGAATAACTTTTCTATTTTCTTGGCAATTTCTCCATCCGTAACATCTACATTGGCAGTTTCATAGGTATTTACGTAAATGCCCATGGGCTCTACTACGCCTATGGCGTAAGAAACTTGCACCAATACTTCATCACAAATACCGGCCGCAACGAGATTTTTAGCAATGTGCCGCGTAGCATATGCTGCGGATCGGTCTACCTTAGACGGATCTTTTCCAGAGAAAGCGCCACCACCATGTGCACCTTTGCCCCCATAGGTGTCCACAATAATTTTTCTTCCGGTCAATCCAGTATCTCCATGAGGCCCACCAATTACGAATTTACCCGTAGGGTTGATGTGGTAGGCAATATCGTCATTGAATAAACTTTGTAGTTCGGTACTCAGTCCTTTTTTTACTCTTGGGATGAGGATATCAACGATATCAGTTTTTATTTTAGCCAACATTTTATCATCATCGGCATCAAATTCATCATGCTGGGTAGAAACCACGATGGCCGTTATCTTCTGAGGTTTATTATCATCACTATACTCAATGGTCACTTGTGATTTGGCATCGGGGCGTAAATATTTTATTTCATTATGTTCCCGTCTTAAGGCCGCAAGCTCTATGAGGATCCGATGTGAAAGCTCCAAGGCCAAAGGCATTAGATTTTCTGTTTCCTTGGTCGCATATCCAAACATC
>Ga0180120_10001076_pt1 | contig 13974 bp, 5 predicted proteins | sample CPBDNA_3_FD_129677 | JGI IMG/M metagenome (GOLD analysis project Ga0180120, IMG submission 129677) | Freshwater to marine salinity gradient microbial communities from Chesapeake Bay, USA - CPBay_Spr_31_0.2_DNA (version 2) (version 2) | ecosystem: Environmental > Aquatic > Marine > Coastal ... | reverse complement strand
TCCCCCCAATAAAACAATACGATATTCAGCAAAGTGGTGCTGGAAATCAAAATTGGATGATATCTCAAGACAGCCAAGGGAAGATTTATACTGCAAATAATAAAGGTTTATTAGAGTTTAATGGATCCCAATGGGAGCTTAACCCTAGTCCAAATGAGTCAATAATTCGTTCTGTGAAAGTTATTGGCGATAGAATTTATATTGGAACTTATATGGATTTTGGATATTGGGAAAACACAGAAATAGGAAACTTAAAATATACTTCTCTATCTAAAAGATTAGATATTAATATACTTGAAGATGAACAGTTTTGGAACATAATTGATTACAACGGTAAGATTATTTTCCAGTCCTTGAGTCGCTTTATAATTATAGAGGAAGATTCCAGTGAAGTCCAATTTCTTGAGGCAGGTGGAACCCTACTTAAGTCGTTTAAAGTTGATAATCAGATTTTTTATCAGGTAAGTGGAAGGGGTCTGATAGAAATCAGAAGTGGGAAGCCATATTTGCTTTGTCAGGATGAAAGGTTGAAAAATCAAGTTATTATTGGGCTTTTTAAAATCAAAGGAGAACTTCTAATATTAACAGATAAGTCCGGATTTTTTTATTTAAAGGGAAATAAAATTGTTAAATGGAAAATTAAAGGTGATTTCATTTTTAAGAACCATAAACTTTACAGTGCAATTATGCTTTCTGATGGAAGCTTTGCTCTAGGGACTATTTCGGACGGTTTGATATGGCTTGATAAATCTGGAAAAATGATTTTAAAATTAAACAAAACGAATGGTATTTCAAACAATACAATCTTATCAGTTTTTGAGGATAAAAATCATAATATATGGTTGGGTCTTGATAACGGAATTGATTGTATTAATGCAGATTCACCTATTCTAGAATTTAATGATTTTTTTGGAAAGATAGGTGCGGTATATACCTCAATTATTCATGAGAACAACTTTTATTTAGGAACTAATCATGGACTATTTATTAAAAATAATAAAGCTTCCTCAGGATTTTCACTAATTAATGGTACGGAAGGTCAAGTTTGGACTCTTGATGTTATTGACGGTCAACTGCTCTGCGGACATGACCTAGGTACTTTTTATATTGATTCCAACACTGCAATTAAAATTGCTAATAAACCTGGTACTTGGATCTTTAAAAAGCATCCAACAGATAACTCTATCTTGTTACAGGGGAATTATAAAGGAATTTTTGTTCTTGAAAAAGCTAATAATAATTGGAGGATAAGAAATAAGTTGGCCGGATTTGATATTTCTTCAAGGTTTATTGAGTTTGTAAATGATTCATTAATCCTTGTTAGTCATGAATATAAAGGGGTCTTTAATCTAAAAATAAATCCTGAACTAACCATTATTAAAGAAATAACGCTTGAAGAGTCGGTTAAAAAAGGAAACAATGCCTCGTTAGCTTCATTTGATTCAGAGATTTTTTATAATAATCCGGATGGTATTTTTAGATACGATAAGCAGAATTTTAAGTTTTTTAAAGACCTGGCTCTGTCCAATGAAATCGGAGTTAGCAATTATTTGTCTGGCAAAATGATAAATGACGATAATGGAAGTTTTTGGATGTTTTCAAACAGTAAAATTCATTACCTATTCAAAGATATATTTTCAGATGAATTTAAATTTAAATCCTTTTATTTTGAAAAGAACACTGCAAACAATGTTTTAGGGTTTGAACATGTTGCGAAACATAAAGGATCTAAATATCTTTTAGGATCTAATACAGGGTATTTATTAGTTGACTTAGGGAAAATAAAAAAAGCAAGACCTATTGTAAGTTTTGGAAAAATCAGAGTGACCGATAAATCTAATGATCAAACTTATCTACCTTTAAATCAAGAATTAACTTTAAATACTGAAAACAATAACATTAAATTTTTTATTTCATCATTTAATTATCAAAAGTATGATAAGGTTATGTATCAGTTGATGCTAGTTGGTTTTGATCAAGATTGGAGGCCTTGGACATCTAGTGCAGGATTGGCCTTAAACAACTTGCCAACTGGAGAGTATTTTTTGAAAGCACGCACTAAAGTCAGAAACGAAATTTCAAAAAGCATCAGTTCTAAAAAAATTTCTGTCCTTCCGCCATGGTATTTTTCTAATGAGATGTATTTTATTTATTTTATTTTATTTCTTACCTCAATCTTCTTGGTAAATAAGATTTATGTTTTTTATTATAAAAGACAGCAAAATAAACTTATTGAAGTAAATATTAGAAAATTAGAATTAATCGAGCTTGGCAATCAGCGAGAACTGATGAAGGTGAGGAATGAACAGTTGCAAAATGACATTGAGAGTAAAAACAGGGAAATTGCAATCGCAACGATGAGTACTTTAAAAAGAAATGAATTCCTCAACAAGATAAAGAAAGATTTGACCGACATGGAATCTCTAACGAAAGTAGGTCAACTGATCAAAAAAATTAACAAAAATTTAAAAAATAATGATGATTGGCAGTATTTTGAAGATGCGTTTAATAACGCAGATAAAGACTTTTTTAAAGAAATTAAAGCCAAACATCAAGAGCTTACAAATAATGATCTAAAACTTTGTGCTTTCTTGCGATTGAACCTTTCTTCTAAAGAAATTGCGCCTTTACTTAATATCTCTGTTCATAGTGTAGAAATTAAACGATATCGCCTCAGGAAAAAGATGAACCTCTCTCGAGAAATAAGAATTGTAGATTATATAATGACTTTGTAAAGGTATATTACTTCCTAAAAATACTCTACTTAAACTATACTCTATCCATGTTTATAGCCTTAGTCATTTAACTTAAATAATTGTAATTCAAATATTTATAACATAATTTTACCTCTTAACAATATAAGTATGAAAAAACTATTTATTTTTATGAAGTTGAGTTTTTGTATAGTTTCATTATATGTATTTCAACCTCTTTTTAACTAAATTTACATTGTTTTATAATGTGTAATATTATAAAATCGTTTCAAAAACTCAAGTATTAAAAATGAATTGTAATCACAATATATTTCCATGATAATTTTTAGAATTTTAATTGTCGTTGTATTGTTTGTGACCACAACAATATCCGCTCAGCAAATTCAAATTTCAGGAACAATAATTTCTTTAGATGATGATTTCCCTATAGCAGGTGCAAACATTTTGATAAAAGGAAAGAAAGCGGGAACCACTTCTGATTTTGACGGAAATTACCAAATTACAGCAGTAATAGGAGATGTGCTTCGATACACCTATTTGGGATTCGAGTCTCAAGAAGTCGTTGTTGGTGATCAAACTTCTATTATAATTACTTTACGATCAGATACTGCTACACTTCAAGAGGTTGTAGTTATTGGTTATGGAACTCAGACTAAAAAGGAAGTAACTGGAGCTGTATCTGTACTTGATTCGAAAGCTATTGAAAAACTTAATCCCGTGCGAATTGAACAAGCACTTCAAGGTCAAGTTTCTGGAGTTAATATTACCTCCGCATCTGGTTCTCCAGGTAGTAGTTTGAATATTCGAATCCGTGGAATTTCCACTAACGGTGATAGTCGTCCGCTAATCTTGGTTGACGGAAACATTATTGAGGACTTGTCTGTTATAAATCCTAATGACATCAAAAGCATTAATGTATTAAAAGATGCAACTGCAGGTATCTACGGTGTCCTTGCCGCTAATGGTGTTATTTTAATTGAAACAAAGACAGGTCGTAAAAATTCTAAATTAAAAGTAAGCGTTGATTCTTATATTGGTTTTCAAGAAACAAGTAAAAAGGTCGATTTAATAAACGACATATACGACTATGCCACTCTTGTAAACGATGCCTCTGTAAATGGAAGGGGTAGAGATAAGTATATTCCTATTGAAAGCACTAGACTTGTTTTCAATAAAAACGATGTTATAAACCCAATCAATTCAATTACTGATTGGCAGGATTCTGTGTTTGAAGTGGCTCCAATTCAAAATACTAATGTGAGTTTTAACGGAGGTACAGAAAGATTAAGCTATTCATTTGGAGCTTCATTTATAAACCAAGAAGGAGTTGTTGGTTTAGATAAATCTGGATACGAAAGAACAACTACAAGATTAAGTTTGCAATATGCATTGTTGGATAACTTGAATTTATCTATGACTGGTATCTATACAAATTCCACAAAAAACAACTTGCCCGAAGGTGGTATTGGCTCTGTTTTATACAGCGCCCTGAACATTGACCCGTTTACATCGGTTAGAAACACCGACGCAGACAGTAATGGCTATGGCGAAACTATAGTTACCGCTAGAGAGGTTGTAAATCCAATTGCTATTATTGAAAACACCTATGACAAATCAAGAATAGATAAAATATCAGGAACTTTTGGAATAGATTATACAGCTATAGAGGGACTTAAGTTTGATACCAAATTTCAATTCAATCACGCCGCAGTACTTACAGATATTTTTAGACCTGTGTTTAATTACGGCTCAGGAAAACAGGGTACTATAGAAGATGATCCTAATGTTATTAAGGATGATGGAAATTCATTGACTGATAATATTGACTTCTATGACGACTACAAATGGGAAAACTATATTACTTATAACGATACATTTAACGAAGCACATAACTTAACTGTTTTGCTTGGGACTTCTATTATTGAAGCAAGAGGTCTTTTTTCGGGTAGATCGGGGCGAGGGTTAATCAATAATCGCAACACCATCAAAGATGCTTTATTCGCGTATGTTCCGCCAGAAAACATACGTCCTCGTTTTAACGAAGATCAAATAGAGGCTGGGAACAACAGATTCGTTTCTAGGCTTTATTCCCTATTTTCAAGAGTTCAGTACAACTATAAAGAAAAGTATTTGTTTTCTGCTGTTGTTCGTAGAGATGGTTCTTCTAAGTTCGGTCCAGCTAATAAGTTTGGGTTTTTCCCTTCAGCTTCCATAGGGTGGAATGTGTCAGAAGAAAAGTTTTTAATGAATAATCCTGCGGTTAGCTATTTAAAATTAAGAGGTAGTTATGGAATTATAGGAAATGACAGAATTGGACTGAATCGTTTCATTTCTTTATTAGATGGACAAGCTATTTACACAAATAACGACGAAAGCGATGCCGACGATGTTTTAATAGGAAAAGCAACTGGAAAGCTATCTAATCCATTAATTCGCTGGGAAAGCACTACTTCAGCTAATGTAGGGGTAGACCTTAAGTTTTTCAATAACGATCTTAGTATTAGTGCAGATGTATTTTCTAAAAAAACTGAAGACTTACTTGTTCAAGCAAATGTTTCTGGAGTATTAGGTGCATCCGCACCAGGTTCAGCACCTCCAGTAATTAACGCAGGTGATGTTGAAAACAAAGGATTCGAGTTTTTGGCGAGTTATAATAAGAGTCTTTCTAACAATTTTAGATTAAATGTGAGTTATAATTTCAGCACACTTCACAACGAAGTTCTGTTTGTTGGAAGTACAGAAGGTTTTCTAGAGGGCGGGTCTTTTTTAGTAGGAGAAAACTTATTGACCTCTAGAATGGAAGCAGGCCTTCCTATTGGATACTTCTATGGGTATCAAACTAAAGGTATATACCAAGATCAAGCGGAAATAAATGCTTTGAATGTCAATGCACCAGCTTCAAATAATGGCAATCCAGGGGTATATCATAAAAACGCCAAACCTGGAGACTTAAAGTTTGTAGACACAAACCAAGACGGAGAAATAACAGTTGAAGACAAAACTTATATCGGTGATCCTATCCCTGAACTTACTATGGGATTGAACTTAGGGTTTAATTATAAGAATATTGATTTTAATGCTTCTGCTTTTGCTTCCATTGGTAACGATATGGTTCGAGATTATGAGCGTAAAAATTTATACTCAAACAAAGGAACTTATGTTTTAGACAGGTGGACTACTACAAACCAAAGTAATACGATTCCCCGCGCTGTAAATGGTTCTTCTGTAAACTATGATAACTTCTCTGACTACTTTGTAGAAGATGCCTCATACATTCGAATTCAAAATATTCAAGTAGGATATACATTTAACCAAAAGCTGATCTCTAAAATAAGACTTACAAAACTGAGATTATATGCCTCCGGAAACAATTTATTCACCTTTACAAAATACAGAGGATACGACCCCTCTGCAGTTGGAGGTGGAGGTCCCATTGGATCTGGAGTTGACAAAGGGTTTTACCCGGTCTCAAAAACATTTTTATTAGGAATGAATCTAAACTTTTAAAATGATGAAAAAGCTGAACAAAATAATATTACTTTTCATTTTTGTAACTACAGTAGCTGCTTGTGATAGTTACGTAGATATTATTCCTGTTGCCCCTAATTCAGAAAATTATTTCAATAGTGAAGAAGAATACGAAGATGCTTTGATAGGAGTATATGACATGCTTCAAACGACGATGTTTAATGTAATGGTAGCTCACACCGCCTCAGACGATATTATTGCAGGCGGGGATCCAAACACCTTTGATCAGCCAACCTTACAGAGAATTGACAAAATGAGTCATTCCCCTGCAGATAATGAGCAAATCCAGCTAATATGGCAACTGATGTATGCAGGATACAACAGAGCTAACTATGTTTTAGAATTTGAAAATAAAACTGATTTTGAAGGTAAAGATGAAGTAATTGCTCAGGTTTATTTTTTACGTTCTTATTTTATTTTTGAGCTTTCAAAGTTTTTTGGGAATGTACCTTTAGCTTTTGAAGATAGAGAAGGTGCTTCAAGAATTGCAAATACTAGAATTTTATTTGGTGATCAATACAACTTCAATAGAGTTGAAAGTGTAAATAAAATCTATTCGATGTTGGAGGAAGATTTAATTGAAGCTATTCCTAATTTGCCCATGACAAGACCACCTTCAGAAACCTATAAAGTTACTAAGGGTGCTGCGCAAGCGTTGCTTGGGAAAATATACTTATTCCATCAAAACTATGAAGCTGCTTCAACGGAACTTAACAAAGTCATTGATAGCGGCGTCTATTCTCTAGTTCAAGGTAGTGCTTACACGAACCTGTTTACATTTGCAGGTGAAAACTCTGCAGAATCTGTTTTTGAAATTCAATACACGGGCGTAGTTGGAAATAACTGGGATTGCTTGTATTGTAATGCCGGTAACTATATGCCTCAAAGTAATGGTCCAAGAAGCCCTTTTCCAAATAACGTCTATAAAGAGGGTTGGGGAATTAACATCATATCCAAAAACCTATATCAACAATATGAGTCTTCTGACCGAAGAAGAGGGGTTACTATTTTAGCTCCAAATAATGGGGACTATGGAATGAGTCGAGAAAACTCAGGATACTTCAATAAAAAATATTTAGTTCTGAAGGACGAACCAACTGTTTCTTCTGATCCAGTGAGTTATCAAAATAATTATAGATCTATTCGCTATGCAGATGTGCTGTTGATGGCTGCAGAAGCAGAAGCTCAAACTGGAGGTGGAAACGCAATTGATTATCTAAATCAAGTGCGTCAAAGAGCTTTTAACGGTTCTAGTCGTTTATATCCTTACAACGGTGAGAGCAATTTGCTAGAATCTATCTACAAAGAACGCCGCCTTGAATTAGCTGGTGAAGGACATCGCTTTTTTGACCTAGTAAGAACAGGTAAGGCGCAAGAAGCGTTTGCTGCATATAACGCTTTTATCGATTCAGAACCATCAACAGACGAACAAAAAATTGAATATAAAATAAATTTTACTGTTGGTAAAAACGAAGTTTTTCCAATCCCTTTAGTTGAACTAAACTTAGCTAATGCCAGAGAGAGTTGGGGGCAAAATACAGGATATTAATAACAACGAGAATAACCCGGAACCCTACGGTTCTAAAACTAAGCATTAATTAAAACCAAAAATTATGAAACATTTTTTAACAAAAAGACTTTTTCTTTTATTAGGACTAAGTCTTACAATTGCTTGTAATAGTGACGACGAGGAAACAGTTACTATTACAAATTTATCTTTTACAGCTGTTGTCAGCGGTGCTGGTAATAATGTAGTTACTGTTACTCCATCTTCAACAGGTGGGACTTCGTATTCTGTTGATTTCGGAACAAATGCTTCTGATGATGTAACCGTAACTGCAGGTCCTGGAGTTTCTTATACATATCCAGAAGTCGATGCATCTTACACGATAGTAGTTACTGCTTCTGCAACTGATGCAATAAACGTAACTTCTGAACAAATTGTTGCGGTAGACTTTAATGAGCCAATTCCATCTGTTTTAGAAGGGACTTGGGTATTAAGTCACATAGCAGAAGCTATAAAAGTAGGTCCTGCAGTTGGATCTGCAGAATGGTGGAAAAATTCTCTTGCTGATGTAATAACAAGAGGTTGTTTATTTGACGATCAATATATATTTAGTGCTGATGGATCTTTTTCTAATGTATTAGGAGAAGCAACATGGCTTGAACCAGGCCTAAATGGAGTTGATGCAGAAGTTTGTGGAACTCCTCAAGCTCCTTTTGATGGAACGGCAACAGCTACTTGGAATCATGATGACGTTGCGAACACAATAACAATCAGCGGAAAAGGAGCGTTTTTAGGACTTACTAAAAATTACAATACAGGTCAATTAACAAGTGCCGCTGAAGCAAAAGAAGAAATCACCTACAATGTAGTTTCTATCTCTGATGATAAAAACACATTGGTAGTCGAAATTGAGTTTCAGTCAGGAGGCTTTTTTACTATGTCTTTTGCAAAATCAGGATCTGCAGGTGCTTCGTTACCCACAACTGATACTGATGGGGATGGTGTACTTGATTATGCGGATTCTTGTCCTACTGTTGCTGGTGCTCAAGACGATGGTTGCCCAGCTATTCCAACCCCAGAGGATGCACCTGCTGTGTCAACAGCTAGTGCTGTTGTATCTATTTACAGTGATGCTTTCACAGACATTACTGCTACTTGGAACCCAGATTGGGGTCAAGGTGGATCAATGGTTGAAGAAGAAATTGCTGGTAATAATGTTAGAAAATACAGTAATTTAGAATTTTCCGGAATCGATTTAGGAAGTGATGTAACTAATCGCGTTGTTTTATCTGAAGTTAGTACGGTTACTTTTGATTACTGGACTTCAAACGCTACTACTGTAGGAATTAAGTTAGTTAATTACGGAGCTGATGGTGCTTGGGAACAAGCAACTAATGTTGAAGCTGTAATTTCAAGAGATGCAGTTACTGGAAGCTGGCAAACTGTTACTGTTGGATTAAGCGGACTTGATAACATAACCGCAGATGGTAAAATTGGGCAGCTAGTAATAACTGTGACTGGAGACGGAAGTCAAGTAGTTTACATTGACAACATCCTTTTTTACTAAATAACCTTTAAAATACTCGCACCCTATCGGTGCGAGTATTTTTTTTAATTCAAAAGAAACAAGTACACAAACTCTTATCAAATTGCGTAAAAACAAACAAAATGTATTTTTTTAAAAGAAGTTAGAATTAATATGATTCTTTTATTCATTTAGAATAACAAAGCTTACAACTTAATATGCCTGTAAAAATTATGATCTTACTTAGTTCCTAATTTTGATTGACAAATGGGTTTGAGTCAAAATCTATCTAAATAATATTAGAACAAAATCTTTATAATTTCAAATTAAAAATATAACAGTACCATTAATAGGGTAAAAATGAAAAAACACACTCCTACCATTTTAAGCTTATTTGCTCTTTTAACCTCAATTTCATGCACTTCAGATGAAAAAATAATGAGCGTTAGTGAACGAATTGACCAAATAATTGCAGAATCCGACAATCCGCCAGAAGGAGGGACTCCTACCCTAGAGTCACTTGTTCAATCAGGCATACAAAATGCAGTTGGAAGTCAAACAGCTTACGAAAAAGCAATCGCTACCGCAAGGCCTGCTCCTAAAACCTTAACTGAAATGCAAAATATTATCAATAATGTTAATGATAATGTAAGTTTGATTGACGGAAACAATACGTTGGTTTGGTTTGATGAATTTAATACCGATGGTGCTCCAAATAATTCCAATTGGGGCTATGATATTGGCGCTGGTGGATGGGGAAATGGTGAAGACCAATATTATACCCAAAGAGAAAATAATGTAATTGTAGAAGACGGATTATTAAAAATAATCGCAAGAAAAGAATCCTATGAAGGTTCAAGCTATACTTCTAGTAGATTAAAATCTCAAGGAAAATATAGCTTCACCTATGGGAAGGTCGAAGTACGAGCTAAATTACCAGCATCTGCTGGTACATGGCCTGCGATTTGGATGTTAGGAGTAAACTTCAACTCACTAGGATGGCCAGCTTGTGGAGAAATTGATATTATGGAACAAAAAGGTTGGGAAAAAGGGAAAATATCATCTGCTTTACACAACCTTTCAAGTTCTGGGAATACAGAAAACTTTGCTGAAACTGATGTTCCTAATTCTACGTCAGAATTTCATGTGTATGCCATGAATTGGAATGCAGAAAGAATAGAGTTTTCTGTAGATGGCGACCTGTTTTACAGCTACAGTCCTGCTACAAAAAATAGTCAAAACTGGCCTTATACAGCACCTCAATTCATCATACTGAATGTTGCCATGGGTGGAGATCTGGGCGGAGAAATATCTAGTGATTTCATAGAGAACAAAATGGAAATCGACTATGTAAGAGTATACCGCTAGAGTTAGGCTTAATTAAAAAATTAAAATGTTAAAAAAATATTATTTATATATACTCCTAATTGGGAGTCACATTTCTTGCAATCAAAAACCTCAACTAAGCGAAACCGACGTGAAAGTTGAAACCCTATTGGCAAAAATGACGTTAAAAGAAAAAATTGGTCAAATGAACCAATATAATGGTTTTTGGAATGTTACCGGTCCTGTACCTGAAGGTGGAGATGCTCAAGTAAAATACAATCATTTGGCAGAAGGCTATGTTGGCTCTATGTTAAATGTAAGAGGTGTAAAAGAAGTTCGAGAAGTACAAAAAGTAGCTATTGAAAAATCACGCCTAGGGATTCCATTAATCATAGGTTTTGATTTAATTCATGGATACAAGACAATCAGTCCAATTCCACTTGCAGAATCTGCAAGTTGGGATCTAGATGCTATTAAAAATTCAGCTGCAATTGGCGCAAAAGAAGCTGCAGCAGCAGGAATCAACTGGACCTTTGCTCCTATGGTCGACGTTACGCGTGATGCCCGCTGGGGCAGAGTAATGGAGGGGGCAGGAGAAGATCCGTATTTGGGGAGTAAAATTGCCGTTGCACGTGTTCTTGGTTTTCAAGGAGATGATCTTTCTTTACCTCACACTGTTGCCGCATGTGCTAAGCATTTTGCTGGCTATGGTTTTTCTGAAGGTGGACGTGATTACAACACCGTAGATATTGGTTTAAGTACACTTCATAACATCGTATTGCCTCCATTCAAAGCTGCTGCCGAAGCTGGGGTTAAAACATTTATGAATTCATTTAACGATCTAAACGGTATTCCTGCAACAGCAGATAAATACTTGCAACGTGATGTTCTTAAAAAAGAATGGGACTTTAAAGGGTTTGTAGTTTCTGACTGGGGATCTCTTCGTGAAATGATGGATCATGGATACGCTAAAGATAGAAAACATGCAGGTGAATTAGCCTTAAATGCTGGTTCTGATATGGACATGGAGTCTTATGTCTACTTTGAAGAACTGGAGGGCTTATTAAAGGAAGGTAAAGTAAAATTAGCAGATATTGACGATGCTGTTAGAAGAATTTTAAAGGTAAAATATGAATTAGGCCTATTCGATGACCCTTATCGTTACTTAGACGAAGCTCGCGAAAAAGAAGTTACTAGTTCCAAAGAAATGATGGATGGTGTTTTGGATATGGCTAAAAAGTCAATCGTACTGCTTAAAAACGAAGATAAAATACTTCCCTTAAAGAAAAAAGGACAACGCATTGCTCTAATAGGGCCTTTGGCTGCCGATAAAAACAGTCCTCTTGGTAACTGGAGAATTGGAGCCGATGACAATACTGCAATTTCTGTACTGGAAGGCTTACAAGCCTTCAGAGGAAATGACATTGAACATCAACAGGGAGTCAAACTTCTAAATAAAATACCAGCTGGTTTTCATGAAGAAGTATCAATAAACGAAACAGACAGAACTGGTTTTGTTGCCGCCAAAAAAGCAGCTGCAAGAGCAGATCTAGTTGTTATGGTTTTAGGTGAATATGGTTTTCAATCTGGAGAAGGTCGAAGTAGAGCTAATTTAGATTTACCAGGACTTCAACAAGAACTACTTGAAGAGATTTATGCTGTTAACCCAAACATTGTACTTGTTCTAATGAACGGAAGGCCATTAATTCTTAATTGGGCTTCTGAACATTTACCCGCTATTTTAGAAGCTTGGCACTTAGGAACTCAAAGTGGTAATGCTATTGCACAAGTTCTTTATGGTGATTATAATCCTGGAGGAAAGTTACCAATGAGTTTTCCTAGAAACGTAGGTCAAATGCCGTTATATTACAACATAAAGAGCACTGGGCGTCCTGGTGCTGATGGAGAGGAACAAGGAAGTGTGTTTTGGTCTCACTATGGGGATGAAAAACACACAGCCCTTTACCCCTTTGGACATGGGTTAAGCTATACATCCTTCAGTTATTCAGGCATAGAGCTTAGTGCATCAGAAATGAACACTGAGAGTGTTATAGAGGCTTCAGTGGTGTTAACTAATATCGGAGAAGTGGAAGGAAAAGAAGTAGTACAATTATACCTTCAAGATCCCTTTGCAAATGTAGTTAGGCCGATACGTGAATTAAAAGGATTTGAATTGGTTTCACTTAAACCAGGTGAAACTAAAAGAATAGCCTTTACAATAGACGAAAAAATGCTTCAGTTTTATAGCGCTAATAATACTTGGGAATCCGAAGAAGGTGATTTTAATATTTTTATTGGAACAGATTCTACAACAAAAAGAAAAGCTACATTCGTTTTAAACTAAATTAAAATCTATACCACTTTCTATATCTCTTTCGGAGGCAACCTTCTTTAAGAACATGCTATTTAGCCTCGATCCAAGTGGATTAAACTCCAAAGAAACCAATACCAAGTTATTTATTTAAGAATAAATAACTTATTTTGTAATAAGCTAAATTGAAATTTACTAAAAGCTTTTAAAGGCTCTAAGTTTTTCGATAAGCTTCGGAACCACCTCAAAGGCATCTCCGACAATTCCATAATCTGCAGCTTTGAAAAACGGTGCTTCAGGATCGATGTTGACCACCACTTTAACTTTAGAAGAATTAATTCCCGCAAGGTGCTGTATTGCGCCAGACACACCAATGGCAATATAAAGATTAGAAGCCACTGGTTTACCCGTTTGACCCACGTGTTCACTGTGCGGTCGCCATCCCATATCAGAGACAGGCTTAGAGCATGCTGTTGCTGCACCAAGTGTTTCTGCCAAGTCTTCAATCAAATGCCAGTTTTCAGGCCCTTTCAAACCGCGTCCTCCTGAGACAACAACATCCGCATCTGCGATGGTAACTTTTCCAACAACCTTATCAATATTTTCAACTTTTAAGGAAGAAGCGCTCAATGATACACTAGAGTCTGCAGTCTCCATAGCTGAAGAGGGATTCTCCTTAATTCCATAAGAATTATTTGAAAGCCCAATGATGTTAACCCCCGCAACAAGTGAAGTCGTATTGAAAGCCTTGTTTGTAAAACAGGACCTTTTCAAAGTCAAAGGCGCTAGTGAATCAGGAAGCGCAACAACATTAGAGGCGTAGCCCGCCGAAAGCGAAACCGCAACCAATGGAGCGATGTATTTAGCATTAGCACTTGAACTTAAAACAACAATGTTCACATTGTTTTCTTTGGCGATGGTTGAAACTACTTTCGCATAACTCTGGGCAGTAAATTCTTCAAAAGCTGCATCATTTACTTTTATGACCTTATCAACACCATATCGTGCAAGTTCCTCCGTATCATCATGATTTATTGTGACTGCCAAGAGTGGAGTCCCTGAT
>Ga0180120_10001075_pt1 | contig 13988 bp, 8 predicted proteins | sample CPBDNA_3_FD_129677 | JGI IMG/M metagenome (GOLD analysis project Ga0180120, IMG submission 129677) | Freshwater to marine salinity gradient microbial communities from Chesapeake Bay, USA - CPBay_Spr_31_0.2_DNA (version 2) (version 2) | ecosystem: Environmental > Aquatic > Marine > Coastal ... | reverse complement strand
TGTAATCTGTTGGGTCTAGTAAGATACCATTCAAAAATACTTGAATCGTACCTGAAGCGTATGCTAATGTATTTGAGTTAGCATCTGAACCTGAGAAACTTGTTTGATTAGATGTAGCTGTGAACTTATAGTTGATAAGATCGAATGCTGATGAACTGAGTGCTACATTACCTGTTAATTCTACGATTGATGAAGAACCTGAGACGGTCTTCTTTGTATACATCTTACCATCATAAGTGTTAATAGCTATCTCACCTAACGCGAGATCCGATGTACTTGGGACAGCTCCACTAGTAGAAGAGCGTTTTAAAACGATATTAGTTGCCATATTTCCTGCCTATTTAGACTTGTTCAATCACCTACTCTATATAGAGTCTTTATGTAAATAATTCGGAATATATATTCCGTTATAATCTATTTATAACAGTTAGTATGTACCACCATCGATTGATGTTGTCCAAACAGGGTCTCCATTAGAAGAACCACAAGTTAAGATTTGGAATGATGTAGTAGCGTCGGCTCCACCTGGTGCTGCTGTGACATCTAATGCACTTGATCCGTCACCATATACGATACCTTTATCTGTAAATGATGAAACACCTGTACCACCGTCTGCTACTGCTAGATCAGTTGATAATGTTAATGAACCGAACTTGGCTGCTGCTAATGTATGTGACAAATCACCTGTTGTAGTACCTGTAAATGAACCTGTTCCGACAACTAACGCATCGATTGATTCATCCCAACCGATAAACACATTAGCATCATTTCCTCTTTCAAGAACAAGACCAACATCTCCTGATGCTGAACCAGAAGCTCCATTAGCTAGTTCGATTAACTTATCTGTTATTGTTGTGTTTGTTGAAGACGCTGTTGTAGTAGCACCTGTAATTGTTAAGTCACCAGCAATAGTAACATGACCGGCAAACGCCGCTGTTGAAGACGCTACAGTCGCGTGTGGTGTAAGAGTTAATTGAGCTACACTAGAACCAGAGATATCACTATTGAATGTTAGAGTATTACTTGTAGAGTTTACAATAGTCCAATCATCACCGTTATCATCTCCTTCGTCTGTTTGAAGAAGTAGAGTAGAAGCTTCACCTTCTGTAGCTGAAATTGATAGTGTATCTGTATTAGCAACTACATTACCTGAACCATTAGGTTCTAATATAACATTTCCGTTTGAATCTGTAGATGATACTGTATTACCATCAAGTTTTAAATTGTCAACTCTTAAATCTGTAACAGCTGTGTTAGTACCGATTGTTACATTGTCGATAGCACCTGAGTCTATATTAACATTTGTAGTTGCTTGTGAACCCATGTTCACTGCACCTGAGAATGTTGTTGCTCCTGCTACTGTTAAAGCACCCGCTATAGCTGTTGTTGAACTAGCTACTGTTGCATGTGGTGTTAAAGTGATCTGAGCTACACTTGAACCAGAGATATCGTTACCAATAGTTAAAGTGTTGTCTGTATTACCTGTGAATGTCCAATCATCACCGTTGTCGTCACCATCATCTGCTGATAATACAACTAGAGCCGCTGCTGCTTCTCCAGCGTAAACTCCAAGAGTCGCTGATTCTGAAGCTGCTGATTCGATTAATAAACTGTCTGAAGCTACTGAAACATTACCTGTTCCGTTTGGAGAGATAGTAATATCTCCATTTGAGTTTGTAGATGATATTGTATTAGCATCTAATCTTAGATTATCAACATTTAAGATTGTAGCTACTGCGTTACTACCGATAGTTACACCGTCAATAGAACCACCATTGACATCTGCTGTGTCAGCTACTAAAGCGTCTGTTGTAACTGTACCATCAAAGAACGCGTCTTTAAATTCTAAAGATGAAGTACCTAAGTCAACATCATTGTCTGTTACAGGTCTTAAAGCACCATCTGCTATAACTACTTGAGCCGTACCTGCTGTAAAGAAAGTTAGAACATCTTCGTCTTGTCCTGCAGCACTTTCTGCTGTGATCTTTGTGTCTTGGTCAACATCAATAACTCCACCTAGTGAACCCCATGAAGAAGCTGCATACCCTTCAAACTGAGAAGTTGTTGAGTTATATCTTAATTGACCTGTTACTGGAGAAGCTCTTCTCTGAGCTGTTGTTCCGACTGGTACTTGAAATCCGTCATTTTTATTAATGACAACCATCCCTGTACCATTAGGTGTAAGAGTTAGATTACCATTTGAATCTGTTGAAGATATATCGTTACCATCTATTGTAACATTATCTACTAATAATTCGTTTAATTTTTTGTTAGCGTCAACTAGTAGTGCTGAACTAGCTGTTGTTGTACCTGCTGTATGATCTAGTAAATCAGTAAAGTACTTACCACCGATTACATGAATATCAGCAGCTGATGAACTATTTACTGCTTCAATATATAGCTTAGCTGATGCTCCATCATTAGACGCGTCATACGCGTAAGCCATTTCCCCTACAACGAGGTCACTAGTCCCTGGAGCTGTAGTACCAGAGTTTCTTTTGATTTGAATAATTGTTGACATTTAATTTTACCTTTTAACTTCCATAAAAACCACCGTCAATACCTGCGGCGGCCTCAAATTTCTGAGTTGTAGCGTCATATACGATTGTATCACCAGCACTTGGTGTTACTGTTGTCGTGTCTACATTCTTTAAATCATTCAACTCAAAGTTCTCGGCGGCTACCTGTCCGATAGCTACCTGTTTTACTGTATTCTTTGTTACTGGATTGACTTTTACTGTTATATCTGCCATTATGTTCTACTTACGCTCGGTGTTATTGTCGCTTGTCCTTCCAATATTCTTGTTTTATCTCCAGAAGAATCTGTAATAATAATATCATATACATATCTTCCACTTGACATGCCACCCGTAACAGTATCAGTTAGAGTCAAAGTTATTTGACCTGTAGCTGCTGATAAAGAAGTACCAAATGTAGCTGCTACTGTACTAGAACTATAAGTTTTTCTTATCTGCCCTAAAGCAGTATACCCTGTCAAACTTAGAACTTGTCCATTCGAATCAGTCAAACTGATCGTTGTAGAGAAGTCTGCTCCTTGATCAATGTATAAATTTGATACTGCTGCCATGTCTCTATTACTATTTATGTATCAGACGATTTTAACTCGTCTAATTCTGTTTTTAATTCTTTTATCGCTTCTACTAGTAAACCAATCATCTTTTCATATTTAACAGCTAAGAAACCATCTTCTCTTTCTTCAATAACTTCTGGTAATACTTTCTGTACATCTTGAGCGATAATACCTGTATCGTGTCCTGTGTAAATCTCTTGTTTGTCATTCCAATCAAACTCCACACCTCGTATTTGACTTACTTTATGTAAAGCTTCCTCAATAAGTGTTACATTATCTTTTAATCTTTCGTCTGAACTATAGAAAGCTACGATATCATTAGTCGCTCTTATATGTCCTGCTGTACCACTACCTGATGTACCGACACCTAGACTATTAACTTGTCCGTTTGAATTTGTTGAGAAACCACCTGGTGGTCCTGTAGGTCCTTCTGGTCCTGGAGGTCCTGGAGGTCCATCTGGTCCAGTTGGTCCATTTGGTCCATTTGGTCCTGTTGGACCTGTAGGTCCAGTTGGTCCTGTTCCACCTGCTGGTCCAGTTGGTCCAGTTGGTCCTGTACTTCCATCACTTCCATTACTACCATTATTACCTGCAGGTCCTGTTGGTCCAGTCGGTCCAGTTGGACCTGTTGGTCCTGATTGAGCTGATACAAAAGTAAAAGTACCGTCTCCATCTGAAGCTAGAACTTGTCCATTTGAACCATTACCATTAGATATGTTCATAGCATCAGCACCAATAGAATCTGGAGCATAATGTTGTGTATTGATTAAATCATTAGGAATCATACCAGCTGTAATATTACCGACAACTAAATCAATCGTACCATTTCCACCTGAATCTTGATAAGTAGCTGTGATACCTGTTTCAGTATTACTACTGAACATAGCTCCGACAACATCTTCTATAGCTTCAGTCAAGTTGATATTCGCTGAACCATCAAATGCATGATCTGTTGAACCGGCTGTAATATTTCTAGCTGAAGCTAGTGTTGTAGCTGTTGTGGCATTACCACTTAAAGCACCTGTAAATTGTGTAGCTGTTAATACACCTGAACTTGGGTTGTATGTAAATCCTGTGTCTGTTTCTACACCTTGAGTACCTGTAGCACCATCTACAAATAATGGAAATACTGTTTCGTCTGTTGAGTTATTTGCTGATACTGTAATGTCTGGTGCTGTACTTGAAACTGTTCCGAATGATAATTGTCCACTACCGTCTGTCTTTAAAAACTGTCCTGAACTACCATCAGCTATTGGTAAGATCAATGAAAAGTTTGAAGATATTGTAGCTGGAGCTTTAAGTTGTACTCTATGAGAATTGTCAGCGTCTTGAAAGTTAATACCTGTTGGTGTTGAACCTTGGGCTTTCATGAATATTTCGTCTTTAAAATATGCTACATTCTCGAATTGAAATGAATTTGAATGTTCTAAACTACTGTTGATTGTACCGTCAGCGTTAAATATAATACCATCTGTATTCTTATTATAAAGTACACCACCATTGAGTAAGAAAGAACCAGTACCACTTGTAGCACCTGCTCCACCTACACCTTGATATGAACCTGTGAAAGAACTAATTCTAATAACATCTCCATTATTAGCTGATGATGCTAGAACAACTGATGTTCCATTAGTAGCTGAATAATCTGAACCACTTCTAAGTAACAATCCATTTTTATATACTAGAACTTTACCTGAGGCGTATGATAATGTAACACCCGCGTTGTCGGTACCTGAGAAAACTGTATTTGATGATGCACCGTCTGAACCATCGAAATCAAAATCTTGAAAGAAGAAGTATTGATCTTGTATGTAGTTAACAGCATCAACTATAGATGAAGTAACACCTGTGCGTAGATCACCTAAACCACCAACATCATTGGCGAGATCGTTATATTTCTGTCTCCAGTTTTCAAAAGTTGAACTTGTATCTACTGTTCTTGCCATTTTAATCTCTCATTAATCTGTAGTAAGATGTCTTTCATCTCGTTTATTTCTTCTTTAAGAGTATTTATCTCTCTATCTTGAGTTGATATTCTACTCTTTAATAATTTAGCTCTATTTAATCCTTGTGTATCTGTATTGATCACAGCTGTGTTCTTTTCATCTCTAACTAAATTACTGTTACCTTCTATCTTAATCATTATGTACTCAATGCTATCGCTCTAAAGTTTTCAATGAATGGTACATTTGATGTATTACTAGATTTCAATACTATTTTAATTGAGAAAGTATTAAAGTCTTCTAATGATTCAATCTCATAAGTATGTTCTTTAAAATCACCAGCGTCAGCTGGAACAGTATTTTTAATTGTAGCTTGTACCCAACCTACATCATTGAATGGCATATTAGAATCTGGACCTACTACTTTGTAATAGACTTCAATCTCTGAAGCTACACCATTACTGTCATGAGCTTTGTATCCATCAAATAATACATGAATAGCATTAGCTGGATTAGTTAAAACAACTTTCTTTGTACAGTATACTGCAGCGTTCTTATCACCTCTAGCTTCTGTACTAGCTACAAAAGTAGATAACTGATTACCGTCTCCACCTGTGAAGTCACCTGCTGTATCAAACATCAAAGAACTAGCTGAATCAATATTATTAATTCTATTTTGAACACCAATCAACCCTAATGAATCTACATCTAATACAGGTGAGACATTATCTTGTGTTGAAGATAATGAAGCTGTTAATTCGAAACTCTTATCACCACCCATTTCGTTTGTCTCATTAATACCTGATGCTATAATTTTAGGTGTTAGTAAACTATTATTATCATTCAATGTAATTGTTGTTGAAGATGAATCTTTAGTGAATGATACAACTCTACCAGAAGATAATACTAATGGTTGAGTAGCTGATGTACCTTTAAATGATGTTGAAATAGATGTATTCGGTAATTCTATACTTGGAATAGTTGTATGAAGTGTATCAAAGTATACATTACCTGTAGCAGTTACATTAGAACCACCACCTGATGTATTTTCTGTAGCACCTTGATAATTAATACCAGAGTTATTTGATCTAGCGGCCCATACTGAATTAGGTATAGTAATCAAATAAGAATCTATATCATTTAATATTCTAGCTGATCCATCTGTAGCTTTCGCTGTACCCGTACCTGCTGTATGAGTTCTATTGATATAAGCTACTGGGATACCACCTAGAGTTTCACCTACTTCAGCGATATCGAATGTATATGTATCTGAGTCTTTTGTGAATACGACATCATCTCCAACAGCATATCCTTGACCAGGGTTTGTAATTACGATTGAAGTTGAATCATCACCTGATGTTGTAAGTGTTACTGTCAATCCTGTACCACTACCTGTTGTTGATGTTTGAGTTAGAGTTTGAGCGTTATCTACTGAATCACTTCCATCTCCAGACTCTACTGTATCGTCTGTAAATCTTAATACTGAACCTGTTCTATCACCTGTTACACCTGATATAGTAATGTTAGATAATTTATCATCATAGTTACCATGTGAATAGTGATAAACTTTAAACATTTTAGTACCACTAATTGTTTCAATCGGATTGGTTTCTAATTTCTCTGCTGGTAAAGATCCGTTTTCAAAAACTACATTAGCTGAAGTACCTGTTGTAAACTTACATCTATTGATAGTCATTTTTAAATCTTTCATCTGGTCAGGTGTCCAAGTTGAATTATTTTGAGATTTAAATAACGAACCAGCGTATGGTTGTTGATCAATAAAGTCATTTGATTTAATATCTTTCTGACCCATTTCTGAAACCCAACAAGTATAAACATTTGAGTTTGTCATTACTACTGCACAATATTCTCTACCTGATTCTAAATAGACTGGTGAATCGAATGTAAATTTAGTAGCTACTGAGGCATCAGCTGATGTATTAACTGAACTTGGATTTAATGTCTTGTCACCAAAAGGTAAAATCTTCTGAGTTGGCATACCATTTTCCATGTGTCTGATTTGTACTGATACTGGTAATGCTGTGTCTTTAGCTCCGAAATATAATTCTACAGAAGAAATATAGATACCACCTTTTTTATCTACTAAGAAAGATTGAGCTAAAGGATCGACCCATCTTACTTGTACTCTTTCGTCTGAAAGTTCGTCTGTAACAACTCTACCGTTTCTTGTAGATGTTATTTCTTCTTGTACAACTGTAATCTGTCCATTAGCTGAGTATTCAGCCTGACCTTCTGATAAAGACGGTGCACCTGTTGAATCGGATGTAATCCTTAATGTTTTATCACCTGTAGAGAAACTTAAAGCATCTGTATTTGGAATAGAGAATGTAGCTGATATAGCACCTAGATTATCTGATCTTAAAGCTGTACCTTTAGCTGTCGCTCCACCCATTCCATATACTGATGATGTAGGTGTCATGTGAGCGTTAACATTTATACCGTCAAAGAATACAAAGTATGGTGTATTGGGTTTAAAGTTTTCACCTGTAACTGTAATATCTCTAGCTCTCATTGACTGAGCTATGTTTGTAGATACTACTCTATCTGCTCTAGTTTCAGAAAATTCTTCTACTACAGAAGTTGTAACACCTGTACGAATCATCCGATCAGTACGCTGTCTATTGAATACATTAGGAATGTTTATATTAAATGGTCCGTTCATTATTTCTGCTCCGCTAAGAATCTTTCATTAAAACTACTACCTGGATTACCACCAGGCGAACCACCTGTTCTAGGACCTCTCTGAGCTGTATTTGGTGTTGATGAAGTTACTGTTGTATTTGTTGGTTCATCTACTGTTGTAATTGGTTCACCCAACCAATCTGATTGCCAGTTATTCCAAACTGTACCTAATGAATTTTGAACACCTTGTAAAACTGTATCATAATCACCTTCGACTGTTCTACTAACAGCTGGTAATCTTTCTGTATCAAACCATAAATCTCTTGAAGGTTCTAATGTTACTGTACCATTAAATAATACAACATCATACGGATTAACAAACTCTGTTGTTGATGCTTTGTTTATTGTTACATAAGCTTCTTCTGTATATGGTAATGTTATTAGATCACCTGTCTTCTGATAATTTGATGAAGCACCTGTATTTAATGATAAGTCTACAAATTTAGAATAATGTTGTGGTCGTAATGTACCTGTTGTTCTGTCTACACCTATTTTATAATCTGGGTGATTAACATCTCCAACTTTATGACCTCTGAAATTGTCTGTAACAAAACCTGACTTGAATCTATCTAATCCATCACCGTCTTGTATTTGTGTTAAACTTGTTTGTTGTTCTAAAGCATTTAAACTTGATACTCTTTCTAAGTTCTTGACACGACCTTGTATTCTACCAATATCTTTCATTGTGAATCGTTTATGATCTTGAGAATGAACACTTACTTTAGATAAGTTTTGTGTATAAGCTGGTAGATAAAGTGTATGTAATAAAATTGAATTACTTGGAGTTGTCGGAGCTGCAGGTTGATCTGCTGGTTCACCTTTAGAAATAATGAATTCACCATCAGAACTTAAAGATATCTTGTCAATTCTAGGTACATAATGTTCTAACGCTGATGTTAATAATGACTGTCCTGATTTCGGTAAGTCAAAAGTAATCGCTCGAGCACTTGTAAATTCTTCTGTATCATAATTAAATGGTTGAGATGATATTGATGAAACATCTGTAGCTGATGTTGGATCTAAAGCTGATGATACATCATGTAATGAATGTACATAAGACCTAAAGTCTACAGCATCACTAAGTTCTATTTCACCATCAGGTTCTAGTCCGTTTGGATCTATAACATTTGGAGTATAAGTTGGTATGTTTTCAAAGTTTAAATCACTATATGAATTAACTGTAAAGAAACTACCTGAAGCTGCTGTGAAATAATCAAAGATAACTAAAATTTTATTCTGTGGTACAGGAGCTCCTGATTTTCTTTTAATAGCACCGAGTCCATAATATCCGTCTCTTTGACCTGTATCTAACAACCAGTTACCTGAAATATCTTTTGAGTCTACTGTAATCGCTGTACAAACTCTACTGTTTTCTGATGTATTAGAATTATCTTCATTCGTGATAGTATCACTAGTTGTAAAAGTTTTATCACCTGTAAGATAATAGAAATATATGTCATTACCTGTTTTTTGAATTACTCTAGCTTGAGCTTCTGTAACACTACCAGATAATTTATCACCTGGATTACAAGTACCCATACCACTAGCTAAAGTTAATTTTGGAGGTAAAGCATCACTCGTATCATTTGATTCGTATACAGCTCTTAACGCGTAGACATCAGGTACACCCAATGTTATAATTTCATCATTGATGTTTGTACCGTAAACATCTCCTGAAGGATTAGTACCAGATACTGTCGCGTTCGCTGTTGAAGTAACTTTGACACCTCTTGATCTTCTTAGTGTCTTAGCTGCATTGTTATTAGCTACATCTTTAGTAGCACCGTAAATAACTTTTAATTGATCTGCATTCCCTAATGGTGTTGAGTTTGCTTGATTAAAAGATACAGCTCCACCAGAACCACTACCTATAGCAATGATATTGTTACCTTCTAACATTTGAATTGTACTACCTTCTCCCTCACTTTCTGGATCACCACTAGCACCACTATTTTCAGCTTCATGAATTGTTACAAGGTAGTCATCTGTTTCACTTGTTGGTACTGAGAATAATATTTCATCAGCTACACCACTTACTGAACCTGTACCACTACTTAGTAGTACTGTTTTCTGTTTTCTTATTTGAAGTGTATTCGGTGTAATTGAAGATACAAAGTTTTTCGGAGTAGCAGCTACTGATACTGTTTTTTCTTGTTCTTGTAATTGAGCTCTTTGTCTGAGATACTTACCATTCTCAGCTACACCATTACCAGTTAATTCTAATTCTGTATCACTTGTAACTGATAAAACAATTTTTGTTGTACCAGAAGGTGCTACAAGTACATCTCCTTCTTTTAATTCTTGAGTAAACTTAGTATTAACACCTGTTTGTGTCGCATCACTACCATTACCTGTAAATGTACCTGTTAATACAAATTGATTATCTGTTGTAACTGTATCGGCAGCAAATACTGCAGCGTTACTATCTATAGAAGCTTGATAAACTTGTCTAACTCTATCAGTAGAATAATTTCTAACAGCTGATACAGCTTTACCACCTGTTGTAGCTTGTTCTAGTCTGATTGTATCTGCTGTAGAGAATTCTCCCTCTACATCATGAACTAACAATGTTGTACCATTATGAGCTAAAGTAACAGCTACAATACCCTTAGCACCTGATACTGAACCTTTAATTCTTTGTCCTGCTGTTAAAGCATAGCTATCACTAGCTACTGTAAGTTTCGTATACATACGAATATCAAATAAATGAAGTCTGTATTTTGAAGCTGATGTGTGAATACCACTTGAAACTGTTACATCTGTCGCGTCATAGAATCTTACTCTAGCTCTACCAATCACAGCACCATCTCCACCTTCTGGATTAGCTTTAGCTGTGTCTCTTAATAAACAAGCTCCGAATGGTCTAATATCACTCGTATCACCTGTTCCGAATTCCGGTTGACCGAACGCGTTTGTAACTGTATAATAGTTACCTATTTCGAAAGGTACAGCTAATGCACCTGAATCTATTGTAGTTCTAGCTTTGTCTACTGTAAGAAAACTTTCAGAAGATTTTTGTACTTCAAAACCTTTAACATAAGCTTTACCGGCTGATAAAACTGTAATGAACTTAGTCTTGTCTCCAGCTGGAGTATCAGTAGAAGTATATACACCATTATTTAATTTAGAGTTAAAATGTTCTCTTAATTGAACTTTAAATGGATTAGTAACATAATCACCACTCTCATCATAAGTTCTTCTAGCTAGTGTTCTTTCTAATGTATTGTAAGCTGAAATAGCTGTCTGTTTAGTTATAGTACCGGCTTCAACTCTTGATAACTCAATGAAATTATCAATGTCTTGAGTACCTGTTAATAATTTACTTACTAATGTTAATTCAATTTTTAATCTGTTGGCACCTGGAGCGTTCTCGTTTGAAGAACCTGAAGCGTTGTCTTCTAAAGTATCATCATCCGTAGATGATATAGTTGACTCTGTAACTTGTAATCCTATTCTATATGTAGGTGTATTTGAATATTTGTCTAATAAAATTGTTTGTTCATCACATCTGACAAAGAAACCTCTTGTATAAAATACTCCACCTCTTACTGTAGCGGCAGACCCAGTAGATGTAGCAGAATCATGTCCCGATACTTCACTAGGTAAAATAGTTTTAAATTCGTTATTGTTTGATGCGTCTGAATATGAACCATCAGCAGCTAGAGTAACTTCTTGTAGTTCTTCGTTATCTAAAAACTTAGAGTAAGTTGTAGTAGAAGAATCAGCGTTAGCTTTAACATAAGTAACATAAAGTGTTAACGGATCACCACCAGTTGTAGCAGCAACTGAGTTAATGACTTTGGCTACGACACCTGAGGTTTGACCTTGAAAATATTTATCATGAGATGCAGTTCTATAAGTCTCAGCTGTCGCTGTACCCGATCCGTTCGGATTAGCGGCGTTGACTTTAACAGCTTCATACAATGTATTTACTGTTACTGTACCACCCATAACAAGAGAACCTTCATCAAAAACATGATTACCAAATCTTTCGACTTGGTTCTGTAATATACTCTGTAACTGAGTTAGTTCTCTTGCTTGTATCGCATTAGATGGACGAAATAGAATTCTATGAAAATTCTTAGTTTCATCATAATCATCATAATAAGGCGATACATTTAAATCTGTATTCTGTGCCATTTATGTTTACCTTACATTTCTACTATAAGTTTAATATCTTCAATCTGATCTGATGCTCTGTTAACAGCTAGTCTATTTTCTAAATAGATGATATCACCTGAATGTCTTTGAACTTCTTCAGCTGTAATAGCTGATGATGAGTTTAGATCACCATGATCTGTATTAGTAGCTGAGTAAATAGTATCACTATTCGCGAATGCTACAAAATTACCTGATTCATTAGGATAAGGTAAATATGAGATAACTCTATTCGTTGAGTCAACTGATACTACGATACCTACTGCTGTTCCGACTACTTCTGTAGCAGCGTTACGAATAATCGTATCTACTGTAGGAGCTACAAATCCTGATGCTTGAAAAGTCATTTTCTTATAAGCTGTTCTTGTTGTAGCTGAACATAGTGTATTACCACCATTGTCTGTTGGATTAACAACTACACCGATTTGTCTGAAATCATTATCTGTTGGAAAATCACCAGAACCTTCTGAATACTCAAGTCTTGAGTTTAGAATGATATAGTTACCACCCAGTTCTTCAACTGGATCAGCACCGTGACCGTTCTTCGGTTGAATAATGAATTCGATATTCGCTGAGTTACCTGTTCCATCAGCTGCTGTATCAGCATTATCAAATCCTGGAATATCTTCGTTAGCGATAAACGCTGTTGTATATCCTGAACCTGCTGTAGTAATATTAACATCACTAACACCACCTGAACCATTTGTTACTACTTGAGCTACACCACCTGATCCATCACCACGAATTGTAATGTTAGATGTAGTAGTACTAGCTGTGTAACCAGAACCAGCTCCTTTAATTCTTACTTTTTGAAGAGCTCCGTCTACTGCTCCGTTCTCAATATCCCATTGAGCTGAACCGTCGTCTGTAGCCGCGTCTCCTAATCTACCATCTTGAGAACCTGTGTCTACTCCACCAGCTACTGCTAGTTTAGCACCAAGTGTTTTCACTGGTATAAAATCGTTTGTTACAAATTTAATTACATCACTAGCTGAAATTGAATACATGAATTTCCATTCATAACCATCTGATTCGATTGGTGTAGCTAATGTTGTATGATCTGGTTTTACTGTAGATGCATTCGCTGCTGAATGATCTTGAGTACCATTAGATAAACATTTGTATACATTGTAATCATCTGTTACAACATAAAATAATGAATCCCACAAAGTTGTAGCTCCACTAGATGCTGTATTACTAGATGAATAGTTGTGACGATACTCGTCATAAGTTGTTCCGGAAGTCCAATCCCTTCTAACAATCGCATGTGATATATCCGAAGTTGAAATCTTCTTCAACGCTACCATATTACGATAAGCATCGTACTCATCATTTGGACTGTCTACAGGTGTTGGCGGAGTTGAATCGTCTGTCCAAGCGTGTCCTCTACCGATAAACGAATAAGCTACAGATGAACTCTGAGTTATGTCTTCGATAAACTGTTTCGCGTTGTTTAGACGAAATTTTTCAGTTATAATTGCTGCCATTGTTATTACCCTTTAAATTAATAATTGTTTGTTATAGTTATTTATATCATTTATCCTGTTTGAACTACAGCAGAATAACTTAAATTTGTTTTTCTTTCTAGTTCTCTTTCAAATCCTGATACAAATCTGTTTGGATATAAAGTACTTATATCACTAATTCTAATACCTTCTGACGGAGATTCTTGTAATAAGTGTTCTCCAGTTTCAAGTAAAAGATCATCACCTGATGAGATATCACTACCACCATCAAGTTGTATTTTCTTATGAATACCGTAATTTTCAGTAAACATCACATCTCCCAAGTCTCCAATAGTCGGACCTGATATATTAGCTGTTTTCTGACCTATCATTAAGGCATCTTCTAATAATATTGGTTGATCGTCTTCACCGACTAACCTAACATTATCTGTCTCGTCTAATAGATTATATGAATCTAATTGACTTGATTCTTCTGATACAAATACTAAATCATCATCCGATGTTGTAGCATCTTCGAAATTTATATATGTACCATCTTCGTTAATTATAACACCACCTTGACCGAAGTCTTGTTCACCTAGTATATTACCGGCTTGTGGTTCGAATATTAAACTGTCTCCAGCTTCT
>Ga0180120_10001067_pt1 | contig 14031 bp, 8 predicted proteins | sample CPBDNA_3_FD_129677 | JGI IMG/M metagenome (GOLD analysis project Ga0180120, IMG submission 129677) | Freshwater to marine salinity gradient microbial communities from Chesapeake Bay, USA - CPBay_Spr_31_0.2_DNA (version 2) (version 2) | ecosystem: Environmental > Aquatic > Marine > Coastal ... | reverse complement strand
GTTTTTACAACCTATGCAAATAACTTGGTATCGGGAGAGCAGGATGTTAATGAAAATTCCGATGTTATTTTGTGGGAAAATAACATTTTTTATTTTGCTGGACGAACGGAATCGGGCGCCCTTCCTGCAGGAGGAGATAGCAAAGAACCAGTTATTAGCTTGGATGGAGGTGTCATTGCTTTCCAGTCCGCTGCACCCAACATGGTTTCTGAAAAGGGAATTTCCCATATTGAAATTGTGGACGGAGGCCTTGGTTACACCAATAGTGCAACCGTACAAATCACCGATACCGATGGTTTCGGAGCCAGCGTGTCACTGAGCGTAAATACATACGGTGAGATAAGTGGGTTTACTATTGATACACCAGGTCAGGGTTATGTAGATGCCAACTTAACTGTTGTTCCCGACCCAAACGCACAGGCACCATCCCGTATCGTGAGTGCGATACCTCGATTAGTGAATCCCCGGGGTGATGTGTTTCGAATTAGCACCGCTGCGGTTAAAGCGGAAGCAGCCTCCACCAGAATCAGTCAGAGCCAAAGTTTAAATGGAATTGCAAAAGGCGAGACAGGTGGAAATGAAAGGAGCCGGGAGCCTGCAATTAATTCCGATGGCTCCCTAATTGTTTATTCAACTCGTGCCGGTAATCTACTGGATCTCAATATAACTTCCACGAGCACGAAGATTTTTCCCAACCAAAGTTTTCGTCCCGCATCAGCACAAGCCATTTTACATGGTGGAATTGGAAAGATTATTGTTGCAAATCCGGGTTCCGGGTATCCCGCTTCCGGTACTTTTCAAATTCAGGACTTGTCGGGTAATGGAAGTGGTGCCGTGGCAACCTACAAAGTAGATTCAAATGGCGGGATTGGTTCAATTGATATCGTCAATCAAGGATCGGGTTATGATTTAAGCCAGACCATAATATCTATCCAAAACCCAGGAACGGGAACTGGATTTGTGGTCGGACAAATCTTATTTCCTGCTGTCACAGGCTCCGTTGCAAATCGTACGGGGGGGGCATCTATTCAACGAATTGAAATGATCGATCCGGGGATTGGTTATCCCCAGAGTATTCACCAGTCTATGCAAACACCGACTATTATTATCGATGGAGACGGTGTCGATACAGACGGCGATGGACAGGCAGATTCGAGGATCAATTCCGATCGCCTCCACTTTGGACAAAATGGAGAGGTCTACCTCGAGCAACAATTTAATATTTCTTTAAATAATATATTATCTCTTTCTTCCACCACGCTAGAAATTACAGATTATTCACGAATAGAAAAAGGCGAGGCTCCATTGGTATTCTCATTTGCAAATAATGCATTTCCACCCCCTCTTACAATCCCTACAAATGATAATAACATAACCGAGATTCGACAGAGGTTAATTACTGAGATTCAACGTCAATGGTCTCAATCGTCGAGCCCGCAGGACTTGTTTGATGGGCCCCAAATTGATAATAATTTAACGGGTGGCAGTTCTTTCAGGCTGAAGGCCCTATCCGGTAGGGTAACCAGCAATAACCCCTCCGCTCTAGGGGTTCAACAGACGACAAATATGCTAATTCAAGGAAGCGGCTTTTCCAGGGCAACTGCTCAAATAATTGCCTCCCCTGTGATTCATGGTTTTTCGGAAGTATCCTCAGGAATGAATACCACAATTGCAGGTAGCGGAAGGCCCATCTTTCAATTCCAGAATGATACTCTAACTGATGACATTTATCTTTATAATCATTCGAGCCTTCAAAATGAAAGAATCAGTGTTAGTAAATTTGGCTTTCCGACCAATTATCTTCAACAGGCAAGTATGCCCTCTCACCGGTTTCCTGTAATTACTGGTGACGGTCGTTATATTCTCTTTAGCTCCGACGCGGGTGGATTAGGCGGAATAGTTTTTGGTAACTCCAACCAATTGCCTTTGCCCGCAATCGATAACAGGAGGCGGGACATTTTTTTAAGAGATATGAAATCGCTTAGCTTGCCACAATCAAATGCCACCATTTCTTTACAAATGGATATTTTTGAAGAAACGAACTTCACCATAACTCATGGCCAACAAATGCCAATTATCATACATACTCAACTTGAGAAAGGATATGTTGAACGCGCTTCATTGTACGTTGATAACCAGCTTATAAATTCAATTACACCTAGAAATAACGGTTCAAGTTCAACTCAAATCATTATTCCCTGGCTCAATATCCGCGAAGGAAATTCAAATATTCATGTGTTAGTCGAAGATAATTTCGGTAATCGTTTTCAAAGCAATAACTATGGAGTAAATGTAACTGCTCAAAATCCAGAAATAATGAGCGGATCATTAAATTTAAATCCCTCAGTTTTGGGTAAAGATGACATTATGATAATAAATGGAAATGCTTTATCTGGACCATTTACTGAAGGGGATTTAGATGAGGCTTTTGCCTTGGGTCGACCAGAGGCTAACTTGGCCAATATGGCATTTTTTGAATCGGAGTCTATAAACAACCGGGTACCCCTTTCCAACCTTTATCCATCTCGAGCAAATATCACTCGTAGTTCATTTTTGAATGCTCATGTGGAGGCGGTAAATTCTCGCGGTAAGAAATCGGACCTAGAAAAAGTAATCTTTTTCTTAAATGGAAAAAAAATTAAAACAGACCAAACTCCTCCCTACTCAGTAGATTTTACTCCCCCTGTTTTTTCCGACGACAATAAAACGCTTTTTACGGATTGGGTTTTAAGTGCACAGGCAGTTCCCCTGAAGGGTGCCTCATTTACTCTAAATGAGTTTGGTGGCATTGATCATGAAGTAGTCTTTCCAGTTTCAGAGTTAAAGATTATTTCCGGAAATTTAAATAGTGCTGGTGAGGTATACGAAGGTCAGTCAATCGGACTACAAGTTTCTGTCACTGGTGATTCCAATATTCTATCTACTTCACGGGCACAACACTTTGTTGTTAACGGAATTCCGCTAGCGAGTGCTTCAGCATCTCCAACTCAGAATGCAAATGGTGAAACTCTCATGGTTGATTTTTATGCTACACTTATCGCAGATTTTGCTAAGTATGCAGAACCGGATGGAACAATCGAAATTACGGCTTTTGGAGAATTAGATGTTAGAAATAATTATACTCCAGTTTATCGATCTAATTCGATAAAATTAAAAATCGCTCCGCCTATTCCATGGATCGATTCGACAAGTACAGCGGTATCCCTATTCTCAGACCTATCTGACGATAACCTTAGCAGTAATCAACTACAAATTTTTCAAAATATTAATAAAACAAGTTCCAGTCCAATTGCCGACTGGACTGAGTATTTGGTTGCATTGGGAGATTTTCAAAACCGAATTGATATCCATACAGCTCATCATATTACAATGGGTGCATGGCATGAATCATTTGTAGATTACAAAACCGAAACCGATTCTTTTGTTCCAGCGGATTCCGATTCTTCCATCTTGTGGCTTAAATCTTATATAAATACTTTGTTAACAGGCTCTAGTTATGTCTCAAAATTTGGACAAGTTCCTTATCTTGTTGGATCGCCATCAATGGCTGCAGTTTACAATTTCGGACTCAATCGAAGAATGTTTGCCGAGCAATGTTTACGAAACAAATTTTCGTATAATCCATCTTTTTTACAAATGAATCAAGCGTCTGTTAAAATGCTTAATTTTTGGAGTCAATTTGAGCCAAACTATTGGGAATTAGGCTCAAGGGTAGACGCAGATGCACCGACTGACTCACCTCCCCGTCGAGACTCTCTAACGGGCAATAATTACGGTGCAGGAGAATGTGCAGTTGATTTAATTTACAGGTTGGCAGTGGAAGAAAAAATTAATGGATTTCCTTATATTTCATATACCGAAGATTATAGAGATAGCTATTACAAAATTGTTGCAATTATGGTATCACTTTGGAAAGAAATGGCATACCCAATTGATCTTTCGTTTATTCAGTCTATCCAAGCCAAACCCATAAAAAATATAATAGAGACAATTCTTGCCGACCGACGTTATACTTCAAGATTCAATTTGATATGGTCAGAAGCAGATGACGTTGAAAATGCACCAAATTGGAAAAGTGAGAGTTGGTTTGGATACTTCATGGATTCTCATTTTCCTTGGGTATTCCATGAAAATTTAGGTTGGATTTATATTGCCGGTGTATCTCCTAGTCAATTTTGGTTTTACAGTGATAAACTGGGTTGGGTTTGGACTGGATTAACCCATTACCCCTTTCTTTACAGCAACAATGAAAAAGGATGGATCTATTTTGATAAAACAAGGTCGGCTTATTATTCTTATGCGATTAATTCGTGGAAATCCTTTTAGTAGATTGTAGTACTAATTTATAGTGACTAGCTTTGTGCACTTAATTCATTCTCTTGATCCACAAGGAGGGGGAGTTTCAGAAGCAGTGGTTCGATTGGATAGTGAATTTAATAAGTGTGTAGAAAAATCTTCGATTCTATCGAATCGACTCTCTGTTCCTGAAAAATATTCAGTAGTTTTGGCCCATGGCCTTTGGCAATGGCCAAGTTATATGGCATGGAAAAACTACAAGAAGAACGGAACTCCTTATTTAGTGTTTCCTCATGGTATGCTAGATCCATGGTTTAAAAAATCCTATCCATTAAAGCATATAAAAAAACAAATTTATTGGTGGTATCGTCAGGGTACAATTCTTCGCGATGCTTATGCGGTTTGTTTTACTACCGAGGAGGAGCGCTTACTAGCTCGAAAAACTTTTTCCCCTTACCAGTGCAATGAAGTGGTCACCGGTCTTGGAGTGGGGGATCCACCTGGTGATTTAGTAGAGCAAAGCACATTGTTATATTCTCAATTTCCTCAATTAAAAAATAAAAGAGTTCTTCTCTATCTTGGTCGTTTTCATCCAAAAAAAGGTGTCGATTTATTAATTAATGCATTCGTGAAATATAGTAACGACGATGATATCTTGATGTTAGCCGGACCCAATAAGAGCCAAGATTCTTACCTCAAAACCTTACAGAAATTAAGTGTAAAAAAAGAAAAGCAAATTCTTTGGACTGGTATGCTGGAAGGAGATTTAAAATGGGGAGTGCTACGTGTAGCCGATGCCTTAATTCTTCCTTCACACCAGGAAAACTTTGGAATGGTGATTGCCGAGGCTTTATCGGTTGGAACTCCTGTTTTTCTTACAAATAAAGTGAATTTATGGAGAGAAGTAGTGGATTGTTGTGCTGGCATTGTGTCGGATGATCACCAAGAAGGAATTTTAGAACTTGTTCATAAATGGAGCAGGGGAGAGCATGATCAATTGGTAGAAAACACAGTGTCATGTTTTCGTGAGAAGTTTAATATTTCCAAAACAGCAGAAAATATTATGTCTCTTTTTTCAAAGAACGATTAGACTCATTTTCCAATAACCGGATTATGAAAATAACAATCTTACAGGGTGCTTTTTTCCCAGTACCAGCAATTCAGGGGGGTGCGATTGAGAAAGCATGGGAGGTGCTAGGGCAAGCTTTTGCTGCAGTTGGTCACACTGTAACCCATATTTCAAAAAGACACCCAGAGCTTCCGGATAATGAGTATATCGGGGCGGTTCATCATTTGAGGGTGAGGGGATTTAAAAGTGTACAGAATCCATACCTTTTAAAATTAAAGGAGTTACTTTATGTTTTAAAAGTAAGGAGTGTTTTACCACCTGCTGATATTTTGGTGACCCATACTTTTTGGGCCCCACTTTTATTACCGCAAAAGAAATATGGAAAAATATTCGTGCATGTGGGTCGATATCCCAAGGGTCAATTGAAGTTTTATACCAAAGCAAGTCGCTTTCAGGTCCCGACTAGCGCGATTGCCCGGGCGGTAGAAAATGAAGTACCCAAGCGCTCCGATGATATCTGTATTTTACCGTACCCTATAGGTTGGAATATCGACTGCAATTATGAGTATTCCAAACGGCCTAAAACAATTTTATATCTTGGTAGAATACATGCGGAGAAAGGAATTTTCGAGCTAGTTAATGCTTTCAAGAATATTCCATTAGCTGATCGTAAGGGCTGGAAATTATTGATTCGTGGACCATGGCGAACGGAGCAAGGGGGGGGGGGAGAAAACTATTTATCTAAAATAAATAATGCGATTCAAGACTGTGGTTCTCAAATTGAAATCCTGGAACCTACTTTTACATCGGCGGAATTAAAAAAAGAATTAGAAAAAGCGAGGCTATTTGTTTACCCGTCTCTTGCTGAAAAGGGAGAGACTTTTGGGCTCGCTGTCTTAGAAGCAATGAGTTGCGGTTGTGTTCCTTTGGTTTCTTCTTTGGAGTGTTTTCTGGACCTTATCGTAGAAAACGAGAATGGGTACATTTTTGACCATCGATCGAAAGATTTAGTTCGTAGTCTTTCCTTAACTCTCCTCAAATCGATGCAGGAAACCAATCAGAATATGGTTTTTTCTTCTCGGTGTTTGAAAAAGGCGAAAGAGTTCGAATTAGATCGGCTAGCACTCCAATATATTGGAGATTTTACTAATTTACTTTCAAAAAAAGATTCTTGATATTCATTTATAAATGCTTGGAGTCCAACTCAATTCATTCTATTATAAAATCATGAAAAATCCCTTACGACTTCTTCTGACCCTCGGGTTTATTGGAGTACTTACTTATGGAATCCACTTGTTCTCGCAGTCACAGGAAGTGGCAAAAGAAACAACGGTATCTGGAAAGAAAGTAACCTTACCAAGCGAGTTATTGGATACCGATGGAAATGAAGTATTATTAGATGAATTAAAAGGAAAGTATATTGGACTCTATTTTTCAGCGAGCTGGTGTGGTCCATGCCGTACATTCACTCCAAAATTAGTTCAATTTCGAGACCAGAACGAAGAAAATTTTGAGGTGGTTTTAGTAGGTTCAGATGGGAGTGCGAAAGCACAGGCAAATTACATGAAGAAGTATAAGATGCCTTGGTTTGCATTAAAAAATCAATCAGAGGAAGCTCGGGAACTTAGTCTTTCTCTCGATGTGGAGTATATTCCTTACCTGATCGTACTGGATCCAGATGGAAATGTTGTTACTACGAGTGGGAAGCAAGATATTTCTCGACTTGGTTCAGAGGCATTTTCCTCTTGGGTAAAGAAGAAATAACAAATTTTTACAGACGAACGGGAATTCCCGCTGCTTCCATCACTTTCTTAGTTTGGGGTATTGTACATTCCCCAAAGTGAAAAATACTCGCCACTAAAACGGCACTAGCCTTACCTTTTATGATTCCGTCTGCCATATGACTCGGATTTCCCACTCCACCAGATGCGATTACTGGGACTGGAACGGCATCACTAATTGTTCTGGTTAATTCCAAATCATATCCTGCTTTAGTTCCATCCTGGTCCATACTGGTAAGGAGAATTTCTCCTGCTCCTCGCTGAACTACTTCTTTTGCCCATTCTACTGCATCAAGGGGCGTAATTTTTCTTCCTCCATGTGTATAGACACTCCAAGTTTTAGAATCAGTATTTCTTTTGGCATCGATTGCCACCACAATACATTGATTGCCAAAAGTTTTGGAAGCTTCGTTAATAAGAGAGGGGTTGAGTATCGCTGCCGTATTCAGGCTTACTTTATCTGCCCCAGAAAGAAGCATGTCTCGAATATTAGTTACATTTCGAATGCCTCCCCCCACAGTTAAGGGCATAAAGCAGGTGGCTGCGGTTTTTTCGACCACATCTCGCATAGTATTTCGTTCATCACTGGAAGCAGTAATATCAAGGAAAACAAGTTCATCTGCCCCCTGTTCTTCGTAGGCTTGAGCAACTAGGACGGGGTCTCCAGCATCCCGTAATTCTTTGAACTTTATTCCTTTTACCACACGACCGTTGTCGACATCAAGACAGGGGATGACTCGGGCGGATAGCATAAATTAAGATAATCTTATTACGTGAATCGTCATGGATTGCGATTCAAAGTAAATTGAAATTATTCGTCAGCGAATGCAATGTCAGGCTGGTAAGAAAGTACCAACTTATATTGCTGGCCCGGACGCATAACTAGAGGGTGATCGCGTACCAGGTATTGTACATAATGGATATTTCCAGCATACCCTCTGTAATCTGGATCATCAGTAAGTGTTTCAAAGGAACCCCATGTTGCATGAAAATCATCCACTTCCACATTCGCACGAAGCCCTTCTGCACCTTGCCGAAGAGTAGTTCCGAGACGGTAAGTTGAGTGAGGAGAACCTATAACGAGTGCAAGCCTCATTTTATCCATGGTGACTTGATTTTTAACCTTGAATGAAAATTCGGACTGTACTCGGCCTTCACTAAAAGACCATTGTACCTGACAACTTCCGATGCCATAGGCAAAGGTTCCGTCTGTTTTAATGAGGTCGGGTTGATCAAATCGAAGATAAAATGATTTCTTGAGTCCAATTCCAGTCACGCAATTCTTACCGTAATAGGAGGGGATAATGACAGAATCACCAAAAGTGAGTTCTGGCATCATGACCGGTAGGTATTTATTTACGGGCCAATCGAAAATGCCAGAGCAATGCGGGAAAGCCAAGTTGTCACTGGTCACATTTTCTCCTGGGCCTATCAATGGAAGCTGGTATTGAAGGCCGTTATTTTCATCTCTGAAAAGGAAGGCTCCGTGTTCTTTCTTGTGGGACTTATCGAAAATAACAAAACGTCCAGCCGTTTTGGAGCGGTTAGAGGGTGGCACTGCCAATGAGCCTCCAATCACTTTTGCCAACCGTGACCATTGGCAAAGATTTCGTGCGGCATCAAAGTTTGCCATCCTTGTGGTGTGATTAGGTACGGTGTTCCGCTCACTATCGCGTATAACAAGATCGCCTTTTTCTTGGTCTAAGTAAGTAACAAAGAAATATTGAAAAAGCCTGCGTAATGTATCTAAATAGAGAGGCATTTTTTCGGAACTAATCCACTGATCTCTCATGGATTGAAGGATCATACTGATCGAATGAATCTGCCCATAAGCACCCACCGAACGTCCATAGTTCCACCCTAATCCGTCTTGACGAACCATATCGGGAATCATTTTAAGATACTTCTCGGCAAAAGTTCTGAGTTTAGGAAGTTTTCTGTCCTTCAGGTGAACATTAGCATGTAGTTGAAGTGCCTGGCGGATAAAAATAAAAGAGAGCAAGCCGTACACATCGTATACGCCACCAGTTCCTTTTGTATTGTCGTCAAAAAAACCACTGGAACTACTACCTTCAATTCGTTCAACAAATCGGTCAATTACTTTACCGGTATCATCTTTTTTGGTAAGTCCAAAACTGAATCGAGCTACTGATTTAGCCACATTGAATGCTTGGTAATGATTCTCATGATCCGAGCGATCTAACAAGCATTGGTCTAATTGTTCTCTTGTTGGATCAAGCAAGCGTTCCCACACCGCATTTCTTTCTTTTGATGCCCCAAAGGAGAGAAGCCCAAGTGAAGCGTAGGCCATACCATTTTCATTGGCATCTTCATTGAAGGCCTGTTGAGTTACGCAACGTGCCGCTAAGTCATGAAGATCGAACTCACCAAGTTCCACCTCGCCAGTTGCACGGAAGAACTCTCCAATGGCAAGAGCGGCATGCCCGGGTTCATCTACCCGAGGTTCTTCGCCGGCTGCTGGTGTGACAGTACCGTCTTCGTTGATGTGCTGAAGGTTGTTGCCCAGAAGAGAACGGGCTAAATCCAAGCATTGATCGGAAAAATTGTGCATAAGGGGGCTTGAAAGGTAAAAAGAAGAAAGTCAAAAATTGTCGAAAAAATGGGGTTTTGTCAACGAGTTAAGGGGTTTGAATTAGGTCTAAAAATTCTTTGTTCGATTTTGTGGTGGTCATTCGATCGAGGAGGCTCTCTGCTGCGTCAATAATTTTCATTGGTGACATGGCACGACGAAGAAAAGATGTTTTTTCCAAAACCTTAGGATCGACTAACTCTTCCTCCTTGCGCGTACCCGAGGAAGCGAGGTTAATTGCTGGCCATAATCGAAGTTCTGCCACTTTTCGATCGAGTATAATTTCACAGTTTCCGGTCCCTTTAAATTCTTGAAAAATTAGTTCGTCCATTTTGGAACCCGTTTCAACTAATGCAGTTGCAATTATAGTAAGGGAACCGGCTTCTTCAGAATTTCTTGCTGCGGAGAAAATCTGACGAGGCTTTTCGAGTGCACGAACATCCAATCCTCCTGTCATTGTTCTGCCACTTTTACCAGATGCGGCGTTGTAAGCCCGGGAAAGTCGGGTAATTGAATCCAAGAGTAAGACAACATCCTTTTTACTCTCCACTAATCTTTTGGCACGCTCAATTGCGAGTTCTGCGATCCGAAGATGGCTTTTTACTTCTTCATCATTGGAGGAAGCGTACATCTCCGCTGGTACAGATCGGGAGAAGTCGGTGACCTCTTCGGGTCTTTCGTCTATTAGTAAAACCATTAAGTGACATTCGGGATGATTTTCCACCACTCCTTTTGCAATGTCGTGAAGTATGGTGGTTTTTCCGGCACGGGGTGGTGCTACAATCAGACTGCGCTGACCCTTGCCAATCGGGCAAAACAGGTCGATAACACGAGTGGTCATTGTTCCATCTTTAGTTTCTAAATTGATCTTTTCTTTTGGTTGGATCGTGGTGAGTTGATCGAAGCGAAACTGTTGCTTTCGGTCATTTAGACTCATGCCGTCCACCTTATGAATGAAACGTACTTTAGGGTTCGGGCGATTTTTATCCGGGATTGAATCGGCGGTTATGATTGAGCCCTTTTTTAATTTGAAACGTCGAATTAATTCTTTTGAAACAAAGGGATCCGTGGGAGTTGTTTTTCCACCTCTTTTAGGATCAAGAAGAACTCCAGTTTTATTTTCGTTTAGTTCAAGAATACCTTCCACTTCAAGGTAATTTTGACTAGTCTGTTCGTTTTCACTCATTTAAAATGATACAATTTTGAGGCAATGATTGCCTTAAGGAAATCCGAAAAATCGGAAAGGATTAAAAAACCAAATAAGAAATTCTTTGCGTAGGGATAGAAACCAAAGGAATTTTTATTTAAGTAATAATTACATAATTTCCTAATCTGTAAGTCAACCATGTAAAAATTGAAATCACAATATGGGTTTGTCCTTCTTCTTTTATCGTTTAATAAATGATCGTTACATGAATAAAACCTTTTATCTAACTACTGCCATTGATTACGCGAACGGTTCTCCGCACCTTGGACATGCGTATGAAAAAATTTTGGCGGACGTAATTATTCGAACTAAACAGTTAAATGGAGTGCGAACCCATTTTGTAACTGGACTGGATGAACATGGGCAAAAAGTACAACAAGGCGCGGAGAGCGAGGGAATTTCTCCACAGGAAAGATGTGATCGAATTGCGGGGGAATTTAAAAATTTACTCGTTCAGTTAGATATCTCACATAATGACTATATTCGAACAACGGAGTCGCGTCACAAAAAAGTAGTTTCTAGCTTATTACAGGATTTATTCGATCGGGGAGAAATTTATCAGGCGGAGTATCAGGGCTTTTATTCAACCCGTGCAGAACAATTTCTTCAGGAAAAAGATAAGGTGGATGGAAAATGGCCTGAAATTTATGGAGAGGTCACAGAAATTACTGAAAGTAATTACTTTTTTAAGCTGAGTAAATACCAAGATTGGTTGGTTGAGTATTTGAATAATAATGAGAGCTTCATAGTACCCAATTTTCGGCGTAGTCAAGTGCAGGAGTTTTTAAAAGAGCCCTTAAATGACCTATGTATTTCAAGGCCGAAAGAAAGGTTATCTTGGGGCATTCCTCTCCCTTTTGATGAAAATTATGTAACCTATGTTTGGTTCGATGCTTTAGTGAATTATGTAACTGCCGCAGGGTACGGGGAGGAAGGGTTTGCCAATTTATGGCCCGCTGATTTGCATGTTATCGGAAAAGATATTTTAGCACCTCCCCATGCGGTTTACTGGCCAATTATGCTGAAGGCATCAAACTTACCTTTGCCAAAGCAAATACTGGCTCATGGGTGGTGGATGAGTTCAGGCGAAAAAATGTCGAAGAGCACTGGAGAAGTTGTTGATCCATTAAGCTTAGTAGAGAAACGCGGCGTGGATGCCTTTCGTTATTTTGTGATGAGGGAAATGACTGTGGGGCAGGATGCCGACTTTTCATTGGAACGCTTCGAATCACGCTACAAAACTGATTTGGGGAATGACTTGGGGAATTTACTTAGTCGTTTATTTCACATGATCACCACTTACGAAAACAGCAAGGTTCCCCAGGTTATTCTTAATGAAGAATTTGAGCAAAAGCTCAGGCTCAACTTTGAGACTGCTAAACAAAACGCAATGGAACATTTTGATAGGTTCCAATTTAATCAAGGATTGGAGCAGATTTTTGTATTTATTCGTTCCATTAATAAGTACGCAGACGAAAGAACTCCATGGAAGCTGGCGAAGTCAGATTTAAAAGAAGACCAAGAGAAACTAAAAACTTGCTTAGGAGAAATGGTAGAATCTCTTCGATTAGCGATTCAGATGCTCGCCCCTGTTATGCCAGGTGTGCATAAAAAAGTGAATGAATTATTAGGCTTACCCGAGTGTGAAAATTGGGAAACAGATTTACACTGGGATTACAGACTGGAAGGACAGTCTTTAGGAGAAAAAACGATTTTATTTCCTCGAGATTAATTTAAGAAGCATTTTCTTTTTCTGCGGTGAGGAGAGTTACCTCTGTAAGTAAAACCCTAGTCTCATCTGCTTCGAGAATTTTAATGTGCATATTGTAAAGGGTTAGGCTTTCCCCCACCTCCGGAATTCTCCCCAATTCTTTGGTAATTAGTCCGCCAAAGCTGGATAGTTCCTCTTCCTCCACAACGGCTAATTCTTTGGGTAGTTCATGCACCGGACTTAATCCAGAAACTTTCCATTTTCCATTACCGGATGACTGAACTGTATTCTCTTCGGCATCAAATTCATCTTGAATTTCCCCCACCACTTCCTCGAGGATATCCTCAAGAGTTATCACTCCATCAATTCCGCCAAATTCATCTCTTACCAGGGCCATGTGAACTTTCCAACGCATCATTTTTCGTAGTGCTACGGGGAGTGGATCCTCGGTAGAAAGTATTGCGGGAGACTTACTTAAAGATCGTAAATCGATTGGCTTGCCTTCACTTAAGATTCGAAATGCATACTTAACATGGATAATACCGATGCATTGGTCTAAATCACCTTCACAGATTGGCAATCTAGTGTGACCACAATCTCGTGCAATTTGCAGGTTTTCTTCGATCGAGTCCTGGCAGTCTAATACCTGCACTTGATTCCGAGGAACGAGGACATCACGAACATGCAAATGTCCCATTTCTAAAGTGTTTCCCACGATTTCAAAAATCTCGGGATCAAGGGTGGAACTTTCTCTGCTTAAGGTTCGAATATGATCGGCCAGTTCACTCTTTTCATCCTTCACGACAATTTGAGGGTCGGACCATGATTTCATGACTTTCTCAATTTGTTTGAGTAAAAAGCTGAGAGGAAAACAAAGCAGTTTGATCAGAATCATAAAAGGCTTTCCCAGCTTTAAATGCAAAGATATGAACGCACTTGCTGCAATTGAATGGGAGGCAATGCCGGTCCACGCCCTTTCCCAAATAAATGCCAATCCAACTGAAATTAAAAAGTAAAAACCGAGCCTGATTGAAAAAGTATCCTCGCCGTGTCTTAAAAAAGAATAAAATGCAATCGTACCTAAAATTACTTGAAGGGCAGAGAGTAGGGCGGCTTCTATGTGGAAGGGTCTTTCGTGATTGGGAGCGGCGAGGAGAGAACTTAATAGTTTATTAGAATTTTTATTGTCGGGAACTGGGGAAATTCCAGCACGCACACGATCAATTAGTGCACGGTAGGTATTTACATTAAGTCCCCACAAGCTCAAAAGAAACCATGCGAAGAGAATAAAAAAGCGAAAATCGTACAGAAAAAGAGCTTCGTTCATTATCTAGCCTTAACCTAATTAAGCATTTGCTTTAAGGCAGTTAGGGCTTT
>Ga0180120_10001061_pt1 | contig 14076 bp, 14 predicted proteins | sample CPBDNA_3_FD_129677 | JGI IMG/M metagenome (GOLD analysis project Ga0180120, IMG submission 129677) | Freshwater to marine salinity gradient microbial communities from Chesapeake Bay, USA - CPBay_Spr_31_0.2_DNA (version 2) (version 2) | ecosystem: Environmental > Aquatic > Marine > Coastal ... | reverse complement strand
AAGAAATCCCCCATCGCTATAAACGGCTTTAGCAACTTATCAATAGGAACATTTTTCGGGGAAAAGGTTTTGGAGAATTTCGACCCAATATCTTTAATGAAGTCTATTGCTTTGACGAATGGTGCTGCCAACTTTCCGTCAGCGAGCCTGTTTAGCATTGCGAATTGATCTTTCAAAGATTTAAAGGCTGCCACCAAAGCGATCACTGGGGCGGCTATGATGCCGAACAGCATCCCAACACCAAGCCCTGCTGGTTCGCCCAAACCTTTGATGCCTTTTAATAAACTTTTGCCCATCCCCCTTATGCCGCCAACGAGTTGACCGAGCAAATGAGTCTGTTCTTCTTCTCGACGAGCTGTTTCCCGTTGCCCTTCTATCGCAGCTATCTCTGATTTTTTAGAAGATGATGTTAATGCATTTTTGAAAGACTCGCCTAATGACCTTCCGTTGGAAAGAACGCCATCTTTTACAGAAGCAAGCCCCTTTGAGATATTGCTGAGTAATGGGGTTTGCTGTTCAGCGTACATCTCTTGACGAGCATCATCAACATCTTTTTGTAGTTGTTGAGATTTTGTTATCCCATCTACAATATTTTTTGCTGACTGGAATCGACCTTTCTCGTCCCGGTCAGCAACTCTGGCTTGAAGTTCTCCCTGCTGATTAAAGAATGTAGTTGTGTTCAACCCATACTCTTCTAAATTTTTCTTTAAAGTTTCGGCTTGTTTCTTCTGTACATCCGCGACTTCTTTTTGTGCTTTGAGTAGGAGAAGTTCATCGCGGGTGATACCAGCTGCTTCAGCTAACTTCTTTTCTTCCTTTACTTGTATGCTCTTCTGGCCGACCCATGTTTTGTCGAAAGCCGCACCCAATTTCTTGAACGGGTTGATCTTATCGATTTGAGCGGAAGCAAATTTGTTCAGAGTTATTGAAGTTTTCGCAAACATCTTGTTGCTATCAGCAAAGACCTTCATCTGATTTGCTAGATTCTCTTGGGCAAGAGTAGACTTCTGGTCTGACTTGATGGATTCTTCCATCGCCTCCGTGACTAACTGCGGTAGATCATTTTTATCTTTTGCCATTTTACTTACTCATTGCTTCTTTGGCGTAGAACGCAGCAACGATTGCCGCGACCGATACAAAATATGTTGGTGCCATTGATCCTAATGTTTTTGCCGCCTCATCAAGACCAATCACTGAAGCCAATACGACGGCAAATGGGTAGAGCAGCATCCCAAACAAAGCAAACCAAGCCATCTTGCGTTGAGCATCTCGCATAGCATCAGCATCTTCAAGTTCTTTGCGTTTGAACTCAAGGTGCATCTCCAACTCTTCTTCGGTGATGATTCCGTCACCGTTTACGTCTGCTGCTTCCAGTGATGACCCTTCTTCTATTTTCTTTGCCACAGTAATTACCTATTTTGTTTTTGTATTTCTTCTTGTTCCTCGAGGTAATTTTTCAAAAGTGTTACATATATGTCACGCTCGAACGGGATCATCTCATCTAGTTCCGTCAAACTATAATTGTGGTGCTGCATTAAAGCGAAGTTCAGCTGGTACATATTGCTTAGTGAATCATGTACCATGCTCACGTAAAAAAACTTGTCAATCCCTCCAACACCATACTATCTTCTTTACCGCACTCAGGGCAGGTCCAAGCAATATCATGCCTCAGCTTTGGAGCATTTTCAAAAAAATCTGTGACCTTTTTAAATTGCTCAGAACTCAACTGCTCCAACCATTCAGCGATTTCTTCTCTAGTGAAATCACTGTATACATTTTCATTGTCATATATAAATTCGATACAGTTGGTGATCAGTTTAAATAAATCTTCTGAGGATTCTGGATCCATCCCCTTCAAATCATTCACACCAGCATATCTAAGTTTGATGCCAATTTCATCAGTCAACTGAATTTTATCTTCAGGCCTTTCTTTAGTGACATTGATGTCGTCAATGTTAATCTCTACATCTGTACGATGCTTACAATCGCCATCAGCGTGGCTCATGCGGAGTTCTATCACTTCACCGACAGATTTCCCACGCAGTTTGAGGAAAAGGTATTCCACATCAAATGTAGCCAGCTTATTTACATCTAACTCTTCTTCTAAACAGTTGCCGAGTATAGTTATAATCGCATTTGTAATTTCATCTTGATCATTACCTTCAAGAGCCATCAACAATATCTTTTCTTCCTTTACCAAGAATGGTCGATATTTAATTTCTTTCCCTGTTGACGGTATCTTCGTAAAAAACTCTGGCGCTGTTAGCGACGGTAAAGCCATAATATTCTCCAGTTATCAGTTATAATGTAAAATAATTTAAAATAAATTCCTAATCGCAGCCACACGTCCGAGCTTGCCGCCAACGTTCGCGCTTATAGATCCGAGTTCAGTAGATCCTGCTATGTTTCCTAATCCAGGAATCCTTGCGCTTCCGCTGATTCCGCCTGGACCTATTCCTATAGAAAACCCAAACCCAGCTTCTGGTTGATCTTGTTTTGTGAATAGGCATTTGTAATTTCTATATGCAAACGTGACACCAAGCCTCGCAACACCTTCTTCGCCCCAAGCCATAGTTATTGGGTTGATGACTAATGGATACGCTTCATTTAGTGTATGTAAAGCACGCAGCTCTCCAGTGGGAGCATATTGCCGTATCTCTACAGTTCCGGCGTAGTTGTCAAAATAATTTGGATTATATGAGCTTCTATTGTTTTGACTGAATGCACCAGTACCAACCATTTTATTTTGCCAAATTTCAAAGTATTCCTTTTCCCTGAAATCCTCGCTCAGCAAAAACTGTACAGAGACGTCTCCGTAGACTGATCCATATGCGACTTTATTTATCGGTCCATAATTCTGGAACTTGTGCTCTACGCTTGAAATACTTCGGCCAGGAATGTCTACTGAATCTGCCCGATATGATAGGTCGCGTTCAGAATCGGTATCACCGAATCCGTTTATGAATACCTCATAGTGCGATAGGCTGGCAACTCCAGTTTTATTTATCGCGGATACCATATTGTTTACATTAAATGCCATTAGATCATTTTCCTGCTATCTGCCCAGACTTTTGTTTTCTTGGCCTTCTCGAATCTTTCTGTCGGTAGGAATAGTGCTGTATCCCACTCGGTGGAATTTATCTCGATAAACTTTGAGCGAACATGTTGATTTAGGTAGTGTTTAAATGTTGGCTTAAAATACCTAAACTTGCTAGCACTATTTAGTAGATCATATGTCAATTTTAGTTTGGTACTTTCGTCATATCTAGTATTATTTGTGAGGTCGTACAACCCGTCCATCAACTTCGCTCGCAATTGTGGGGGTAAGTAGTGGAGGTTGATTCCATAAAATCCACCTTTGGCAGGACCAACCATAAAGATAAGCGGGAATCTATCATAATATGGGAGGGTCTTTGCGGTTTTTGGTTCGTACTTGAAGTGGTACATTCTTCCGATCAATACTTGAGCTTTTCCTGTGCTGCTTCGGATTATGTTATCTGGGTAAACAGCGGCACTTCTCTGCCCCCTCGCCTTCTCGCGGTACCAATCTCTGGCTTGTTGCGTGCGAGCTGGTATCTGCCCCTTTCTGGCACCAGTTGCTAGTATGTCGTCAAATATAGATGCGATGGTATGTAGCCTCTTGTTATGTACTATTTAGCTTTTTTGTACAACTCTTTTTCGGTTAGTATTTGAAACTTCCAGTTTCTGTCCCTACAATATTCTACGGCAGCTTCCCACTTGGCTTGATTCACGCCCCATGTTTTCACTTCGTTGAGGTATTTCTTCGTCAACCTCTTTTGTGCTTGCGGTGCGCGTGTTTGTGAGTATGGTTTCACCTCTATCATTATAGTCTCTTTGTTCTTCGTTTTGATCACAAAGTCTACAAAGTATCGGTGCTTCTTCCCGTCAATTGGCGAGCGATACCCTATAGGGAAGGGTTCCGAAGCCCACCAAAGTATGTCTGGGTTTTTATCAAGGTAAGACATTACGTGCCTCTCCCACATTGAGCGGTATGTGATATTAGATGGATCGCCCTTATACTTCTCGGGAAACTTACACTGATACTTACCTTTGTAGAAATGTGCCATCAATTGCCTTATAAATAGTCTATCTAATCTAAAGAATTATTTATAGGCGTTCCTACATGGCGAAAATAAACCTCAAGCAATTAACGTCAGTCGGCAAATCAGTTGCAGGGCAGGTTGGCGGTAATCTAGAAAATGCCGCCGGTGCTGCCGGTAAGGGGTCGTTCTCGGTTTCGGCAGGAGAAAACGGCATTTCCATCAACGCCAATTTCAATGAACTTCTGAAAAAAGAAACGACAGGTAACAAAATCATATCACCTCTGAACAGCCTGTACTCGAACCCTAAAGTCAAAGAGCCGATCACATTCCCTAGCGATTTGACAAATGAACATTATATGATATTCAGTGTAATGAACCGCAACCGAGAAAATAGATCTGCTGCTGTAACCGAAACAGCTATCCGAAACATCGTCCTACCAATACCAAATAATTTACAAGCAACATATGGTGCGCAGTATGAGAACGAAGGATTGGGTGCTCTTGGTGCTGCTGCAGCTGGAAGGTTGAGTGCAGAACAGTTGGGGCAGGGCGCTAATGATATCGGAGAACTGATAAAATCAAAGTTCGGAGCAGCTACAGGCGCAATTAAATCTGGAGATAATGACGGAATGTTGAAAGCTGCGGCAATAGTCACGCCACTAGTTGCAACTGCTGCTGCGACAGGTGGAGCTGGTTCGGTGGCAGGCGCTTTGACAGGATTGGGAACTGGCGGCAGCGTACTTTCTGGTGTTGGTGTTGATGAGGGAATAGCGATTAATCCGCACATGGCAGTTTTATTTAAAGGTGTTGATATGCGCGAGCATTCTTTCACTTATAAGTTTATTGCCAGAAACAGCCAAGAATCAGAAACCCTCCAAAAACTAATTGCGGTTCTGAAATATCATATGCATCCTGGATATACGGCAGGGACAATGGCATTCGAGTACCCTGATGAATTTGAAATATCATTCGCCGATTCCATTTCATCAAACCTATACAAAATAGGAACGTCAGTTCTAAAGAGTTTAACAGTAAACTACAACGGTGAAGGGATCCCGCTATTCTTTGAAGATACAGGCCAACCTGTTTCTATTGAGATATCTATGGCGTTCCAGGAAACTAAAATTGTCACAAGAGAAAATATGGATACTGGCCACCACCAAGCGAAATCTTTTGAACCGAAGGGTAAAGCATAATGTCAAATTATTTCTCATACTTCCCCAAAACGCCGCATGATTTAACAAAGCGCGGCCAGCAAGTCCAGCTCACAAATATACTGCGAAGGTTTAAGGTTGCCTCTGATATTAGCAACCGCACAGATGCGTATTATGAATACGATATTCAAGAAGGTGATCGCCCAGACACAATCGCTGAGAAATATTACGGCAACGCAAATTATGCTTGGATAGTTCTGCACTTCAATGACATTGAAGATGGCCGGTTCGACTGGCCTCTGAGTACTGTTGATTTCAATTCTTATATTATAGGCAAATATGGATCAATGGCTGCTGCGCAATCAAGGTTAGAAGAGTATAGAATTTATTTGTGTCGGATCGAGAATGGGCAGAAAGTCCCAGCGACAGCCAAAACTTTATACAATGGGGAGCGGCTCGAAGAGCGAGTAGTTGTTGTTGACGAGGCCACATATAATGCAACTGCTTCTAATTTCCAAAAAGCTGCTGTCACATCATACGACTTTGAAGTTGAGAAAAACGAATCAAGAAGGTCGATCCGGTTACTTGACAAAAGGTATTTAGGTAAGGTTCGTGATGAGGTTGAAGATATCTTAAGGAATGGTGTTTAATGTCCGAAGGAATAGCAGGATATAGAAATCCTGGAGACATCGACATAAGGAGGTTTTCTTTAATCTCTGCTTCTGGACAGATTATCGACCTCTCATCAATCACAGTAGACTTTAGCGTATATCAAAATTTATTCGAACATTACTTGCAGTGCGACCTAGTGATAAATGATTCCGTTGGGTTGATCAACACTTTAAAGGGTGACAAAAATAATGGCATTCCTGGCGGTTTCACTGGCGGTGAAATTTTAGTTGTCTCGTACAAGTCAAACGACGACTCATTGGAATATAAAAATCACTTCTTCGCCTTATATGAGTTAACTGACAGAAAGAGAATCGAAGAAAGAAGCGAAGCATATTTTTTATCCGGGATCAGTATAGAAGCATACCCAGCTATATCGAATAAAATTTGCAGGGCGTATGGCGGAACTGGTGGCAATCTAATTTCAAAAATGGTAAAAAGTATTATTGGTGAGTTCGTCTACACCGAAAGCGTAAAGGCTCTTCACTATAATTATAGGGACACCATCGGTTTACGCCAGACGAAGGAAATTGATGTTGATGAAACGATAGGTCTCCAGAAATACATAATACCAAATTTAACGGTTGACGACACCATTGACTTTTTAGCAAAAGAAGCTGACTCTCCTGACCACATACCTTATTATCTCTTCTATGAAAATAGTAAAGGGTTCAATTTCAAGAACCTTGGTAACTTGATCAAGCAGGATGTCAAAGAGGAGTTTGTGTATCTGCCTTCCAACATAGATGAAGGTAGCCACACCACGAACGATGAGAACTTTGATAGGACAAAAATAATGTCTTTCGATGTCATAAAACAGAGCAATATGTTAGATAATATCCAGAACGGACTATTCAAGTCAAAAACAATTCATCTGGATATTCTTAGAAAAAATAAACGCGAAGTTACATTTGACTACAGCGACTATGTGGGGAAGTTCAACAAACTCCAACCGCACAAAATAGTAGGGGACATCGACACATTTCCTGTTGTGCGGATGATGACTTCAAGAACTGGTCACGATAACGATTCTATATTTGCTGACGAAGAACCGACTCCCAAGAAATATGGAGAGGTAATGGGGCAGAGTCAGTCATATGAAGCGCACATATTCAACACTATAGTTGAAGTTACCGTTCCTGGGGACAGCGAACTTGACGCTGGAGACATCATTCGGCTGAACATTCCCGTTGCTGCGACATCAAATGACCAAGATGGCGAAGAGGATAAATACTTGAGCGGTAAGTATTTGATCACAAAGTTAAGACATAAAATGTTAGACGGCAGCGATTCATTTACAACAATCCTAGAGTGCTCAAAAGATACAGGCACTAGAATTTAAACAACCAATGGAGCAATAAAATGCCATTACCAGGATCTAAAAGAGAAAAGCAGTTTTTATCAGAAATTGTTGAACAAAGCGTCACTCAAGTAGAAGTGCCAGTTGAGCCAACATTTCTTCAAGAAATAAAAGAGCCAACCCACGAGTATGAAGAGTTAGTGGAAGAAACTCCCGCAAAGAAAAAAAAGAAAAGCAGCTGGAAGAAATAAGCTAACCTCTCAAGGTAACGCATGAGACAATACATCGGTAGAGATAACTTCACTTGGTTTATTGGAGTTGTCGAAGATAGGAACGACCCATCCCAACTCGGCAGGGTGAGAGTCCGCACATTCGGATATCACACAGAAGATAAAGACCAAATCCCTACCGATAGTCTCCCTTGGGCCACACCACTCAATAGCGTCGATTCTGCTTCAATTAGTGGAATAGGAACATCGCCAACAGGAATGGTTGAGGGAACTTGGGTTGTTGGGTTCTTTATTGACGGTGATCGTGCACAGGAACCCGCCATAGTCGGTACTCTTTCTGGTGCGCCAAAGTCCTTGGCCGAACCAACTCTCGGCTTCAACGACCCGAACGGTGTATACCCGAAATACATTGATGAGTCTGATGTGAATGGAAGGGCGCGTGCGGTTGCGTCGACTGATACTGAGGATGCTGGTAGCATAGGGATCCCCGCATCGCCATATGCCCCCGTCTATCCGATGAACCACGTCAAAGCAACTGAGTCGGGACACTACAAAGAATACGATGATACATCTGGCGCGGAAAGAATTAAAGAGTTCCATAAAAGCGGCACGCAATACGAAGTGCACCCAGACGGCACTAAGGTCACAAGAGTTGTAAAGGATAACTATTCACTAACAGCTGGTGATGACAATTTACACGTCAAAGGAAGCGTCACTATATATGTAGATGGTGATACTAATATAACAGTTGCCGGAACTACAACTGTTGACACCCCAACAACCAACTGGACTGGTGATATAAATTTAACAGGCGACTTGAACATTACTGGAACGTCAACTGCATCTGGTGACCATGTGTCCGCAGGGATTTCTGGTAAGGGGCATACTCATAAAGATACGAAGGGGCTTGGGGCTGGTGTAACCAGCAAGCCGCAATAGGTGAATAATGTCAACTGAATTTCTCGACGAATCTGGATTTACGCTTAAAATTGGCGGCATAGAAATTGCCACGCCGACTAATGCGGGAACGATAGACGGGCAACTGGTGTTCGGTGATTGGGTTATTGTCAACGAGACTGGCGAGTTGGTTTTCAAACTTAACAATGTTGAGAAGATGAGACTCAACACTTCTGGCATTGTAGGTGTCAACAGTAGCGCAGCTCTCAACTTTCAAACTTACACATACACATCAGCGAACAGTGATACCGTGTTCAGCGGTGCTGACGATTTCGGAACCACGCTCAGCTACACTGTTGGCAGGGTTGGTGCTTATTTGAATGGAATTAGGTTAGTAGCTAATACTGATTTTACAGCTATTACTGGAAGCGAAATCACTTTTCTTGAACCCACTGGGAATGGTGATATAATAACGGTGGAAACATTCTAAGTTACTCTTATAAATAGATTATTGAATGTAGTTTAATAGTAACATTAAAGGGGCGACATTCTTATTATACTATATTATTGGAAAAAGTAAAGGTTTTTTTATGAATAATCATGACAGTTTAACAAATTTATTTGAAACGTACACAACTGAAAGCGAAAAGTTTGATTCTGGAAATAAGGCAGCTGGGACTAGAGCAAGAAAGGCGCTGGCTGAGATTAGCAAGTTGTGTAAAGAAAGGCGAAAAGAGATTCAAGAATCTAAAAACGCATAAAGCAGAGAGATATGGCAGGAAAAACTAAAAAGAAAGAAATCTTCAGTGACTTGGATTTGGGGTTCTATGCTCATCCTGTCACTCAGGCTGTCACTCGAAAAACTAATAGGGATTCAGTCAGGCAATCAGTAAAGTTTCTGATATTGACTGATTTTTTCGAGAGGCCGTTCAAGTCCGATATTGGATGTAGTATCCGGTACTATCTTTTTGAACTTTTTACTCCAGCAATAAAACAGCAGATGGAGCGTGCTATCCGAGAGGTTATTTCAAACTATGAGCCTCGTGCGGACGTTGTCGCAGTGCTTGTTGAAGAAAATCAAGAAGCACATGCTCTCATCGTTTCCGTAGCATTTATGATAATTAACGATCCGGAACCAGTCATCTTAGATGTCATACTAGAAAGAGTCAGGTAATGTCAGCAAACACATACTTACAAGTATCAGAGTTAGATTTTGAAGATATCCGTTCAAATCTAAAAACGTATTTAAGCAGTCAAGATCAGTTCAAGGACTATAGCTTTGAGGGTTCGGCTATGGCTGTTCTTCTCGATGTTCTTGCATATAATACGCATTACAATGCATATTATCTAAACATGGTCGCTAATGAGATGTTTTTGGATACTGCGCAGCAAAGGGATTCGGTAGTTTCCCGCGCTAAGGAACTTGGCTATGTTCCCGTGTCTTCAGTCGGTGCGCAAGCTGAGATCAACCTCAGAATAACAGGTGTAGCTAATACAATTACTCAAGTTACTATTCCAAAGAATTCTAAGTTTACAACAACATTTGATGATGTGACATATACTTATGTCAACCCTGTTGCTGAGAAAATTGTCGCGAAATCTCCGGGCGTCTTTGATGGTTTGCTGACAATCAAGGAAGGCGAACCTTTGTCACATTCTTGGACTGTAAGTGCTTCCAATCCTGTTAGATATATTCTTCCTAACGCTGGAGTCGATACTACAAGTATCACTGTTTCTGTCCAGGAGTCTGCTTCCGATACCACTTTGGTTGAATTCTATAGGGCGACTAACATAACTCAGGTCTATTCGACTTCTCCAATTTATTTTGTTGAAGAAGCTGCGGATAGAAAATATGAAGTTATATTCGGTTCGGGGTCTCTGGGTAAGTCGCTTAAAGCTGGTAATATTGTTAAGGTAGATTATCTTGTCAATAATGGCGAGGAAACCAACGGAGCCGATACATTCAGTGTTGATAGTTTGAATATCGGCACGCCATATTCTTCGGCAACCATCACTTCTGTCGCTTCTAATTCACTTGGAGGTCGTCCTCAGGAAACGGTTGACTCGATTAAATTTCAAGCACCAAGAAACTACCAGACTCAGAACCGAGCTGTTATCGCTAGCGACTACGAAAGAATACTTCTTTCAGAAAACCCCGACTTGCAATCAGTGATCGCCTTTGGGGGCGAACAAGCTGACCCTGCAGTTTTCGGTAAAGTGTTCATTGCTGTTAAACCATTCGGTGAGAAGTTTGCTACTCAAAGTAGAAAGCAGTCAATCAAAACTTCAATTTCAGATAGGACGCCATTAGCGGTGGACCCAGTTATTATTGATGCGGATTACACATACATCATTCCCGTAGTAACAACATATTATGATGTGACCAAATCTGCATTAAATGATAGTGCGGTCGAATCTAATGTTAGGTCTGCTATTTCTTCTTTTTCTGTTGGAAACTTGGGAAGGTTTGGTAATAGGCTGAGATTTTCCAGATTCGTGAGGGCGCTAGATGATACATCTGATGGTTTTGTTTTGAACAATGATGCGACAATAAAAATGGAGAAGAGAATTACACCAAACTTAAATGTAGCAGAATTGGTTTCGTTGAAATTCAACAATCCAATCCGAGCAAATTCTCTGGCGTCGTCAGAATTCACCTACAACGGGTTTTCATCCTTTTTGGGTGATGATGGTCTTGGTGTTGTGAACATTTTCCGATACAGCGACAGTAAAGAACGTGTTGATATTGTTCCTAGAGCTGGCGTGATTGATTATGTTTCGGGAACAGTAACTGTTGAGAATTTCTTGCCTTCAGGATTTTCAGATATAGAGTTGAGGGTTAATTGTTCTCCAGAGAACCTGGACATCATACCAGTAAGAGAGCAGATTCTGCTGCTAGAATCCGAAGACTCTATTATTAATGTTGTTGGTGAGCAAACCTAATGATAAAGGCTAAACTTTCATCTATCGTAAGAAACCAATTTCCCGCATTTTTTAAAGAAGAAGGAGAGAACTTTCTTGCGTTTATCGAGGCATACTACGAGTACCTTGAGCAAAATGGAAAGTTGACTGATGCGATACAAAACCTTGAAGGCACGAGAGACATCAACACAACTCTTGACGAGTATATCCATTACTTCCAAGACACGCTCCTGCCTTCCGTTCCTCATGAAGTTGCTGCTGATAAAAAGCTTCTAGCCAAGTATGTGAAATTCTATAACGTAACTCGTGGTTCCTTGGCGTCATATAAGTTGCTGTTCAGAACAATATACAATGAATCTGTAGAAGTTAATTATCCTGCAGATCAAATGCTTAAAGTTTCTGATGGTGACTGGAATCTTGATAGGTATCTCGTAACAAACTACGATATTAACAATTATAAATTTATCGGAAAGACTATTCAGGGGCAAGAGTCTAGGGCCGAAGCGTTGGTTGAAGATATAGTCGGCCGAGTAATTAGAAACAGAGATGTTATGCAGATAAATGTTTCTAATGTGAGGGGGGTGTTCAACCACTTAGAGCCAGTCAGAATTCTGGCCGAATCGCCTATTGGAACTGGGCACGCACCTTTGGTTGAGGCTGGTATATCAAAACTTGAAATTGTTTCTCCTGGCGGCGAATACGCCGAGGGTGATGTTCTTGATTTACTTTCTGATAATGTTGGTGATTTCGGTAAGGTTGTTGTAACCAGTACAGTTGACCTCGGTGGATCAATTACATTTTCTATAACGGATGGTGGTTCTGGGTACACTTCTTCTATAGGTGGGGTTGATCAAGGCGAATCGCTAATTTCAATCACCGGTGGCGACGGTCAATCCCCAGCGAGTTTCACTTTAGAACAAACCGATATCGGCGATACGTTTGCCATATCTATGAACACTAATTTGATCGGCGCCAATAATATGTATGGCGCGGGTGGTGCGCTGGTAACGTATGCAGATTCCACTACTGGGATTATGGACACCTTTGCCAACACAATTATTGGCGCGGCAAGTTTCGGTTTCCCTGAATATGATGAGATAACAAGCGACAATGTATATCGAGATAATACTAATGCAGCAATACAGATTGCTAATAGCGCGCAGATCAGTCTTGGCGATTCATTGTTTGGAGTGACTTCTTCAGCTAATGCCATTGTTACTGAGCTTGTTGATGCTACAGCCGGTGCTGCTTGGTTGCGCGTAGACACTTATAGGAATTTCTCTGGCGGCGAAACAGTCAAGATTGACACTGCTACTGGTCCATCAGTTGGAACAGTTTCTGCATTCCAAAGTAACACTGTCGGCGGCCATGTTCTTCAGCTAGGTCGCCCGATCGGAGTCAATATTAACGAAGGGGATGAACTTGTTTCAGGGTCACCGTTCAACTATATTGCAAATACAGCCGATGCCATTAAAACGAATGAGATAATCCACACCTTTGCTGTAGTTAAGAAGATTATTGACAACCTGCCATATGGATATGAACATAATCCAACAGCAAACACAATTCTTTCCGGCACAGTTTCGTCATCTTCAAATACTGTGACTGGCTCTGGAACTTCATTTTCAACTGACTTTGCTGTGGGAGACGTCATAAAGTCTGGCGGACAATCTAGTCGGCGCGTTGTCAGTGTATCTAACAACACAACCCTTGTCGTTTCTGATTCGTTCAACCCTGCATTGTCCGGCGCTGCTTATGGTAAGGGTGGTGTTTGGAGAGACCTCACTACATATAGGGTAGTCGCCAACAATACAGCAAATACCTCTAACCAGTTCCACACTGGTCCGATGTCTTCCTTTATAGAATTAGATGGCGTAAGGAAAGTTGGTTCACCAACGATCATTGCTAATGTTGCATACACGTCATCAAATACAGTTTATGAGAACCGCCACACTTTGTTGATCGATTCATTGCTTTTCAAAACTACCACATTCGGGACAATAGAAAACCTCTCCAATAAAGTTGGCGGCGATGGATTTAGCGTTGCTCCAACCGTCAGGGTTATTGAGCCAAACATCAGTATACTTGGTATTGGTGAACAATACATTACCCTAGAATCTGATGACATCAATTGGGGAACTGCAAATAGTCAAGTTTCTGGCCTTGACACAAATGATGGTTTGTTTCAACCTTCTTCTGCCGCCAGCGGGGATATTAAAGCAGGTAGTGGGCCGAATTTGGCGCCACAGACTACTGTCTTAGCAAACGGAACATTTCAAACTACAGTTCGCGTTTGGCAGCCATTCTTACAACGCGAACCAGGAAATATATCGTTTTCAAACAATCAGGTTGTCACAATTAGGAAATTTGATTCTTCTGTTATTCCTGGGGAAGTTGATTCGAGGACAACATCGAGTGTCGGTTCTGCCAAAATTGTTAATATTATTGATGAAGGCATCGTGGGAAATAACGCAAAAATAACCCCAAGCGTTGGCGCCAATGGTACTGTTACTGGATTGAGGGTGATTGACTCCGGATATTCATATTTTAATAAAGAGCAAGTTAGAGTACAGGAATCTGATCACCCAGACGCCACGCAAGCTGTTGTGAATTTGACGTTAAGAAATGTGGCAAACTCGGAAGGTTATTATTCTTCTTCAAGAAGCCATATATCCACTAAGCGCGGATATATCCAGGATAGCAATTTCTACCAAGAATACTCATATCAAATTATTGCTCCTCTAGCTTTGGGGAGGTACAGAGATATTGCATTGAAGTTGGTGCATCCATCCGGACAAAGGCTGTTTGGGAGGTACCAATCTCACTCCAATGTTTCAGTT
>Ga0180120_10001059_pt1 | contig 14095 bp, 7 predicted proteins | sample CPBDNA_3_FD_129677 | JGI IMG/M metagenome (GOLD analysis project Ga0180120, IMG submission 129677) | Freshwater to marine salinity gradient microbial communities from Chesapeake Bay, USA - CPBay_Spr_31_0.2_DNA (version 2) (version 2) | ecosystem: Environmental > Aquatic > Marine > Coastal ... | reverse complement strand
TTGATAGTCCGAAACAGTTATAAGAGGGAATGCCTAGGACAGAACATGAACTGCCAAGAGGAACAAATGACTCAAGAAATGTGGGACGCTATGCCGGAAGGTATGACTGTTTCTTATTCTCGTGTACACGAACAAATGACTCCTAGAGTAGCCCCGACTGTATCTGTAATGAACGGTTCTTCCCATCATTGGGACGCTGAAGTCGGCGCTTGGTATGCTACTCGTATAACCAACATGGACGAAGTTATGAGGGCTTACAGCGACAGAGTTAGCGGACGTTCAGACGTTCATGTAAATGCTGAAACTGAAAGGGTGTATGTATGAACATCTTCGTTCTCGATTCTCGTCCGATGATGGCGGCTCAATTCCAATGTGATAAACACGTCCCGAAAATGATAGTCGAAAATATGCAAATGCTAACAACGGCGCTTGTTAAATCCGGTTCACTTTTACAATCTGAATTACCGTTCCGCGTTGATGGAATCACAAGATATTCCGGAAACGCATATCCTCACCATCCTTGTACGAAATGGGTTGGAAAAGACTTGACAACAAATCTTGAAAATGTCAGTGAAGTCGATGGGAAAAATTACGCTTGGTTATGGCTTAACACCAACCAATTGTTTATTGAATACAATCGAAGATTCAACAAAGTCCACGGTTGTCTCAAAGCATACAACCAACTACCAATTCCAACAGACTATTCAATTCAGTTAGCAAAATACCAAATGCAACACAATCACGATTTTGTCTTGGCTATGCCGGACGAATACAAAGACCCCGACGCAGTAGTGGCTTACAGGAATTATTACCACAGCAAGACTTTCGCTAAGTGGGAGAAAGACCCACGTCCAAACGGCAACACGCCCGTTTGGTGGAAAGGTCATAAAGGTGGGAATTGAGGAATGAGTATGGAACAGAGAGAATTGTCAGCAACACAGATAATGAGATGGAGAGGCGTAGTCCATGGACCGGATGCGGTCGAAACTAGGTTTCAGATTGAATCAGAACCCGGAGCAGATTCGGAAGCATTATTCCAACTTGAGTTAACTGCCAACTTTGCTCATGCTCGTATGTCTGATGTATTAGTTAGAGAAATACTCACACCAATGAAAAATGATTACAGAGGTGTTAAGTTCATCAGCGAAGAAGATGCTCAATTTTATATGGCTTATCATGTACAATCTGTTCTATACACGAACCCTGCTATCTTTGAAGATGATGAGTAAGGGTGATGAACCCCAACCCACGCTGATTCATTCGTGCCTAAAGTCCCAACCACGAAGGTTTCTCTGATTCCGCCATTAGGTGCGGGCTTGGGATTACCGTTTACCGTGATGTATGCGGATGAGAAAAATGACCCAACTACACAAACAGGCCCGGGGAGATTCAATCGAGATTCAGACTTGTTGGCTGATTCATATCCAAGAACCGGACAGTTAGCAACTCAACCAATGCCGAATGCTCCGAAAATTATAACTCGACAACAATCCGGCGGAATAACTCCGACTTCGGCTAACACTTTCACTTTGAAGCCTGTTTATGAATCAGCGTATTTCAATATTGGAGCGCCAAGTTTGAATTATGGAATGGGTCAATTAGAGTTTTGTCAATTGATGCAACACTCATCTCGGTCAATGTGGGATGCAACTAAGATTCGTTCAGAGTTCATAGTTCCGAGAAGGACGTATTCGACCGCCGGAAGATACACATCCCATCCCCGAAGAAAGTTTGCATCAGCAAGACAGGGTAATTTTTCTTTGATGGAAAATATGTCTGCTCCCGATGTGAACGCACTTCACACACCATGCGACCAATTGATAGGAACGGTTGGTGGTTTAGATGGCGTCGGCGCTTGTTCAAATGCAAACTTCAATGGTGGAATGCGGGTTGCGGCTTTGACTCATTTTGCTAAATCCGATTTACCTTCGAACGGTTTTGGCTTGACTTATGGCGACGCACATAATACAATCTTCGCAACATCTCTGCATTCTCATCCAATCAAGGATGGTCAGACTACAGCAAATGCCGGTATCGCTTCCAACGGTGGCGGGACTTCCGATTGGTCGGGTCAGAACTTCTATGAAACTTGGGATGTTATGTGGACTTTGAATCAACACACAATTCCTCAAACATTGACCGCAGGGACTACGCTCTCCGCTCCCGATGCTTGTATGACTGCTGACGCTACCAACAATACAGACAACGACCATTACTTCAAGATGAATACAATTCAAAGTGTGGCCGTTCGAGACATACCGACATATGGTGGAACAGAGAAGACCTCTCCAATAGGAGCGGCGCAGTATGGGAATCATGTAGTTGCTGATTCTTGCGGACTTGTAGGATTTGAAGGAACTATTTCAGTGTCGGGATTCTTTTCAGTTTCAGCCGGAAAACTTGGCGGTAATAGTTTCAGTGAAGATTTATGGAATACAGAAGGTGTCGGATATGGCGGATTAAACATACAGGTTCACTCCGGTTTGACTCATAGAAGAAATCGCTTGTACTCTCAAAGAACAGCAAATGCCGCTAAAGAATATGACACGATTTTCAGATATGGTTCAGACGGAACAGCAGTTCAACCGATGACAGATGCGATGAAAACTCGCGCAAAACGCTTTGCCGGTTCGACTATTGACGCCAATAGTTCTTCTTTCTATGCCACACGCTCGGTTTACGACGACAAGGGTTCGTTTGGTGGCGGCGGAAATCAAGATTTAGTTGGAGATATTCCAACAACAAATGCTCCGGGAATCCTTGGAGATACTGCGGACATGAATGCAACTTCGGTTTCTAACACTTACAGTTCGGCTTTCTTGAAAAACAGGATTCCAACAAAAGTAAAAATTGTTCCTCAAATTGTTGGATATGAAAATATCACAGTCGCTCCCGGAAGTTCGAAGACAACTCAACATAGTGGCGCTTCTAATATTGTATTTAGAAAACCAATTGTCGATTATCACGTTCTCGTCTCCGTAATAAAACCGACAACAAATGTTGCGAAGTCAGCGGCGGCAAGTCCGAACAACGGACACGAAGATGTTGGAACTCCGACAAGTCGAAATAATCCCGCTCCAAGATGGCCGACTATTGACGCCAATTACGACGGAGAGCCATGCAACATTTTCCATGCGGTTTTCAGAATAAATCCGGAAAACTTGGAACAGGTTTACATCAATACTAGCCAAGGGGCGGCTCATGATTTGAATATGAATGAGAAAATATGCGCTCATTCTGTTATGCCTAGACACAATTACAACGATAACGCTCTTTTCGGAAAAACTTCGCAGGGTTGGGGTCTTCATCAAATGACACCATTTCGACCAATCTCAAATCACGCTTGGGCAAAGATTCCTAGACTATCCGGAACAATTGAGCCGGGTGGGTTTTATCAGAGAGGTGGAATATCTCATTTATGGGATGCTGATGGATATGGTGGCGAACTTTTCGTCTCCGCTGACATGACTCACGCTTCTGATTTCAACTCACAAGTTTGGGGCAACGGACAGATGTGGCCGGATGGAGATAACAACGCAGGTAATCCACCCGGGTCTGAACTTATGATATTCAAATATAGTTGCAGGGGCGACCCATTTTACACCAAGGGGGCTACTACAATGGCCGATAATCCACTAAGGGCGGCGATGGTAGCCAAGACCAATACAGACTACATAACGGGGTTGTATGCGGCTTCTATGGATAGTGGTTTTACTATCACTGACACAGCAACAAAAACTTGGAAGGGGTGGTCAATTCATGATTGGGTTTTCCCTCAAAAAGAATTGATGAGATATTTGGGAAGAGAAGACAAAGGGCTTCTCTCTAATCACCCAAGTTTGCACTGTTCGTCCCTTAGCATTCAAGAAGATGGCCGAATGTTAATGGCCGCTATTCAGAGAGATGTGATTGTCAGTGCTGACGAATATCCTTACGAAGATGTAGGATTTCCATTGAATCCAAGTATAAGTGCGACAGAATGTCCGTCGGGTTTCTATTACGATGCGGCTTCTAAAACCTGTAAATCAATTATGAATCCGACTTACGATTCTAGCGGAAGTGTTTGGCCGGGAACAGGAGATGAGATAGCCGGCTTGGAAGCACCTAGACCTGTTATTGCGGCTGACGGAACTAAATCAACAAACACTCCACCCGGAAATAATTTTTCAAGATGGCCGACTTGGACTACTCTGAAAGCGAACACAAAGGCTCGTTCTCTAATTCTATTATTCAGCAACACCCCTGCTTCCGGTGGAAAACTTGTAGCAGGCCGAGCCAAGTTTGACATCACGACAGAGAAAGTCGGAACACAAACTGTCTCTGTTGAAAATTGGACTTTCGACGATACATGGTGGAATGGTTCACAGATTGCTTGGTGGTATCAAGAGTCGGGTCAGAGAGCGATACCGATTACATACGGTTCGTACCCCGAAGCAAGATGTAGTCATGCCGTTCTTCCAAGAGCGCTTCCGCATCTAATGTCTGATGGAACTCACACCGGCGGTTATCCACAGTCGATGCCGATTGATAGAGTCATGAGTTCACCTGCCGGAAATAATGGAACAACTCGTTCGACGCTTGATACTTGGGCTACTGCAAGACGAAACTTCCTACTTCTTACTCGATACATCCCGACAACAATTGGATTTTCAGATTTCGGAATTGGAATGAATCCACATCAAGAAGTTGGATGGTCGGGTTGGTCAATGCCGACCGCCCTATTCGACCCAATAGACTATGGTGATGGAACAGACTTTTTCCAAGAAACGACAACTCTTGTTTCGCTTTGGGAAAATTATTTTCCGAATAATAGCCAAAACGCTAGTGCGGCTAGAAGTTATATCGGACCGAGAGGTGGATTCTCTCACTTCGGTCCTTTGCACTATGGAACTTCGGGATTCAATCACCCATACGAAACTGACATAATATGGACTCAAGTTCACGGCGGAGTCGGTTATGACCTTCCTCTTCATCTTCTGATTCCACCGGCAGTTCATGTTCGAGCAAGAAGTGGTGGAAATGGTTCACTCGATTTAGAACTTGAGTTGCCGTTTCACAGAACAGATACAATCGAACTTGACGGGGCTATTGGGTTCAATAGTGGGTTCGACAAAGGCCCCGAAAACTTGCCGGGTGGCTCAAGGCCGACTCTTGGAAATTATTCATTATCGACGAATCTTTGGAATCGCAAAACTTTGAACTCGGGTGGTGCGAAAATGGGTGGTTATGATTCCTCATATCAAAGAGTACACGGACCAATAATCGAAGGTACGGGATTGACTGCTTTTTGGGGCGACCATCCAACAGATAGATTCCATGCTTCGGCTATGCCGATAATGCCACCTAACACATACAGTCATAAAGAAGTCGAGACAAATATGTACCCACCAATCATGCTTGCTAGAAGTTCTGAATACAATAGGTTAGACCAATTGGCAGTCAGTGAACAACTGCAATCATCAACCGAAGTTCATCTAAGTCAGACAACAAGACCATTTTGGGATTCCGGTTCTATGGTATCTGCTAGAGGTGTCGGTTCGATGAATGATAAAAAATTGAATCGAGCGAGATTCCTTTCAGAGATAGCAGGCAAGAAAGTTTACACATCTCCCGAAGCGTGTGCTGATTTCACATTTACAGGAACGAACAGTCCGGATGCCGGATTAGGAAAAGGTCAGAGAATACTAAGAACACCCGAAGGAACTCTTCACCAATTCTTAATCGAAAGAAGTGGGCAGGCATCAAGTTCGAATATGCCGATGTGGACTCACTACAAACAACCGACAGGACAGGATTTATTTTGGAATAGCAAGGCTCTAAAAACAGACGGTTCAAATTACGATGGTAAAGATGAATGCGGACCTTTGTTAGAAACTCTGACAGGAAGTTCAGACAAGGGTAGAGTATTGGGTGCGGCATATGCAAGCGATTCAGCCGGTACAATACACGCCGTTATCGAGTACACCGCTTTGCAGTCCGATTCCACATCAACTCTCGAAAGGGCGCACAGGCTTTACTATACATACGCCAAGCGCACATTGAAATCCAACTCTCCAACTCCTGTTTATGATTGGGATTGGTCAATTCACACGCCTCAATTGATTAACGCCGGAACTCTTACAGGAACGGATGGAGAGAAGGCCGGTTCACCAAATGACCTAAGACAACCGTCGTTAGTTTGCGACGCATCAGACCGCCTGCATTTGGCCTTTACACAGGTAGTCAAATCAGCCAATGGTGGGTCAAGAAATTATTCAGCGATATGGCTAATGAACAAGTTGGCTACAGAAGATGAGTTCCCTGCGTTCGTAGGTAATGGAAATCATCCGGAGACAACGGATTCCCGTATTCAATTGGTATCTCCGATAATGACGTCAGCCGAGGAATTAAATGCCGCAACAAATAATCCGGCGACTCTGAATCAAAAAGTAATTTATTGCGATATGCCGAAAATATGTTTGCGAGGTGATGGTGTTCCTGTTGTGTTTTATCGAGGCGACCCAACAGCGAACTACACAACTGCCGCTAGAAGGTTCACGGCTATTTACGTCAATAGGGGAGCGGAAGGAACATCCTCGGACTCCATGGGAAGAATCAAGTTTGACACGAGTCAAGCAGTTTCGAACTTGGGTTATGTTTTGTCGGGAGATGTTAATTCGACGCCTGCTACAGATGTGATTTATTATGATGCAATTATTGATGAGAAAGACAGAGCATACACGACCGGCATTTGGGGGAATGATTCGACTTATCATAGAGCAACCCAAGTAAACACATTCAATACAAGACAAGATTTCCTTGAACAATATACAACGGCGAAAGGTTTGGGAACGACTAGAACTTTGTACGCAACGACAGTCGCCTCGAATACTTTGTCATATCTTAGCGACATTACAATGACTTCAAACGGAGACGGACAGATACACATGATATTCGGTTTCTCTTTACAAGGAGCAACCCCGAAAGGAAAAGCAACCCGAACAACTAACACAACTCAAAGTATAATCTCACCACTACAAGTTCCGGCAACACCTGTTAGCCCAATGGATGCTACTCAACCGGGAGACGGAACAATCTACGATGGTGGATATACGAATGCCATGACCCATCAGAACTTTTCAACAGGCGGGAATTATTCATCAAGTCTGAAAGATTGGGAAGGACAGAATAAACATTTCTTGGAAGTTTGGATGCCTTCTTTCGAATGGTCGCAAGCCGGCTCGGATGACCATTGGGTGATTCGCTCGGTGAACATGAGATGGTTGTCCGTTCCCGGTCTAGGATTCGACTCAACGAATGGTTGGTTTCCGACAGGAGCGGCGAGCGGAATTGCGGGAACTGAAACATTCCCTCATCAAGCGCCTCAACTACGCTATCAGAGATACAATGGATTCAACGCTTCCTCTCTTGATTTGGCGTGGCTGACAAATGAAATGTCATGGAACAAAACACCTCTCCCTCAATCTTCGCTATATCTTCCGGGTGGGGGAACTCAATATGTCAATCCGGCGGATGAAACTAACGCAGGCGGAACTACTGCTGATGAAATACCGGGTTATCCAATATGATTAATCCCGACGATTATCCCAAGTGGGCGATTTGGCTAATGAAAAAGATTGGAATCCTTCTTTAGTGCTGTCCGTAGCGATACATCACTGAATCTTCCGGGTCTGTTGGGCTTACTCTATTACATTCACAGTGTATGCAAAGATGAAGTATAGTATCGTTCGGTCGGTCATAATACCTGCTAATGTCGTTTTCGTTTCGTTGGTGGATTCCACCACAGTCTTCACATTGGTTGCTCATATACTGTCGTGTACTGCTTTGCCTATAAAGGTTTTGACATATCAATGTTAATGATTATCAATAGAATAGAATAATTTTGTAAGGGCAACAGTATGCCTCTGTTCAGATTCGCCGGTTTAGCGGCCGCATATTCCACACAATCCCGGTAAGGATTTCGTTCCCAACCACGAGAACTCAAATGTTTTATAGATAGGCTACTGACCACCATTCTCTCACGTTAGTTCATTTTATAATCAAGTCTAACACCAAGCAATTCCTTTCGGAAGTCTTAGAGTGCGTTCCCCCTATCCTGTTGCCCGGGCGTCAAAGCGCCCAAGAGAAGCCGCCTTCCCTCAAACCTAACGAACAGCCTTTGGGTTATAAAGGTTTCGTTTTATCAATGTTAATATCTATCAATAGAAAGGTTTATTAATAGTATGGCCTAGGACAATACAGAGTGAACGGCGCTTATCCGAGCAAAGTTCGCAAACCCGGTGGCTACGACCGATTCGAACTTGATTCGTCTTAGCCTAGGAAGTTAGGGGATATGAGAGAACATATTCTCTGTTAGAAGATTGGCTGTATTGCCGAGAGCAGAACACTCTCGAGCAAACTTGGTCTGTTCTATCTTCTATCATATGGGAGCAGGGATGCTTCTCAGCCACCGGGAAATCGCATAATTCAAAAACCAATCAATTCATAAAGGTGCGGCAAGTGTCAGAAACATGGATAAAATCCGGATAGACACTAAGAAACATGATTCTCATCTATCAAAAAAATGGACTGACGAGAACGCGGCAGGCAACGAGTTCCTTTGGAATGCAAGAATTGAGATACCTTCAAAGAAGCAATCGGGAGCATTTTGGAAAGGCGAAGGATGGAACACAGCGCCTCTAAGACCCCGAAACATAGCACTTCCCTATCAGTGGTTATTCACACAATCGGACAAATTAGATTTCCCGGGGCGCTTGAAGCCTGTTCCGGGAACGTGCAAAACGACGCTTGAAGTTCTTGATTACGGATGTGGTCGAGGCCAAGATGCTATGAGATTCGGTTTCAAGAAATACGACCCGAATTGGTTTCCGGACTCTCCATGGGACCCGGTGAGAATAGAGGGGAAATATGATTTCATTTTCTGCATCTATGTTCTCGATGTTATATTAACACCGGAAAAAAGACACGAGGTTGTCAATGACATTCGGCGCTTGTTGAAACCGGGTGGGCAGGCTTACATCATCAACAGATGTGATGACTATGCGAGCATGAAAGATGGAAGAGTAGCAAGAAAAACTGTTGACTCATCTTGGGACTTGGCTAGAGTCGAACCCGCTCGTGAATATGGTTGCGCCGAGATTTACAGAAACTTCTTTTTCCAAGTTTGGGTTTGCGACGATAAAGGTCCTTGTGTTCCGGAAAACACAGTGGAATTGAAGACTTCGTGGACGGGCTTGGTATCGGAAGAGGAATAAGCCCCGGCGAAGTCTGAAAGGCCGTGGATAGGAAGTTAGAGCGCTATCATCGGATAGTCCGTGAGTCTCCAAAAGAAACAATTGACCCACCTGCCGGCTTGTCAGAAGCAATAGAACAAATGTCGAAAGACAAGAGAAGGCCACGAACTGCGATAGCAAGATGGGTCAGCAAACAGTGGGCGGAATTGCATTACGAAAGAATACAAGGTCAACCCTTGCCCGAGGCTTCTGCGGCTATTGGGATGGTTCAGAAGGAAACAATCGAGAGGCCAACTCACTTCCCAACTCATTTCGGACTTGGGTTAGTCCCGTCAACATTATCAATTGGCGGTTGGCGACAGGATAAGACATACACTTCATGTTATACATCTTTGAGCGTTCCTAGGCCATTCGACCCGACACTCCATGGAACTATCGCCGGAACTGTTGGGTTCAGTTATATGGGCTACCAAGGAAATCCCGACCCGGCTCAATATGACATAACCACTAGAAGAGGCGGTGGTCCTCGTGGTGGTTTCAGTTGGACGACAGGACCAACAGAAGGAAATTATCCTACTAGCGTTCTTCCTCAACCGACTTTCAATCTCGGCGTATTGGGATTCAGTAATGGCGGATGGAATCCCGAAGGTCTTCAATGGACGAATAGACCCAAGCAAGTTCGACTTCAAGGTCTTAGAAATAATTCGGTTCATCGTGTGATGTTCGCCCGTTCTCGAAAAGTAATGTTCAGAAACTTGTACGGTCCAATATCAGAAGACGAAGCGACACCAAAAGCGCCGAATGTTTTGATTAACGGAACAAAGCCAATTTCCGGAATCAAAAACTTGCGAATAAAACGCCGATATAATGCACCTGCCGAGGCGACTATTGACCTCAATAGTGTGGCGGGAAGGCGGTCGGGCATTGTGAAACTTGGCGATACGGTGCAAGTGTTTGCATCTCCCCGGGAGTGGGATAATCCACCACTAATTTTTACAGGATTCGTTTCAGACATTGAAGAAGATTCTACCACGGTTTCAATAATCTGCCTAGATGCTCTAGGGTATTTGACGAAAGAAGTTCTTTTGACTAATCCAACATACCAAGAAACCGACGCGGGTGTGGTTTGTAGAGATATTATCGCAGGTTCTTCATACGGTCCGCCGCTAGGAAAAATCTCAACACAAACCCGAGTTATACTTCCCTCAAGTTTGGATTTGTCTAAGAAAAGTCGTCTCGATGCAATCCAAACAATACTCGATATTGTCAACAACACACCCAACCAAGTCATACTTCAAGCAGAGGTTAACGGGTACATTAATCTTGTCAGATTGAGGGAAGTTGATGATACAAGTTTGAAACCTTACATCGCCGGGAGACTGCCAAAAACTTCTGTCCCACAGGATTTGTACCCGACTCAAATAACTAGAGATGAGGGAGATTTAGACTTCGTAAATAAAGTGTCAATCACAAACTCTGAAATCGGTTTGATAGCAACCGAACCTACAACACCTGTTCAAAATCCTGTTCATATTATTGTCGAAGAAACTGCGGCGACTGACGTTCCGACAGCCAAGTTCTTTGCTCAACAAATATTGAATCAACAAGGTCGAGCAGGTTCTCGTTGGAATGTTCAAGCGCTACCGGAGAGGTTTGATATTATGCCGGGTCAAGTAGTTGACTTCGCTTCCACTGATGGCGGTCTAGCAGGCAGGCAAAGAGTATTCGATGTATCAATAAAATACAGCCCGAGCGACGTATCAATGACGATGACTGTTGGTCGTCAAGCCCCCGATTTGGTTGCCATGTTGAGATATGCAACAGGCGTTTCCCAATAATCCGCGTTTTTATCCCCATCATTAGATTCCCCCCCTTTAGGGGGGAATCTAGTCTAAAGAATCGAACCGACTAACCCCCTAAGAGACACATAGTATAGTTGAACTGTATATACATCAGAGTATGAGTATGTTCGTTTAATTAATTAAGGTGGGATTAACAGGGAAGGATATGGGCGCGGAAACTCTTTTCCTTGAAGCCCTGTCATTGGGGTGTCGCGCCCATGGAGTTTTGTGTGTTATTTCTCTCCCATAATATGCACCCCAATGATAGGCAACAAGCGACGGTGAAATGAATGAACTTTTTAGAATTAGAAACCACGACAGGATTAACGATGATTCGTACTGCTGATATTTCAGCAATCACATACATGGAATCATGTTGGGAGATTCACCTTCACTCGGGAACTATATTCAGAACAACCGACGAGAATAATCAACTTCGAGCATGGATGAACCGAAGTCAAGGCGGAAAAATGTCTTACAACGGCATTCCGAAGAAATAATATTCGGGAAGAAAGTCGTAGCACATGGTCTTGAGCGCCATGCCATTTTCGGTTCTCACTCCGACAAACGCCGTTGCTCTCGATAAGAGCCGGGATAGTTAGCCTTATGCAATCCTACAGCGTTAGCGAGTTTTCCCAACGGACTGTTTGTTGTTCGTAGCCTACCCCACTATCATATTCATTACTGAATCAAGAAGGCATCCCTCATTACGGGGATTGACTGCCACCCTTCGATGTAGCCTCGCATTCTTCCCGGGGACTATATTCGTCCCCATGAGAAGTCTCCTTCTCACATTTAATGGGAGAGGTAGTCTATTAATAAAGGTTTCTATTGATACATCAAGACATTGATAGAACAAAACCTTTATATCTGGAAAGCCTTACGACAGTACATGAGCAACGAGACGACATTCACAACAGGCGAGACATACAGAGCAACATCAGTTTGCGATTCAAACTGTCATTGGTACTTCACAGTAGAGCGCCGAACAAACGCATCAGTATGGGTTTCAGAGCGTGGAGAAGAAGCAGTACGCCGAGCAGTAAGAAATTACAATGGTGAAGAGTATTTCATGCCTTTCGGAACTTACTCAATGGCGGCTCACTGTTCAGCAGGGAACGTCGCTTAATAACGTGGGAATCACCCCTCGTTCTATGGGCATTACTAGAATCAACATACCAAGCAAAGCACCGCTTCCGGACTTGTGGGAGAAAGTTCGTCCGGACTTCCCAATGCCATCTCCGAGGAAATATCAAGACGAAGTTCTAAATGTAATTTATTGGGCGCTTGAAAATGACGACTTCGATAACATAGTCATCCAAGCACCTACCGGAATCGGGAAGTCGGCAATCGCTATGACTGTTCAATCAAGATTTCAATCAGCATATCTTCTCGCCCCAAGTTTGGGATTGGCTCAACAGTACAAAGATGATTACGGTCATGTTCTCAAAGAAGTTCGAGGCCGTTCCAATTTTCCTTGTTGGGTTCGTTCGGGTAATGCTGACGGAGCGCCTTGTCATGGTGTCAAGAAGTCCTGTCCTCACACGAAGCGGGAAGACCCTTGCCCGTACTACGAACAAAAATATGCGGCCACTGATGCGCGCTTGACGCTCTCAAATCCGGCATATATGTTCAGAGTCATACAGGGCGACCCGAACTTCGACCAAAGAAAGTTCGCAATAATTGACGAGGCTCACAACATGGAATCTTTCTTCATGGGTTTGATGGAAGTAAAAATATCGACAAGAGATTGGCAAATGATTCACGGCGCTCGTACAGGTTTACCAATGGCTTACGCTCCCGAGGATTGGAAAACTCCGATGGAGAATCTTTTCAATGGCGCGAAGCGTTATCTCGAACTTGCGGAAAAGGATGAAGATGAGAAGGGTGTAGAAAATGGGCGCAAGTTATTGAGCCGATGTTCAACATTTTTGGAATTGCTAAAACAACCGAAGAGAGTTATTGTCGAAACCAAGAGCGACAGGAATGGGAAGTTCGTAGTTGCGAAGCCTATTCGTGTCAATAGTTTCGCGCTTGAACATCTCGAACGAATCAGCGAGAAAAGAATATTCCTTTCAGCGACAATTTTGAATTGTGAAACCTTCCTCGACAATCTCGGACTTGGGCATCAGAAAACTCTGTATGTTAATGTCAACAAATCTCCATTCAATCCGGATAACTTCAATATCGTTTACGCTCCATGTGGTCCTATGTCTTGGAGCAAGCGTGATAATAGCGTCAAGAAACAAATCAAAGCGATAGCCGCAATCATGGATAGAAATGCAGACAAGCGTGGAGTCGTTCTGCCTCACTCACATTATATCCGTGAGAAAATTGTTGATGGACTTCGCGACTTGGGTTATGGAGATAGGATTCTAACTCATGGTTCAGATGCGACAGGACGCAATATTGCGATTGACACTTTCTTCAAATCTCCGAGACAGGATTTAGTTCTCATCTCGACCTACGTCGGTGAGGGATTCGATTTCAAAGGCCGACTTGCTGAATGGTTGGTCATTTGTAAGATTCCATTCCTTCCTGTCAAAGACCCTCAAATCGAATTGAGAATGAAAGAGGACGAGCATTCATGGAGACGAGACAACGAAGGAACTCCGGCTTGTCCGTATGAAGAACCGAATAAATATTCAAACGGAATGTGTTCATCATTCAACTGCGCGAAACCTTGTCAGTCATGGTACAATCTCCAAACTGCTCTGAAACTTGTGCAGGGCGCGGGACGAATTATTAGAAGTCAAGATGACAAAGGCGACCTGTACATCCTTGATGGGTCGTGGCAAAGGTGGGCGAGATGGAACAGTCATCTGTTGCCGTCATGGTTCAAAAACTCAATAAGAGAGATGAAGCCGTGGTTGAAGCGAGGGATTGCGTGAAAGAATTACCCGAGTTCGTTCTTGCTCCGAAGCACAAGTTTGAAATGAATGGCGAGACTATTGACATCCCCTCAAGAAAAGTTCGAGTTTACGGTTATGCAAGTTGGCCGTCATGTCCGAATTGTAAAAG
>Ga0180120_10001052_pt1 | contig 14128 bp, 16 predicted proteins | sample CPBDNA_3_FD_129677 | JGI IMG/M metagenome (GOLD analysis project Ga0180120, IMG submission 129677) | Freshwater to marine salinity gradient microbial communities from Chesapeake Bay, USA - CPBay_Spr_31_0.2_DNA (version 2) (version 2) | ecosystem: Environmental > Aquatic > Marine > Coastal ... | reverse complement strand
GCTCACCCAAGAATCTAATCGGTGTACTAGCGGAGGATGCTCGTTACGAAGATGGCGTTGGTCTTGTTGCCGAGTTGTCTATCATGCCACACTGGAAAGAGTTTGTCGAGGCGGTGGCTCCTCATACAGGTCTTTCCATCTACGCCATGGGCGAGGGTAACTATAACGACTCGGGTGAAGTGGTGGTGGAGAACTTGGTTCCCCATACCCAGAACTCCGTTGACTTGGTTTCCTATCCCGGGCGCGCTGGGTCGAAACTAGCTGATAAGCTCTACGAGGCTGCCGTGTCAATGCTGAAGACGGTGGAACTCGCAGAGCGCGATCTGGTGAAGTGGGTCGAAGATGACGAACTTTACTATGGCCAGGTCGCGTATGTTATGACAGAGGGTGTGTTCCCATTCGAGGGAGACCCACTGGCTATGGCCGCTAGCGAAGAGAATCCCATCGCGGTTATCCGCGTTTGGGATATGGAGAATGGAGAGTGGATGGCGAAGGAAGACCTCCGCGCCGCGCCAGTCTCCAGCCTGACACAAGTTTCCGCACTTGGAGAAGCCAAGAGCGGGGAGAATGGTACTGCTGCTCCTACAGTCGCAGAAACCGTAACTAATATGAAAGAAGGAAACTCAGATATGGAACTCAAGGAATTGAGCGACCAGCTTGCTGAGCTGCCAAACTTGGTAGCCGCTGCTGTTGCAGAAGCCCTTGCCCCTGCTGTAGAGACCGAAGAGAAGGAAGAAGTTGACGTTGCGGCTGTTGCTGAAGCAATGGTCGAGGCCGACCTTCCCCAGGTTTCTCGCAAGGCTGTCTACGAGTCACTTCGTGCCGGTGCTGACTTGACCGAGGCTATCGAAAACCAGAAGGCTTTCGTTGAGTCCGTGAAGTCGCACTTCAAAGAAGAGGCTGCTGCTTCTTCCAAGAACGAAGAGACCGTTATCGTTAACACTCAGGAAAAGGCAGCTAGCCTTTCCGAGATTCTCAACGTGAAGGTTGGTGCCTAATGGCTCTGAACGAAGTAAACGTAAATGGAGAATCCCTTAACTACGTCGTGAACTCCGCTGTTGCTTCTGGCGACTTCGTTGTTCTCGGTGGAATCGTTGGTGTCGCAGAGACCGACGCTGCTTTGGGAGCCGACTCCTCGTACTACGCTACCCTGCGTCACATCGGTGTGTTCCGTGGAACCACCGCTGATGCCGTTACGGTTGGCGCTGCTATCTACATTGCGGCTGGGGCAACCTACGGCACCGCTTTGACCACTGACTCGGACACCGGTTCTAACGAACTCGTTGGCTACGCAGTCAAGGCCAAGGGCGCTGTTGCAGGCGACGTTTTCGTCCGCATCAACAACTAAGAATAGGTGATTTAACTAATGGCTAACATTAAAGTAGTTGAGCAGGAGATCGCCAAGATCGAAGAGCGCTCGACCAAGCGTCAGATTGAGGCTGCAAAGCTTCTTACTAACGCTCTGTCGGGAGACCTTCGTGCAAAGGTGATGCTTCAGGAAGGAATCTCCAGCTCGGACATTCCTACCGTCTTGGAGCCTGCTATCAACGTTATCTTCCTCGCGCAGTACGCTGCCGAGCAGAACGTATGGAACCAAATCGCTGACGAGCACATGGCAGACAACTTCGGAACGATCCGCTTCGGTGACTTCCAGGTAGACGCAAGCAGCATCGTCTCCGAGACCGGTGAAGAATTCATCGCCGGTGGTCTCCCCGCAGTGGGCGAGTACGCAGAGTACCCCGCTGTTCCTTTCACCACGACCCAGCTCGACAAGGAATTCGAAGGCAAGCACGGCGTCCGCGCCCGCATGTCATGGGAATCCCTGCGTCGCATTGGTAACTTCGACATGATCGGTCGCATGACTTCTCAGTTCGCCGCTTACGCAGCGCGCCAAGAAGACATCGCTCTGGCCAAGTTGTTCGTGACCTCCGCTGGTGCCGTTGGTTCTGGCTTCTCGGGCAAGGGCTTGTCGGGTAACCCCGCACTGAGCCTCGACGCTCTTGAGACCGCTATGGCTGACTCGCGCACTGACACCGTTGGTGGCAACCGCGTTGTGGCCTCGAACTACAAGCTGGTTTACGGCACGTCGCTTGCGATGACCGTTCGCGAACTGTTCGCTTTGCAGCAGATTCGCAAGACCTCTGGTTCCGAAGAGACCATCTTCAACCCGAGCATCATCACCAGCCCATTCAACCCAATCGAGTTCAACGCTCTGGACACCGTTTCTGGTAGCCAGACTGACAACTTCTGGTTTGTTATTCCTGACCTGAATGTGCGTCCGTACTTCTGGGAGGTCTTCCTCTCTGGTGCACGCACGCCTTTGATCTCCATCAAGGACAACGGACACTTCAGCCTCGCTGGTGGAGAAGTTCCTGTTCGCGATGGTAGCTTCGACGAGGATGACGTGCAGACTCGCGTCCGCCACGTTGTTCAGGCGTTCAACATCACTCAGGATGGACTCCGCGTTTCGACTGGAGCAGGTTCCTAGTAACCAATAGAATTACCCCCGGGCGTAACAGCTCGGGGGTTTTTCTTTTTGGTAGGATGGTTATACCAGCTCCCCCTCCTGCTGGCTTGCCCCGTACCGTAGAGCCAACCCCCTTCCCACGGCTCCGGTACGGGGCTCTTTTATAAGGTAAAATGGTTGTATGGCTAATACTGGTGTTGCACCTACTGATTTCACTACCGACGTGGGCAAGGTCCGCGCGTTGCTTGGTGATACTGACCCCACTGATGTGTCGGCTGGTGAGGGTACCTACATGTACTTCAGCGACGACGAAATCGGCGCTTTCCTTACGATGTATGGTGACAACGTAAAGCTTGCCGCGGCGCGTTGCTTGGAGACAATTGCTGGCTCTCAGGCCCTACTCCTAAAGTCCTGGTCCTCCGATGACCTAACCGTAAACGGTGACCGTATTGCCGAGTCGCTACGCAAGCTCGCTGCTCAGCTACGCGAGGAAGCAATTGTAGACGAGTCCTCCGAATACTTCAACATGATTGCAATGTTCATAGACGACAACAATGACGGGATAGCGGACCCATACCCCTGGTGGAACTAATATGGCAATCTCTAGCGGTACGCCTATAGACTTTGCGAAGATAGCCACAGAGATGCGCACGATTGTGGCGCGTTGGTATAACGCCCAGATTCAAATCATTGACCCAAACTTACGCGATCAAGTGTGGGACATGGCTACGAATACCTACAGCACCACGAGTGAGGTTGTGCTGTATTCCGGCAACGCCCGCGTACAGCCCCTCAGAGAGGCGTCAACGCCCGATATTGGCATTACTCAGGCCGCCATCCACGGAGTACGCATTCAGGTCCCCTATGACGCCACTGTGGGTCTTATACGCAAAGGTCTACAAGTTCGCGTTACTGATGGTGGCGAGGATACCGTGCTTGAAGATTTAAAGTTCGTGGTAAAGTCCGCCATTAACTCTTCCTACGGTTGGAACAGAACAATCGAATGCGAAGTAGATGTTAAGTCGGTGGAGTAATGGCCAGGTCTGATTACCGAATCCAAGAAGATATCAAAAAAGCTTTAGATAGAGTTGGCGCTACGCCAAGAATTATTCAAGAAGAGGCAGAAAAAATGGCCGCCGAGGTTGCCGAGTTTGGCGAACTCGAAATGAAGGCAATCATACTTACTAGCGGAACCGAGTTTAGCGATGCCGCAAGAAGGGCTGGTATTAACAGGGGTCCGGGCAGGTTCCGCACTGGCAAGATGTACAACTCTGTTACCTCAAGAGCATCCAGTTCTGGCGATGTTGTTTCTGCTGAATACGGATGGCTTGGTCAAGTTAGAAAATATTTCTTATACCAAGAGAACGGCTTTAAAAATAAGTTTATAGCTTCATATTCTGGCTCGGGTGTTCTTCGCGTCCAGGGTGGATCGCCGGTGGTGAGAAGGAATCCCAATGGTGGGTACAAGAATACGCCAGGAATGTTTGCACTTAGGGATTCCCAAAAGGCGGTACAAAGAGAGTTGCCAAAATTCCTCAAGAAGTATAGAGGTCGAATTACTAGAAGAGTAAACAAGGGTGAGAAGTAATGTCCGGAATTGATTTAGTTGCATACCAAGATGAAATTACGGCGCATATTGCTTCCGCGTTTCCTAACTATGAAATCATTGAAGACGAAGTATTCGACGACGAGAGCATTGCAAGGCTACAGTCCAAGACTAAACCGTTTATAGTTTTGCGCTGGAGTGGCTTGACCAGAAACGTATCTAATGCATCGATGGCTGGGGTTCGATATGACGAATACATATCAGATTTCGACATCATCGCAACTGCGCCCACACCAAAGATTGCCCGTAGATTATTGAATTACTTTATGGACGCATTGATTGGTCACACGCTGTCTAACGGGTACCAACTAACTCCCACTATTGGGCAATCGATATTCCCGCTGACGGAAAATAACTCATCTCCCAAGCTCTACCTCGGAGTTGGAACTTTAGAATTCAGATTCAGCGCGTCCGATCCGACCTCGTATATTACCCCATAGATGATGGTAAACTAGGTATATGGTACTTGCGCTTAATACTGTCTCCGGACAAGTCTCTGACGTTTCCCCAAAGATGCTGGTTCACCCACACTTCGGGAAATATCTTGTTGCCGTCGAGGAAGGTACTAAATCATATCACCCCGAAATGTACAAGGGTGGCACAGTGGAGGAAAAGGTTGCCCAGAAGTCCAAGCTTGGAAATCTTCTGGGAATGCTGAAAAGCGACAACGAAAAAGAATCTGAGGTCGAGGAAGTAACCGAGGCTGAAGAAACACCAAAACCCGATATCGATATTGAGGATGAAAACTAATGGCTAACACCAGAATGTATCGTGCAAACGTTACGCTCTGTCTGGCATACCCCGAAGCTTTTGCTGACCGCACGGCTCCGACGGCTGCCGAGTTGAACGGTGCCCTGGTAAAGAACATTACCTGTGCCCTCAACGAGGATGGAACTACGTTCACACTTGGGGACTCTGACACCGACGATTCGCTGACCTTCTGCGACGCTGGTAACGTTTCGAGCCCAACTTTCTACAACCCCGAGGTTGTATTTGAAGCATTCCGCGACGCGGACACTGCTGCAACCGGAGAATACAACGAGGCACTTGACCTCATTGCGTTCCCCGACATTGAGTACATCGCAATCATGCGCGCCGGTGGTCTGAGCACAGACGCATTCGCCGCTGGTGATCGCATCAAGATGGTCGCTGTGAAGACTGACTATGGAATCGACGTTGTTGGCAACGGAGAGAACCAGCGCATTAGCCAGTCCTTCTTTGCTAACGACTTCGTCAACTGGAACTACGAGGTGGCTGCATAATGACTGACGTAAAGGTACCTGCAAGCGGTAACATCCGCGTGTGGTGGGGCGCTACCAGCGCTTTCGCTGACTACAAGAACCCAACCGCAGCTGAGATCAACGCTTGCCTCGACCTCTCTGACGCCGTATCCTGGAACGACTTCGACTTCAACCTCGAAGCATCGAACCAGCTCGAAGACCCAGCAATCACGGCTCTTGGCAAAACCTATGACCGTGGATTCGCTAACTGGGGTGGAGGAATTTCCTTCTACTACCCCAAGAACTTCGATGACGCATCCAGCAAGTACTCATTGGTATACGACACGCTAGACGCACCTCGCACAAGCGGGTACATCGTCATGCGTATCGATGGCGCTGAGTCCGCTGCGACTGCCGCTAATGGCGACTTCGTGCACGTTCTCAAGGTTATGACTGACGGCTATGCCGAGTCCGTAACCGGTGAAGAAGCATTCCGCTACACCGTCACCATGCTCCCACAGGGTGACTACGCAGTGCGCACGGTAGTTGGCGGAGGAACCCCAGTGGTTACTCCAGATACTCTCGCTAGCTCTGTTGGTGACCACGACGCATTGACCGCTACATGGGGTGGACGTAACTACACCAACGGTATGACCTGGAGCACAAGCGACGCTAGCGTTGCTACTGTTTCTTCCGGTGGTATCGTCACCTCCGTAGCAGCCGGAACCGCAACCATCACGGCAACTTCGCCTGATGCCGGAACCGACACCTGCGCGGTAACTGTTTCCTAGTAATAAACGCAAGGAGAGCCCCCGCTTCGGCGGGGGTTTTTCTTTGCCTGTGATAGTATCTGCTATAAGAAACCCTAGGAGGAAAATTGTCTGAAGAAGAAATTATTGAATCGGTTGAAAAAGCGAAAGCTCCCGGTACTTTCAATATTTTAAATGTGCTACAAGATCGCGGGTACCCAGAGTCAACTATTGATATCTACATGGATGAATCATCCATGTATAAGATTTCTGAAATCAAAGAGAAGCTTGAGGAATTAGATAATTCCATTGGCAAGAAGTCTGAAACGGAAAAGCAAAAAAAGCAAAGAGAAGACTTGTTCCTGGAGCAAGATGGTTACATTGAAAAACTAGAATCCTCTAAGCTTGTGGTTCACATTTGCGGAATACCAGAGGGCAAAAGGGAAGAGCTTTACAAGCAGGCCGTAAAGAAATACCCAATTGAATATGAATCCCCCACTGGAATTTCCGACTTCCTTTCTGGCAACCAGCAAAGGGTAGAGAAGGAATCTCCCGGCAGGGATGCTTTGTTTACCGATTACCTCTGGCAGTCTCATATTCAAAAAATTGTAAATCCAGATGGCGATGAGCAAACAGAGTTTTCATATTCCACAATTAGGACCATGAGGGAAACCTTTCCGCTTGGTGCTATGGTAAGAATAAATAACGCCATAGAAAAGATTCGCTCGGCAACCGCATTGTTTACCCTTGGCACCGGTGAGGATTTTTTAGCGAAGCCCTAACCTGGCCACAGAATCGGTTCGTTGGTACATACCTAAAGGCCGCGGCTAGCATAGGGCACCCACCCACTTCCGTAATCTTTAGCGACCCATCGCATACGGAGTGGACAATGTGGGACTACCGTCTAATCAAGGCTCACTACATTCTTGAGGACTGGTATCGAGATGGCGTGCCAATCTGGTTGGACGAATCGGATCGTGTAACTTTTGACGCCAAGGCCAGGGTCTCTAAGTCGCGTGCGGCTATTGAGCGCGCACAAGAAGCCGACGGCAAGAAGAAAAACAAAACACACGGTAGATATTTTATTGCCGAGCCAAGGGTTATGGATGGAGGCGAAATGCCAACCAGGTCTGAATGGCTAGAGGAGCAGGAGAAAAAGCAGGGGGTGTCACCAGTCCCGCGCAGGGAAAGCAATATATTACAGGGAAAAAATAAGCCATGAGGTAGAATGTATATATGGCGGACAACGAGTTCTATTACAAAATAATCCTTGACAACAAGGAAGCTAGCAAGAACGCGAAAACTTTTCAAGCCAATATCAAGGGTATTGGTAAAGTAAATCTTGGTGCTAGCCAAAACGCCATCAAGGCGATGGGGTCGTCGCTAAATGAAGCATCTGGTTTCGCCAAGGTTTTTGCCGGAACAATGGAAAAGCTGGCAGATGGTTCTCCGGCACTTAGGTACGCTCTTTACGATATTAGAAATACGATGCTCGGCATCGCAGCCGCTTCTGCGGCAATCGCCGTCGGGCCAATAGCCGCTTCTATTAAATACGAAAGAAGCTTCGCCAATGTTATTAGGACCAACGAGCTTGTTGGCGAGACGGCAAAAACGGCTACCGATGAACTTGAATTACAGCTGAAAAGAATTGCCCAGACAAGTCCAATATCATGGGAAGATATTACCAATATTGCAACACTTGCGGGACAGCTTGGTGTTGCACAAAAGGACATTGCTAACTTTACCGAAACGGTCGCCAAGTTTGCAGCAACCACCGACCTCAGCGTTGACGCCTCTGCCACAGCGTTCGGTAGGTTGGATCAGCTCATCGATGGCGTTGATGGTAAATTTGAAAACTTAGGCTCTGCCATACTCGGCGTGGGTGTGGACTCGGTTGCGACTGAATCTCAGATTGTAAACGTAGCAACAAATATTGCCTCCATGGGTAACCTTGCCAGACTAACCGCTCCGGAGATTATCGGCCTATCCGGTGCTATTGCCTCATTGGGGATTAGGCCAGAACTTGCACGCGGTAACGTTACTAGGCTGTTCTCTAACATCGGCAGATCGGCTGTTGAGGGTGGGTTTAACGTCCAAGAATTTGGAAGACTGACCGGCAGAACCGCGGATGAGTTTGTTGCGGACTGGAGCACCAGGCCCGGTGCCGTACTACAGGACTTCTTCGATGGCATCAATAAAGAAGGGCCAGAGGCAGAGCGCACGCTTAGGTCACTGGGTATTACCTCCGTGCGTGATATCCCAGCAATCCTTCGTCTGGCCCAGAACTCAGATGAGGTACGTCGCCTTATTGGACTCAGCGCCGATGAGTATGTTTACGCCACAAAAGTGTCGGAACAGTATGGGATTATTAGTGGCACCACCTCGGAGCAGATAGCTAGACTTGGTCAAAACTTTGAACTATTACTTGCGACAATCGGAGGATCGGTCGGACCGCTTTCTAGCGTTTTTCAATTCTTGAACTTACTTGTCCAAGGGTTTACTAAAATCACAGAGAGCCCCATCGGCCAGTTCATAAGTGGCGTCGTCATCGTGCTGGCGCTTTTGGCATCCGCCCTTGCAGCGGCCGTGGCGGCTCTTGCCGGAACAGCGGCATCAATCCTTGCTCTTAATTACGCATCTAATAAACTTGGCTTTACTCTAAAGGATTTAATCTTATCGGCGCTGGGTAGCGCTAAGTCGCTAAACGTTCTGAACGCCAGCGCTAAGGGTGCCACTGTGGGCATAGGCGCACTCGGAGCTGCCATGCGGATTGCCATGCCGGTTCTTCTTATTACCTCAATCGTTTCCCTTGTTGCCGGTATCGCTGGCCTAGGCGACGAGTCGGATACAACTACCCAGAAAATCAATGCGCTCTATGGCGGAATGGATGGGCTAAGGGCCGCCATTGATAAAGATACCGCAGCGTTCAATGCTCAAGAAAATGCCGTCAAGGGTAGCGGTCAAGCAATTATCACATACGACAGGATACTTAAAACAAGCAACGAAAGCATTCAGTCCAGAGTTAATCTTGCTGGTGATTTTGTCGATGCCGACGGTAAAGTAAAAACAGCAGTAGACGCAACAACTGAATCTATCGAAGAGCAAACCAGGGCTGTAAACGAAAACGCAGCCGCTTACCTAGAGGGCTCGCTTCTTCAAAATGCTGATGCTGTTTCAGTTCTTGCAGACCCCGGGTTCCAGCAAGCGTTCATTGATACTGGAGTTACGATACAGGACTTAATTGCAGCTGGTATTAAGGGGGAGGCCGACCCGCTAATTGATGCTCTTATTGCCAATCAAAAGAGAGCTGTTGCAGCGCTTTCGCAAGAGGGTATTCAATATATTGATGGACCCCAGGCGGACCCGGAAAGATTCAGGCAAATCAATGAGGAAATAGCAAAACGAGAAGCGCTAATTAAAGCTGCCGATGGCGCTTTCAGGGATCAAATAGTAACTGCCAATGATGCGATAAAAGCAGATTACGAATATAGTCAGGCGGCAGAGTTTGTCAATGGGACCCTGGAGGACCAGGCGGCATATGCGAGCCTATCAAAGGACGCCATCTCGGACTTGATGGACGAGGTGTTCGGAGCTGCCAACGCCGCGGCTAAGACAAGGGGAGCCTTCGTGGACCTCGGCGAAGAGATTGCCGGTCTAGAGGGAAGCGCCTTGGTCGCGGAAGGTGCAATTCAAAGTGTTGTTAATTCCATTCTCGAAGGAACGCTTGACCCGGAATTACAAATAGCTAATCTTGCTCAGACTATTTTGCTATTGGGACAGGCTGGAATTGTTTCCGGTCCGGCTCTTGACGCGCTCAATCAAGCCATCGATGGCGTTGCCGCTAGGGCTGGCATTGGGGCGAATGAGGTCGCAAGACTTGTTAACAATGCGTATGCACTTAACGACCTGGGCGACGCGGGAGATGCAATAGCGGAAGGAATCAAAAAGGTGGAGACGGGAGCCACCGGAGCGGCAAAGAAGGTTGAGACGCTGGCTGAGAAGTTCGACAAACTTGTTGAATCGATGTTCGAATCAATTAACCTTGGTCGCGATGCCGAAGACGCCATCTTTTCTCTGGGCGAAGCGTTTGGAGAAACTGGTGACCAGGCGCTTTACGCCAGCGACGAGATGCAAGATGCGATTGGCTCAATCCTTGCGCAGTCCAGTAGCGCCGAAGAAGGCGTTGCCAATCTTGCTGCGCTATTCTCCAATCTTGCCGGTACCGTAGGTGCAGAGGCTACGCCTTCACTGCAAATTCTTCGTCAGGCAATTAGCCAAGTCGCCGCCGCCTTTGGAATCACAGAGGCTCAGGCGCAACAGTTCATCGATACTGCTGGTGGCGGAATATCAAACATTAACTTTGATAACTTCAACCGTGGAATTCAGAGCGCACAGCAAGAAGTTCGCACGCTTCTTGATTACGCATCCGACCTGGAGTCGGTGTTCTCCCGTGCATTTGACATCAGGTTCTCCAGCACATTCGCTATTGATGAAATCGCTGCCGCTTGGTTTGACCTTGGGCAGAATGTCGAAGACGCCCGCCAGGAAATCGAAGACCTCATCACAACCCAAGAGGGGCTATCGGCAGACCGCTCGCTCAAGGAGTACTTCCTGTCCGTAGCGGAAGCCTATGGCGACACTCTCCGTGCGGGTATCCTGCGTGAAGAATTAGCCGCGTTAAACAAGGGGCAAGAAGATAACGCCAAGGCCATTGCCGAGGCTCAAGCGATTGCCGGTGGCGATCTTACCGGCCAGGGTCCGGGACAAAGGCAGAACAGGGCAGCACTGCTGGGTCTTGTGGGTGACTACCAGGGCTACATCACAGCACTCGCGGAATCCGGTGCCAGCCAGGATGAGCTACGCAAGGCCACAGAGCGCGCACGCAAGGAATTCATCGCGCAGGCAATAGAGCTTGGCTACCAAGAAGATGTGGTCATGCAGTACGCGGCGGCATTCGATGATGTACGCACGGCAATCGACCGGGTGCCTCGCGATATTACCGTGGACGCTAATGTTAACCCAGCGCTCCAGGCTTTGAATGAATTGAACGCCAGCCTTAATAAACAGATTTCCGCAGCGAGATCGCTGAACGCCGAGCTTGGGAAGCCAATTGAGGTAAGACAAAAAGTGGTGGTTCAAGATACAGTAACTCTTTCAAAGCCACTGTACCTGACAAGAACCGACGCTCAGGAAATGGCGCTGTTTAGAAACAAAGCAGGCTTCGCCGACGGTGGCTACACCGGGGCTGGCGGTAAGATGCAACCCGCCGGTATCGTGCACAAGGGTGAGTATGTTGTTCCGCAAAAATATGTAAACCAATCTACAGGTTTACCTGATGCTAACTTCTTGTCGCAACTACAGAACGGCGTGCGCGGTTACGCTCAGGGTGGTTTCGTCAACGGTGGCATGGGTGACGGCACGATGATGGTGGAGCTATCGCCCTACGACCGCAAGCTTTTGGCCGACGCCGGTAACGTACAATTGAGAGTAGACGGCAAGGTTGTCGCATCGGCAACGAACCGCAGTAACTTCAACGAAGCAAGGCGAGGCAGTAACTAATGAGTTGTTTCTACATGGGTACTCGCGAGAAGATGCTTGAGATTCGCGCACCGTCCGTGAACATGCCATCCTCCAAGGCTGGCTACTTTAACAAGGTTGACTTCCTTAACGGTGGTACCGCTATCCGCAGGTCTACTGCCGCGCACAAGAACTACACGATGACGTGGAACTCTATGTCTCGCGATGAGGCTCGGGACATTCTGGACATTGCTGATGGCGTGCACGGTACTGGCCCTGTCTATGTTCACGACCCGGTGACTGCGGATCGTAACGCTCTGCCACAGTGGTGGGCTACGCCTTCTATTGGTGGCCGTGACGGTTTGCCTTTGAACGATGGCACCCGTGGCGAGTTGGTCACTACTCCGGCTAACTCTCTAGGGTTCCCGCACGATTCTATTACCTACACCGTGCTCTCTGGCGAAACTAGGCGCGTATGGGTTCCCATCCCTACTGGCTATACCGCATGGGTTGGCGTACACGGAGTGGACGGCACTGGCGGTACGGTTGTCGCTACGCCCACGGTCAATGCTTTTACCAGCGGGACTCCAGTGACACTGACAATGCTAAGCGTGACGGACGATACCCGCTTCAATCAGAGCTTTGCCTCTTCTTCTTACGATGGCGTCGAGCTGTCGCTTGGGGGTGCCGGAACCGTAACGCTCTCAGGTATAATGGTACAAGTACTTGAAACAGGTGTAACACCAGCGACCGGTGGCTTTATCTCCGGTCAGGGCAACTCTGGTTTGCAGTTTGTTTCACAACCCGCATACACTCCCTACTCGTCCGCGTTGGACAAGGTGGGGGTAGTAGCAGAACTAGCAGAAAATTACGGATGGACTAGCTAATGGCAATTGCAATCACACGACTTTCGGGCGGTAACACTCCGGCGGATGGTTCCGACCCGCGTACTTTCCCTGCTATCTGGAACACGACTGCCACTGCGATTGAGGCGCTGGGTCTTGATGACCTTACCGGCGTTACCATCACGAGCCCCACCACTGGCGAGGTGCTCAAGTACGATGGCACGAACTGGATTGCTGACGTTACGGCCATCAACACTGATGGCGATCCCGGGGGAAAGATTTACGCTGGAGTAACCGACCCTAGCGGTAGCTACTCTTTGGAAGCTGGCGACATTTGGATTGAGGTCTAATGTCATATCAATTGGGAACCGCTAAGGTTTGGGATGGCTCTGCTTGGGTAAACGCCAAGGGCGGCGCTAGCTCTCCAGCTACAGTCTCTGGCACTACCGGGTCGCCCACCATCACAACAGACGGCGCGGCAACAATTTACGACTTTACGGGTTCCGGCTCTATTACTATTGCCGAGGGTGGAATTTGCGATATTCTTTTGGTCGGCGGCGGTGGTAGCGGTGCCCACGGGGGGGGCGGTGCTGGCGGCGTTTTGTATCTGGAAGACGCCTACCTAGGCAGCGGCGCGCTAACGGTTACGATTGGTGCGGGTGGTGTTCCCACAGCGCGACCCAACTCAACCTATTTTTCTTATGGCGATAACGGTAAGCCCTCAAGTATTGGAGACTATTACGTCCCCGGTGGGGCATCGGGCGGCGCGTTGATTGGTATCAATGTATCAACGAACAACTACATTGGATACAGCGGATATGATGGCTCCTCCGGTGGTGGCGGCTCTACGGGAAACTCGGGAACAATCGTTGGCACCGGCGGTGCTGGTGTTAGCGGAATTGGAAACAATGGGGGTAATACTGGCAGCGGTCTTTTATCTTGTGGTGGCGGTGGTGGTGCTGGAACTGCAGGTTCGAATGGCGGGACAAGTCCTAGAAACGGTGGTAACGGTGGTAATGGTATTTCTAATTCCATCACAGGTTCCGCTGTAACGTATGGCGGTGGCGGTGGCGGCTCTGGCTATGACAATGGTGGTACTGGCGGAACAGGTGGCGGTGGCGCTGGTGTCGGGACTGGCTACACTGGCAACGGTGGAAATGGGACGGACGGGCTTGGCGGTGGCGGTGGCGGTGGCTCTCGTGACGGCATCGGCGGAACCGGGGGCTCCGGTCGAGTCATTATTAGGGTAGGTGGATGATGGTTCATTATTACGCTCAACTAAAAAACAATATGGTTCGCGAACTTCGAGTTGTCGCTGACGCCGTACTGCAAACTGAACATGGTCTGGACCAAAGTCTTGGGGCTGAACTACTAGCTTCACTTTACGGTGGAGAGCCGACTGACTATGTGCCATCCGCTACCTCGGGCGATTCTCGACACATAGCGCGAATCGGTTTCACCTATGACAAAGAAAAAGCTGCTTTTATTCCACCAAAACCTTACGATTCGTGGATTCTCGATGAGGAAACTTTTCTCTGGGCCGCCCCTGTACCCATGCCCGGCGATGGCGACTACACATGGAACGAAGGAACCCAGAGCTGGGACCCAGTTAGCGAGGCATAATGCTCTGGTATCAGCTCGCTGATCAGTGGGGCTTCCTCGGTGGCACCTGGTCACTCGTGGACAACCTCGTGCAAGACCCCGGTGGGGAAATCTTTGTACGC
>Ga0180120_10001047_pt1 | contig 14178 bp, 21 predicted proteins | sample CPBDNA_3_FD_129677 | JGI IMG/M metagenome (GOLD analysis project Ga0180120, IMG submission 129677) | Freshwater to marine salinity gradient microbial communities from Chesapeake Bay, USA - CPBay_Spr_31_0.2_DNA (version 2) (version 2) | ecosystem: Environmental > Aquatic > Marine > Coastal ... | reverse complement strand
TAATTGGCATAGTCGTTTCCTAAAGAATTATCCAAGTTGAGCCGTTTGTGACTGTTACTGTGTAGCCGTTATTCACAGTAATCGGCCCTACTGTAGAACCATTTTCAGTACCAGCAAATGTGATGTTTTCGGCTATAACCTTGGCGTTGGTGCGTATAACGCTGTCAGCGCCTAATGACGGCCCACCACCGCCAATCTCACCCCACCCTGCGGCTGTGTAGCCTTCAAAAGCTGCCTCAGTAGAGTTGTAGCGTAAACGACCATTAGCTGTGCCTGCTGGACGCTCTGCCGTAGTACCCTGTGCTACTTGAAATGAGCCTGTTGATGTATTAGTTACATCACCTGTTAGCTCACCGCCTGCCTTGGGCAAAGCAGCGTTAGCAGTGGTAGCGTTAGCAGCACTACGATCATCAGAAACCTTCATCTGCGTGTCTATGAGATTAAGGTTAGTGTTGATTTTCGTACCCCAAGTATCCTCTGAGGCTCCAACTTCGGGCTTCGTTAAGCCATAATTGGGTGTGGTTGTATCTGCCATTGCACTGTCCTATTCGTTAATCTGGTTTCATTATACTATAAATTTGTCCAAGTCGCGCTATCAACTGGTTTTGTAGCCCAGACAGCAGGGTCAATGGGTAAAGGTTCATACTTGTATCGCCCTGTAGCTGTAGCACCTGACACTGCGTTAATCACAGCAGCACCGCCCATCTTAGCAGTACCATTAGCCGTTAATCCAGACACAGCGTTAATAACTGCGCTTGCAGACACCACATAAACCGCATCAGCCGTTACAGTGCTTACCGCCTCAATAGACGCTTGCCCTTGTCCTATGTCCTGTCCAGTAGCCGTTACAGTGCTTACAGCCTCTATTACTGCGCTGGCGTGACCATGTTTCTGACCATTAGCAGTGACTGTTGATACTGCGTCAATCTCAGCACTAGCCTGATAAACCTGTTGAGCCGTAGCCGTGACAGCAGAAACAGCAGCAACAATGGCAGCAGCGTCTACATAGGCTGCTTGCCCATAGATGTTAATGCCATAATTCGCTGCGCCATAACCATTCATACTAGGTTAGGGTAATGTCAAATTCACCTGCTTGGAAACGGAATACATCACCGTCACCGATTGGCTTACTAGCCGTTAACGCTGTCTCAGCAAGCATATTACCGCCTGTCGCTGCATCTAATACAGCCGTATGCGTCACAGTACCCCATGAGCCAGTAGCCGTTGGAAACTCTACAGCAGAAGTATTATCTATTGCACCAGAGACAGACGCGTCAAAAGCCATAGCCTTGCGTGTGTACCCATTGCCCGATACTTCTGTACCAGTGCCGCCTGCGCCAGTAGCAGATGTGTATAAACCAATATAAACAGTAGCTGGTGGTGTGTATGCGGCATTGCGAAACACATGGTCTAGCACTTCATTTTCTAAAAACGTAGTAAATGACATATTAGTAACTTCCTATTTTTAAACGTAAGCCAGAGCCACTGGCGGTTGATCTGCTACTTGCGTTATTAACACGCGTTACGGCAGCAGTGTATAAAGCGGCCCAAGTCTGAGCGCGTTCATCTTCTTTTAAATACGGAGCAGAGTGTAACAATGCGCCATAAAGATAAATGTCTGGGTGGTGCGTTAATAACCAGTTTGTCTCACTAGACCCGCTTAATGCAGGTATTTTAGCGTAATACATGAGGATTGCACTATAGGAACCATCTGGTGTAGGCATTAATTCAAACTGTGAACTGTTAAGGCTGTAGTTAGTTGGCGTACCCGTAGCATCATTCCTAGCTGCTCTAGCTGCTTGCATTGGAGCCAAAGCCATAAAATTAAGACTGCTAGTCCCATCAGTTACCAAATGAAAGCGTATGGTAGAAAGCCAATCACTAGGTATACCCGTGAACTGGCTATCAACTGTAGTCTCTGCGCGAGTTTCCATGCGCCAATGCCGTATCTCATTATTAATAGAAGATTCAGCCAAGGATATAAAATCTGGTATCGTAGCCGTCAGATCATCACGATTTAAAAAATTAGCAATAGAGGCTTTTAATTCGCTGTATGTTGAAATAGCCATCTTAATAATCCATGTAAATAATCTTAATCTTATGAGAATGCAACCTATATCGTTAAATTATAGCATGATTAAACCAAACCTTTAATACCCCTTTTTAATGCGCCACGATTCTTCTTTTTAGACTTACCTAAATCGCCTGCTGCAAAGGCTTGCGCCATTTGCCTAAGTGCGTCTGCTGCTTCACTGTGACCTTCTGATTTATCAGGTATAGAAGTCCATCTGCTTTCACTGTTAGACCATTTACGTCTGTATGATTTTAAATGATCTAACCCTTTCGCGCATTTAACTTCGTCAATGTAAAGGTAAGGAAAAATATCAGACACTTGCTGAATACCCCACAGTAAATCTTGTATGCGAGGCACTACACGCCAATGTGTACTTGGCATTAGTTCTTTAAGCATCTGCTTGGGTGACTTGTTGCTATTTTGGCCTTGCCGCTTATGATCTGCGTCATGGGGTAAATACATATCTTCAAATACAAGATCAAGTGATTTTAACCATTTTACTGCGTGACTGTATGGCTCTGACCATGCTTCATAGAAATCAATACACCTAAACTCTAAGCCTACTTGTTGCACGACCCATATAGCACAACCATCACTAGCACCAATGTCAAAGAAAGCCATGCAAGGGTGAGAATCAACCACAGGCAATTTGCATATCCTCCCATCAGTTTGTGCTTTATTGATTTCTCGTAACCAAAACGCACCTTCTGGAAATTCTAAAAAGTCAGATTCCCACACATGACCATAAGTATCTGGACGCTGCTTAAAATCTTCCAAACGCTGCTTGTTTAACACATCAGGGAACCACGGGTTATCTTGCCAGCCTATTTTAGTGATCTTGCAATCATCTGGTGTGTTATCCCTAAACCTCTTTTGCGTTGCAGATTCTTTAGATTGTGGGTTCCATATACACCATAGTTCAGAGTTTTGTTCACGGATACTAGGCAATAGTGTCATGTAAGCTGTCTCAGATATAGCTTCTGCTTCATCAATAAACGCCAATATAATGCGTGACTTAGATTTAATACTGTCTAGGTTGCGTGATAATCCAGCGAATGAATAGGTAATCATTCCGTCAACACTTCTAATAAAATGATCACCACATTCATAGTATTCATTAAGAAAAGGCACACTTTGTATTGCGCTTTTTATTTCAGCAAATGAGCTTTCACTTAGGCTGTTCATATACTGACGCAAACAAAGTATCTGACCAGTGCGCCCACTCTTACCAAATTTGTAGCCCCATACCGCAGTCATTAAAGCAAAAGCGCGTGACTTGGCCCCACCTCTGCCGCCAAAAGCACACCTATACCTAGCCTCGCCTGAGAAAATAGGCACTAATTTTGGGGGTAACTCTATATCAACAACTGACATTAAATATCACCAAATTCTTTTGCAACCAATTGAATGGTCGTGGGTGGAGTCATTGAGCCGTCTGAACTTGTTGTATCTAATTTGTCCGTCTGACCAAGCCAGTTTTTACCTAACCAAACTAACATCGTTGCATTACCTGCCATTGCGGTTGAGTATTGCTTTCTTCTAAGTGACATTTTGCCGCCCGATTTCTTTTGTCCGATATAGTCCGAAAAAAGTAGATTTTTTTCCCTTTTGCAAGCACTTGAAAGTGTGTCGTAATCTATATCTAACACTCCTGCAATTTCTTCACCAGTGCATTGAATAGCGCACATATTATCAACCTTTTCCCAATCAATAAAAATGGTTGTGCCTTTTGGCCTATGTGCTGGTTTTTTGTCTGTCATTTTTTATCACCTAATGGGCAGATATTAGCAGCCCTTTTTCGTAAATCTGATGTTGAGAATTTATGAGACCTTTTGTTATAAACAACTTTTATGTCCATATCATCACCTGTAAATCTTTCGCCGACATAATCTTCTCCAATAATCCTAACATCTATGTTTAACATATTAAGTATGTCAATGAGATCATTTTCGGTCGTATAAGGTATGATCTCGTCTACATACTTAACTGCCGCTAATTGCATGTGCCTTTCAACAATGGATTGAATAGGTTTATTTTTGCTTGGTCTATCTACTGTCGGGTCTGTTTGTATGCAGCACACCAAATGATCACAGTATAACTTGGCTTCCCTAAGCATAGATATGTGACCAGCATGAAGCAAATCAAAGCATGATGCTGTTATTCCTACCTTAGTTTTCATTTTTTAAAACTCTCATTGATTACCATTGGTACAGCATTTTTCCAGCTTACTTTATGGTGCAATCTTCTATTGCTTACACCCATTTCGGTTATCTTTACGCATGATGGTGCGTACATTACAGAGTAAAAACTTTTCACATAGGTGCCCAAGTCTAAATAAATGTCAGTTAATCCACCAGAATTGGCTTGTGTTTCTTTCTGCTCAAGTCTAATTCTTGGATAGGTTAAGAATAAACTGCCTGTTAATCCTAAAGAAACATAGGCATTAACGTCTTCATTTATTCGGCCCATAAACTTGAATGGTCTATCTGTAGAGCAAAAAAAGCTGTTCATTGCCTTTCTTGAAAACTCACCTTTCTTGTATTTTGTTGCAACGCCAGAACCTTCACCACCAATAAAGTCACCGCCTTGGCTCATTGCAATGGTTGTTACATTGCTATCAATGTAAAAATCCAACATACATTTAATTACACCATCTAAATCTTTTATGGAAATGCTTTTTGTAATGTAATTATCGTCATTATCAAACGTATACCTAAACTGGCTGTAATCATCATCCAGTTGCAGAAAATACTTTATGCCTAACTTTTCAGCCACTTTAAAATTATAATTTCTAGCATAGACAACTGAATTTCTTTTTTGGAAGTTGTCGCCACTATCAGTCATATCAATAGCATCTTGCTTATTGAATATATGTACTTGATTTCCATAGATTTTTTTATAATTATCGGCCTCTTTATCTTCATCATCGATGAGCAATATTATCTCACCAGTGTAGCCTTGGCTTCTAAGTGTTTTGTAAGTCACAACATTGTCAGACCTACCATGAGTTAATATAAAAATTGCAAATTTATCACTCATTAGGGTAGTCCTTTAAATACTGCTCTGCTACATCATCAGACATTTTTGCGTATCCGTTTGCGAGTGCTTGCTTTAAATCTATAATGACAAGTGCATTTTCTTCCATTAACTCTTGGCACTCTTTGCTTGAGTGGGCGTAATAATTAGCAATGGCTTCAAAATCAAGAACTGTGTGCCTACCAGCAGCCAACATTAAAAAATCTTTTTCTGCTTGAGGTAAAACGGCAGCTTTAATATTTGCTATTAAATCAAATGTTTTTTCATCGTTATAAAGTTCTTTAACATCTGGTTTGTCACCAGTAGGCTCATAGGTAGGTGCATCTGCTTTTTTTGTGTAGGGGTTTTCATCTTCTAAGTTATCAAGGTTAGGTTCTAATATGTCTAATAATTCATCATTATCAAAACCTAAAATATCTAAATCAAATTCACCCTCAATATCTGCAAGTTCAATTTTTAGTAATTCAAGGTCCCAACCACTGTTTAACGCCAATTTGTTATCTGCTATTACATAAGCCTTGCGTTGAGCATCGGTTAACCCATGTAGAGCGATCGTAGGCACTTCACTAATGTCTAGCTTTAAGGCAGCCAGTAAACGTCCGTGACCAGCGATTATTCCGTTTTCACCATCAATCAATATAGGGTTGGTAAAACCAAACTCTTTAATGCTTGATGCCACTTGTGTGATTTGGCTTTCAGAATGAGTCCTAGAGTTATTCACATAGGGAATAAGATCATTAGGTTTTTTGTATTCAATTTCTAGCATTTGTATTTCCTTATTTTAAAATTATAACACGAACAATTTTTATGGGCATATACAAGGTACATAGGTACATACCCTATAGGGTATATGTACCTTTATGTACCCTTTTTGTACATATAATGCGTAAAAAGGTACAAGGTACATAAAAGGGTACATGTACCTTTTTGTACCCACTTTAAGAACCCTTTCTTAGCAAAAATGCAGAGGCTAAAATGTTGTCTAAAATAATATAACCATGCTCATGATTGGTTATTATTTCACCATTTAAAAGAATGGAAACTGGACCAGAATCATACGAAGGCTTCATATAATTTTTAACAACTGGTTCGGTTAACCCATCATTTCTTAACATTTCTTTAAAGGCTGATCGGCTGATGTAAGGCTTATTATCACCACCGACTTCACGAACTTCTGCGCCACCTGACCACCAAGCCCTTTCAATTAGTTTCTTATTTTTCTCCAATTTAGAATCTTTCTTGACCTTCTTGACACGCTCTTCATCGTCAAATACGGCTACGCAAGTGCTGACATTTTCGCCAAACTTAGATATACCCATTTCAACAATTTCTAACTTGAATGGTATTTCTACGCCTTTGCTTGGTAATTCACGCTGCTTGGTAATAGTAGCTGTTCTTTGTCCGTTTTCTTCTACGACCATAATTTCAGTATCTATATGTGCGCGAATGGTTGAACTGCCCCTAGCACCTCTGGAAGCATCTTTGCCACTGTGATGAATAGTTAAGAATGCGGTATTGGCTTCATAAACTACTGCGTCCAACCTTTGCAGTATGGGCACCATATCTTCGCCACTGTTTTCGTTAGCCCCTGCGGTCATACGGGCTAATGTATCACCAATAATAAGGTTAACCTTTTCGCCAGTGTCAGATTCTATTTGCTTGGTCAGTTCAATAACTTCGGTAGCGTGTTTATCGCTTGTAAAGAAATTAACTGGAATTTGCACTATAAATAGATTCTGCATTTTGCATTGATAGAAATCTTTAATGGCTTGTACTCGGCTAATAACACTTGATGGGCTTTCGGTAGCTAGGTAAATGACTGCACCCTTTTCTACTTGTTTACCCATAAACCGAATACCTTCACAAATGGCATGGGCCATTGATAGAGCATAGAATGTTTTACCACTGTTGCTGTCACCATAAAGCATGGATTGTGATTTTCTAACCACCATGTCTTGGATTAATTCATCAGGGGCTTGGTAGTCTAGCGATAGTGAGTCCCCACTAACCACTCTAAGAACTTCATAAATGCTGCTGGCTGGCGGCATTAAAAGTAATAATAGGTCTTCATTGCTTTTTTCTTGCGCGTAATCATTAGCATCACCAAGGGTTGGTGGCATAATTACTTTAGCAGAAGAACGAACACTGGCTTGATCTGCATACTTTTTACCAACGCCATGCTCATCATTATCTGCAACAATAACTAACTCTTGCCCTATGCCATACTTGTCTCGCATTATTTTAGTAACTGCTGGAATATTGCTTGCACTATAAGCAACAACACAAGGTCTGCCAGTGGCTTCGGTAATAGTAGCTGCGGTTGCAAAACCTTCGGCTATAAATAATGGCCCTGATTCGTCCATAGTGCCAATAGTCCAGAACTTGCCAGACACTGCACCACCAGAATGAAACTGCTTGCTACCTTCTGCGCTGATATACTGTAAACTGCTGATGCTATCATCTTCACCATATAGTGGTAGTGCTAGTCTGCCGTCACCAGTAACGCGTGAGCCGTGAGATTTAACGCCTTTATGCTGTAGGTATGGGTGGGTATCTTCTGAGCCTGTACATTTAGTCCAGATTGTTTCTACTGTAATGCTGGCAACTTCACGTTTCTGGGCCATTTCTGCATCACGGACTTTCTTTGCTTCGCTTAACCTACGGCTATTTGCCATTTGCTCGGCACTGCTAAGTTCACGCCCTACGTTTGCTCGCCAAGTGACTTCTAAATCTAGCCGCCAATCGCCAAATCTGCCAGCAGGAATACCATCTGCAAAACAACAGTACCAACTGTTCTTGTCTTTCTTACCACTGCCAGCCCATCGGTGTAATTTACCATCCAAGAATACTTGGGCTGGTGGTGTTAAGCCAGATGCCTTCATAGCATCTATTAACTGAAATTCTGGTGGCTCGGCTCTTGGTGCTTCTTGAGGTTTAAATGGGTGATCAAATATTCTTGCCATTTTCGCGAGCCTCTAAATAGTTGTAGAGTGCTTCCACAGTGGAATATTTAGGGTCAGTTTCGCCCCTCATTAAACGCGTAACAACGTTGTATTTTAAGCCAGAGGCTTCGGCAACTTTGCGCAGATTACTGTCTGCAAGTTGCTCTTTAACTAACTGAAGATTCATTTTTATTCCCTTTTATGTAAATTTATTTATAAAAACGCTTTTAAATATACCAACAAATGATTATACTGTATACAACTTCAAACGGAATATTTCCAACCGAAGTTATAAAAAGGAATAAACATAATGTCAATTCAATTAAAAAGCACAGGCGATATCCACGCCAAAGGCTTAAAAGTTCTAGTATATGGACAAGCAGGGTCTGGTAAAACAACCCTAACTAAAACGCTACCTAAACCCGTTGTTCTATCTGCGGAAGATGGTTTGTTATCACTTAAAGATGACAATATACCTTTTGTAGAAATAAAAAACATTGGAGATTTACACGATGCCTATAGTTGGTTGCAAGATTCAGATGAATTTGAATCGGTAGTTTTAGATTCAATATCAGAAATTGCAGAAGTCGTTTTAGCCCACGAAAAAAAGGTTAATAAAGATGGTCGTGCAGCTTATGGCGAAATGGATGTCCAATTAAGCGAAATAATTAGGGCATTCCGAGACCTAAATATGCACGTTTTAATGACCGCCAAGTTAGAAAAGCAACAAGACGAGATGGGCAGAATGCTCTATTTCCCGTCATTGCCCGGCAACAAGACGGCCCAAAAACTGCCGTATTTTTTCGATGAAGTGTTAGCACTTCGGATAGAAAAAGATGAAGAAGGCAAAACTCAACGGGCATTAATGTGCGATTCAGACGGCCTATGGTTGGCTAAAGACCGCAGTGGCAAGTTAGAGGCTTGGGAAACGCCAGACCTTGGGGAGATTATTGCCAAGATTGGCGGTGTATCGTGAGCATCTATAACGATTGGTTAAACGCAAAAGCCGATGAAAAACACGCGATTGAAAAAAGACGCTTAATAGAAGATAAACTGGTTCAAGAATTTGCGCCAGAACATTTTAACGGCACTAAGTCAATCAGCGTCAAAGGCTACAACATTAAAATTGTTGAGCGGCTAACCAATAAAGTTGATGGGGACAAGTTACAAGAACTAGCAGCCGATGCTGGATTAACCAGCCATTTAGGTGAACTATTTCGTTGGACACCAACCATTAACATGGCAAGCTGGAAAGCTGCCGATGAAAGTATTACCGAAGCATTACTAGGGGCTGTAACCACAAAAGCTGGTCGCCCATCATTTACTATAGAAAAGGAAGCATAATCATGGCTAATTTAGGTCAATCTTTTAACACAAGCGAAATCCCACAAAGCGAAAGCAACTTTGAGCCAATTCCAGCAGGTTGGTATTCTTGCGCCATTGGTAGTGCAGAATTAAAAGACACTAAAGCAGGGACAGGGCAGTATATCGCTATACGATATAACATCACGGGACCAACCCATGAGGGCCGAGTTATTTTTGGCAACTTAAATATTCGCAACCCTAACCCTAAAGCACAAGAAATTGGTATCCAACAACTGGGCGAGTTAATGAGGGCTATTGGCTTGGCTTCGGTAGAAGATACCGACCAGTTAATTGGCGGTCAGTTAGAAATTAAAGTCAAGATTCGTGAAGCAAGTGGTGGGTACGATGCTTCAAATGATGTAAGTGGCTTTAAAGCAATGAAAGGTGGGGTAGCACCCGTTGCTTCATCACCTACTGCGGCACCAGCATCTGGTACGCCGCCTTGGGCTAAATAACACCCATAAAAAAGACGGGCTGTAAAATGCCCGTCAATATCTGCATAAATACTATAAAAGGAGATTTCATTATGGCAAAAATACCAGAACCTGTCCAACATATTTCAGCATTAATAGATCAAGCACATGAAGCAAGGCAAGAACAACCAAGACCCCATTTAGGCTGTTCTGGCTTAGGACACCATTGCGATAGATGGTTATGGCTATCTTTTAGATGGGCTATTGTAGAGCAATTCCAAGGTCGCATACTGCGTTTATTTAGGCGAGGGCATTTAGAAGAACCTCAAATTATTTCAGATTTACGCGCAATAGGTATAGATATTGATGGTAGCCAAGAACGAGTGGATTTTGGTTCCCATGTATCTGGCAGTGTAGATGGTGTTATTCATAATGGCGTACCTACTGCGGAAAATACAAAGCATTTAGCAGAATTTAAAACCCACAGTAAAAAGAGTTTTGACGATTTAAAGAAAGGCGTACAAGCATCTAAGCCTATGCACTACGTTCAGATGCAGGTGTATATGCTAGGGTTAAAGTTAAAAAGGGCTTTATATGTCGCTGTTTGCAAAGACGATGATAGGTTGCATACAGAGCGTATTCATTTTGATATTGACGTTGCTAAAAAAGCTGTCGCAAGAGGTAAGCGCATAGCCCTATCCGATAGACTGCCAGAACCATGTAGTGGTGCTAGCAAGGCTTGGTATCTTTGCAAGTTCTGTGCAGCTTACAAATTCTGTCACGAAAATGAACCCACCAAACAAGGTAATTGCAGAACTTGCGCCCATGCAACCGCCAAAGCAGATTCAACATGGCGTTGTGAAAGGCATAATTCAGAAAATATTCCTCTGGATTACCAGCGCACTGGCTGTGACAGTCACGTTGTACACCCAGACCTAGTGCCGTATAAGCGCAAAGAGGCAGAAAGCGAATGGGAAGCCATTTATATTATTAACGGCAAGGAAGTTTTAAATGGTGAAAGTGGTTATAGCGGTCAAGAAATTATTGCCAACCCAGACCAGTGTGCTAGTGGCGGTGGGGATAAATTAAGGGAAGCATTTAACGGGAGATTGATTGGATGATATTAAGAGACTACCAGAAAAGGTCAATTGATTTGCTTTACAACTGGTTAAGAAACAACCAAGGCAACCCTTGCTTGGTGCTGCCTACTGGTAGTGGCAAAAGCCATATTGTAGCCGAACTTTGCAAAGATGCATTAACTCAGTGGCCCGAAACAAGGGTTTTAATGCTAACCCATGTTAAAGAATTAATTCAGCAAAACGCAGAAAAAATGCGCCAACATTGGGCTGGCGCACCAATGGGGATATACAGTGCTGGATTACGGCAAAAGAACTTAGCAGAACCCATTACATTTGCTGGCATTCAATCTATCCGCAACCGAGCAGATGAAATAGGCCACATCGACATAATTATTGTAGATGAATGTCACCTTATATCGCACAAAGATGAAGGTGGTTATCGTAAACTTATTCAAAAATTATTTGATATTAACCCTCATTTGCGTGTCGTTGGACTAACGGCCACCCCATTTAGGCTAGGGCATGGGTACATAGATGAAGAGGGCGCATTGTTCCATGACCGCATTGAGCCAGTAACCATTGAAGAGTTAATACACAAGGGTCACTTGTGCACACTTAGAAGCAAAAGCACCACAACCAAACTAAATGTAGATGGTGTAAATAAGCGAGGTGGAGAATACATAGAGTCTGAACTGCAAGCGGCTGTGGATAACTATGAAACAAATTCACAAGTTACAGAGGAAGTTATCCACAGGGCAAAAGATTGCAAGCATTGGTTATTTTTCTGTACTGGTGTTAATCACGCTGAACACATGGCAGAGGAATTAAATGATATGGGAATAACCGCAGCTTGTGTGACAGGTAAAACACCAGCAGCAGAAAGAGCAGAAATCATTAGGCGTTTTAAGGCTGGGGAGATTAAAGCATTAACCAATGCCAATGTATTAACCACTGGGTTTGATTTTCCAGACATTGATTTAATCGTAATGCTTCGGCCTACAATGTCCCCTGCTCTTTATATGCAAATGGCTGGCAGGGGTTTAAGGCCAAAAAAACACACCAAGCATTGTTTGGTGTTAGATTTTGCAGGCAATATATCCACTCATGGACCAATTACCAGAGTTAGACCACCTCAAAAGTCAGGCGGTGGTGGTGAAGCACCAATAAAAGTATGTGATGTATGCCACGAAATAGTCCACATATCCGTTATGGTTTGCCCATCATGCGGCAATGAATTTCCCGAAAGCCAAAATAAAACACTTATGCAGTTGCGAGATGATTGCATTATGGGTACTGATACCGAGTTAAAAATGGCGGTGGCTAGTTGGCAGTGGGATGAATACACCAGCAGGGCTGGAAATGAAATGCTTAGAGCCACCTATTACGGCAAATCATTAAGCGATAAACCAATTACTGAATACTTTTGCGTAAATCATAGCGGCTATGCTGGTCAAAAGGCTTTAGGACAAGTTAATACGATTGCCCATGCTAGTGGGTGTCATGCCGAGTTAGTTGCTGCCAACGGCTTATATCAAGCCTCAGTAGCGTTTAACCAAGCAACCCCACCAGATGCTATTGATTATGAAAAGAATGGTCGGTTTTTTAATGTAATAAGGAGAAATTATGCGTCATAAGACCCCGAAAGTGGTTGAAGAGTACAACGCAAAGGTTAACGCCATTGTCGATATTAACGAACCTAAATGTTGCCACACTTGTGACTATTACATGGAGAATGGATTATGCCAACAGTACCAAATAGAGCCGCCAGAAGATTTCGCAAGCCAACTAGATCAGTGTCAAGATTGGCTACCAATAATTCCGTTTTAAAAATACCCAGTGAGCATGAAGAGCAAGTGTTATTTGTTCAATGGTTTAGGCGCACTTATGTAGATGTGCGCATCTTTGCTATTCCCAATGGTGAAAAGCGGTCACAAAGTGCAGGGGCTAGATTAAAGGCAGAAGGTGTTTCTGCTGGCGTTCCAGACCTTTACATACCTGCATGGAACACTTGGATAGAAATGAAAAGGTCAAAAGGCGGTAGAGTTAGCGAGAAGCAAAAAGATTGGATTGCCTATTTAGAAGGTGTAGGCCACAAAGTGTTTGTTTGTGCTGGTTTAGATATTGCTAAAAAAGTTACTAAAAAGGTATACAGTGATACCTTATAAGGTATATTATGGTCATAAGTTAAGTAAATAAACAAAAGGAAATAACATGAACCAAGCACAAAAAACCAAAGCCGCTCAAATGTTAGAGTTTTTTACCAATGATTTAATTTCTCAAGGTTTAAGTCAAGAAGATGCTTTTAAAAGGGCATTAGAAGCAGTCAACCGCCTAATCAAAGCAGCATAACTAATAACGGGGCTTCGGCCCCTTGGAGAATCTTATGAGTGGCGCAACAGCAAATGATTTTAATAAATGGGAAGACCATGCCAAAAGTGTTGACCTAGATGCACTCAAGTATATTGTTGGTGATTGTGCATCAGCAAGGGATGCCATGAAAGGCTGGAACCCAGAAAAAGAAAATTATTATCAAGATATGTGTTTGACATATTCACATGAGATTTATATGCGTTTAAAGAAATAATAGGGCTTTGGCCTTTGGAGCTAAAAATGAAAATAGAATTAACTTTAAAGCACTTTAATATGTTTATTCATACACAATGCTCAACTGATGGAATGGAAATGCCTCACAATGATCGTTTTTTTTGGGAAGAAGGAAATAAAGTCAACGAGTTTGATTTATTAAACAGTCATTTGCACTGGGTAAGTGATGGTCCATTACAAGCCATAACTGCTTTACAGATTCTGCAAAGCGAAGGTTATAAAGCTGGCTTGTTTTGGGACGATGTGTCCATTGGCAAAGAAGATGAATGTTGGGGTTGGTGTATTTTAAGTGATTACGGGTCAAAGAGAAAATAATTAATTTTTTATAAACTATTGAAAGGGCGACACTATGAAAACTTATAGAGTATTTGAGTTAGAAAACCACAGGTTCACATGGGCTGGTGGTACAGTAATTAACATTACTCTTGTCTGTGATGATGGTAGAGAATATTGTGCAGACCGAATAGAATTTTTTGAAGTGTTAGATGATAAGGGCGTTATGGAACTTTGCTTAAACTGGTTAGAAGATAATCAACTTATTGAAGAAGCAGCAGCTTACCTTTTGTAACCATTTTCATTAATGTAAAAATAATTACCTAAAAAGGTATACTTTCTTGTGCCAACCATTAATATGGTTCATAAGTTAAGTAAATACATTAATAAAT